>JGI12210J13797_10037257_pt1 | contig 22720 bp, 16 predicted proteins | sample ElkSlonscriptome_3_FD_13797 | JGI IMG/M metagenome (IMG submission 13797)
CCGAAAAGCTGAAGCCCCTGCCCTGCCCCGTTAAGAATCGGAAGCCAGAACAGCGCAGGTAAAACCGCCCCCGTAATGATCACCGGAGCAACTCGATCAAGATGAAGAAATCCGGCTAGAGGTTGATTGAATACAACGGCAAGCATACCCAGAAGGACGGCAGGCCCCCCCGTCAACACCAGCCACTTGGTCAGCAACCGCTTCACATCCCCCGCACGGCCATCCTGCCGCAGCAGGCTGCTATAGTGGCTGACTCCCGTGGTGAGGGTAGACAACGGACGCGCAACAATGGCCAATACACCAAGGAAAGCAGTCAACAGCACATATTCTTCTTTGGGCAAAACCCGACTGACCGCCATTTGGTAGATCATATTGCATACATGAACCACCATCATACCGGAAAAGAGAATACCGGTGTGCCTCAGCAGTTCATCCGGGATCAACCTCTTAAAAACCTGTTTTATGCGACCGCCCATCGTCTCCATTCACTCCGTTTCATCGGTGGGCTTAACTGCCGTCATGAGTAATCCAACGCTCCGCCGTGAATTTTTCCCAAGCGCATAGTCGATGCGAATCAGCGTTTCCAATATCGCGGCAAACAGTCGCGGGATCTTATAGTTGAATCGCCAAAACCGCTCCTTGCTCCGCTTCGTTTCAACTGCAGGCTTGTTTTTCGCGTTCGATTTAAACAGCGGTTGCAGAATGGTCGGGATATAGCATTCAAGAAATCCGCAGAAAGAATGGGTCAATCCCTCTGTTTTTTGCACCGAAAACCCGGCATCCTCCAGCACTCCGCGCAGCATCATCCGGTCAAAAAGAAACGTATGTCCAAAACCCCAGATTCCGATGGGAAAATGCTTATCAAACCACCGCTCCATCAGAAAATTCACGGGATCATAAAAAAAGGGGTAGTTCTTGTGGGGAATGGTGGCCACCATCTGGCCCCCCGGCTTGAGCACACGCCACAGTTCTTTAACCACCTGGGCTGGATCTTCGACATGCTCCAGCACATCAACACAAATGATCGTATCGAAATATCCGTTGGAAAACGTCAAATTCGCCACGTCCCCCACATCATAGTGAATACTGTCATCGGTGTTGATGGAACGCGCAGTGGCAATATCCTCCTGGTTGATATCCACTCCGTAACTTTGGCGGAACTTGTTTCGCAGATAGAAGTTGTATTCCCCCGTCCCGCAACCCGCATTCAACAGCACATCGCCCGGTTTAGCATGGGCTTTAACGCGTAGCAACCGCGTATAATACGTTGGCGCAATTTTATAATTCATCCATAAACTCCGAGGGAAAACATCACCCTTTCATCTGCATCAACCGACGAGCAATGCTGTTGTAGATTTCCACCACCCAGTTGAACGGCGAATAAATCAGGCGCAGACGCACGAGGGCCAGTATCATATCCAGCGATGACGCCACATAATGGATCTTGGAACCGGCTCTATCCCTCCAAACCGTCGGCACTTCCCGAATGGTGTATCCTGCCCGCCGGGTCTGAAAAAGCATATCAACATCGAACGCCCAGTTCGTGAGACCCAGTCGGGAAATAATCTCATCAATCGCATGCTTTCGGAATACCTTAGCCCCGCATTGGGTGTCGGTAATCTTCAGTCCGAACATGACCCGCACGAACAGATTGAAACAACGGGACATCACTCGACGCATAAGCGGTTGCTTGGGCTCAACCACCGACTCTTTCATCCAACGCGAGGCAATGACGCACCCGGCATCGCCCATACTTTTCACCATATCATCGAATGCCTCGGGCGCCGTTGACCCGTCTGCATCCACAAAACCGATCAAATCACCTTTCGCCTGTCGCAAACCCAGCAGCACTGCGCCACCCTTCCCCACTTTTTTAGGCTCGTTAACAACAATGACCACCGGATGGGTCTCAGCAAATGCCTTGGTGACCTCCAGCGTATGATCAGACGAATAGTTAACCACCACGATGATCTCTACTTCCGGACCAAACCTATCGACATAATACCGGGCATACGAATCCAAAACGGGCGGCAATCGCTCTTCTTCATTATGCGCGGGAATAATGATCGAAAGCTTCACGGCGCCGCCTTGTAAAGTTTAAGCGAGGTATGTGCCTGGCCGAAGTGAGGAATTTCGTCGATCAGGTCAAAACGGGATTCCACGATATCTGAAAGGTTCTTCTGTTCGGCTTCGCTGATCTCGGCAATGGCCGGCGATTCGATGGCGAGGCCGTAGCCAGAAAAAGCGGCGATGGGGGCGTCTGATTTTTCCAAGGTTTGGAAAAGGAGTTCGCGGTTGAGGAGGTGCAGTTTTTTCGCCTGCTCAGTCGACATTTCGGGATAGTAGGAAAACGGGCCCATTTCCATTCCGCGCGGTACGGAGCGGTTGGCCTCGATCGCGAGGTAGGTATCCTGGGTGAGCAAAATTGAACCTTCCGGGCTGTTTTGTTTTACGATTTCGGCGGCATCGCGGAGCAACTCAAGATCGCTCTTTTCTTTAAACTGCCACCAGATACGGTCGCGGCCGCGGACAAACCAGTCCTGATTGATGGGCGATGAAAAAGCCGTGGCGACCGAAGCCAGCAACAAAAACGAGAGCGAGGGCATCACCCAATCATTTCCAATCTTTGGAAGAACCGTCAGCACCACGGCGGCGGCGAGAACCGGATAGGCAATCGCTTGATAATCGTCATATGGAAATGCGGCAATTCCGTGGACGAGTGAAATTCCAATGCCGCAGAGCCAGAGCAGTCCCGCTGTGGGATTCAGCTTTTTTCCCAAGGGTTGGAAAATCAGCGCAGCGAGCGTCAGCAGCGTAAAAATTAGATAGGCCTGAACAAAGCGGGAAATAAAGCCAATTTTCAGCGTCAGGATTTTACCCAGCCCGCCGGGGTCGCGTCCGACGTGATAGCCAAGCAGTCCGAAATGCACCTGTTCCGATAATTGGAAAAACGGCGGCGCATAAATTGCCAGCAACATCAGTCCTCCGCCGACACCGAACCAGAGCCAGTCGAGTTTTCGATCTTTCTGTAAAATCAGCCAAATTCCAGTGATGGGAAGAACGATCCCCGCCGAAAGCCGCGTTCCCGCCGCCAGGGCCAGCAATGCTCCGCCGATAATAAGCGCTACTTTATTTCTCAGCGTCAGCAAATAAAACCCCGACATCAGGAAAAATGCACAGACTCCATAGGTTTTAACGACCGTGGTGAAATAGCTTTGGTAAACATTGCCTGCAATGAGCAAAAAGACGGCGACTAACGCCACCCACTTTTTTTCCGAAGTCCGGAAGGCCAGCAGTCCGGCAAAACCGGCGGCCAGCAGTCCAAAAACCGTAGTAATCGCCCGTCCCCCAGCAACGCCAAATTTTCCAATGATTGGAAAAAGCGCGGAATAGATCTGAGGAAGCACGGGTCCCTGGGTGAAGGCGAAGTCCGCGTAGGGTTTATGCCCTTCAGAGACCATTTTGGCGGCATAGAGATACCAGCCCTCGTCCTGATTCAGATTGCCATGCTTCAGGTTCATCAGCGAAAGAAAAAGAGCTAGGAGCACCGCCAATGTTCCAATAATTGGAAGTCCTTTATTCATCTACCCCTTAAATACCAGTTTTTTGCGCATGGTGAAATTGGCCACCATGGCGCAGGTAAATACAAAGAAATAGGCCCAGGTGACCTGCCAGTCAAATTGAGCAATGAGCATGCGGCTCAACCACGTGAATACGACAAAAGAGAAGGTGGAAAGGGCGTAGAAAAGAAACACTTCTTTCAGTTTCTGGTGTTTTCCGCCGTTAAACACAAAAATGATGTTGGTGATGTAGGCCACGGTATTGGAACTCAGAAAGGCCACGATTTTATTGAATACAAAATTGCGCAGCAGAATATCTTCCGGCACCACACGAATCTGTCCGCCCAGTATTCCGATGATGGAACCAAACGGGTCACCTTCGCGCAGACTCGGGAGTATGATCCAGGCCATCATGAAGAAAACCAATACGTCGACGACAAAGGTGATGCCGCCGCAAAAGAGGTATTTAATGAACTGAGCATGGGTATTTTCCTTGTCCTGCAGGAACGCCCTCAAACTGGATAGAAGATTCGCCATAGATAAAAAGTTCAACAAGAGTACGCAAAAGCGCATAACCAATGCGAGAGTTTTATCCTCTACGCAGGCTTAAAATCCTATACATATCCGGTCGAAATGAGCCCGCCCAACCGGTCATGCAAACTTGACCTTAAAATTCATTACTCTATCTTATGGGATCATTTTGCAAAATGAGAGGTATGCTTTGAGTTCTGAAAAGTTTTTCCGTAAGTCTGACTGGATTGCCTGTTGGGCAACCTTCGCCATTTCACTGCTGGTCTACACGCTGACGCTTCAGCCCACCCTGGGCTTGGAAGACTCCGGTGAACTCATTGTGGCCTCCGACTATCTCGGCGTACCTCATCCACCCGGCTATCCGATCTGGACGCTGTTAACCTGGTTTTTCCAATGGGTTTTCCATGCGGTCACGTTTCACGGCCAGCCGAATCCGGCCTGGGCCGTCAACTGGTTCTCCGCCGTTTCCGGCGCGGGCGCCTGTGGCGTACTAGCCCTTTTGATCAGCCGTTCCGGCATGGATATTATCCGCAGCCTGACGCGGAAGTCTGAGATTCTTGATGTTAGCACAGAGCGCCTTTTCTGTCTGGCAGCCGGCATCTGTGGAGGAATGTTGCTTGCTTTCGGTCAGGGCATGTGGTCGCAGTCAGTGATTGCCGAGGTATATTCCCTCAACATTTTCTTTCAGTCTCTGGTTCTGGTCTTTCTCTACCGCTGGATCCGCCAGCCCGATCAGCCGAAATGGCTCATGCTCTGTGCCTTTGCCTTCGGCCTAGGCATTACCAATCACCAGACCCTCATGTTTATGGGCCTGGCCATCGCCGCCGCCGTTCTCTTCAATGAACTGGAAATCTTTAAATATAAACATCTCCCTTTTGTCCTCGGCACAGCCTTCATCACACTCCCGCTAACATTACTTGGGCTCTATTTCGGCAATCTATTCCTTCAGGTTATCGGCGTCGTCAGCAGCGCCGTCCTGATGCTCTGTATCCGCGAAAAATTCCTTGTGCGCGACTTTTTCATCACCGGAGTCTTCTACATCCTGCTCGTCGGTTTCAACAAATGGGCGGCAGGTGTTCCCGAACTGGCGGAATACATGTGGGTGGCAGGCCCTGCAAATCCCGGATTCTGGATCTGGACCATCTATGCCCTCGCCATTCCGACGATTGCGACGTTTGCCCTCCCCAACGGAAAAGTCGTTGGTCCGACCTTCCTCGTGATGTTCATCGGCCTCGGCTTTTATTTCTATATGGCATTCTCCTCCGACCAGAACCCGCCGATCAATTGGGGTTATCCCCGCACCTGGCAGGGCTTCATGCATGCGATTACCCGCGGACAGTACGAACGGGTTAAACTGGCGCACGTTTTTACCCCGCGCTTCCTGGAACAGGTAGGAACCTATCTCGGCGACCTTCGCTCCCAATTCTATGGCCCGCTCGCCCTGCTCGGTCTCCTTCCTTTGATATTCTACTCCATCATCCGGCAGCCGCTTGAAACCCGCTTTAATTTCCGGGGACGTATCGGCCGGTTTGAATACTTCTTCTGGACGATCTCCTGGGCCGTGGTCATCAATCTGCTGCTCATCCTCATCGCCCCGAATGGCTTCGACCTGCTTAAATTATTCTATCTGATCACCGTCACCATCCTGCTTGTTCCAACCATCAAGCGTTTGCGCGATATCGGTCTCAGCCCGTGGCTTTCCATCATCTCACTCGTCCCCGGACCAAATGTGCTCTTTTTCATTTTGCTCATCACTTGGAAAGGAACCGAGGGCGAGAACAAATTCGGCGACGATCCAATGGCCGGAAATGCCAAAGAGGCCAACTCCGGCGGTGCCTGGATCATCACCACCTTTGTGGCCTTTCTCTCGGTAGGGCTCGTTTTCATGATCCTGCAGAACCCGAAAACGGATATTCAAAGCCTGTTCATCGGCCGCGTGCAATACATTCAGTCCCACGCCATCTACGTGGTGTGGCTTGGCTACGGGATTTTGTTCTGCATGGTGTCACTGGAGTGGCTTGTCACCTTCCTGATGAAAAAGTTATTCCCATCGGAGAACAGTGAAAAACAAACAGACAGCACCGGTTCGCTGGTCGTCAACTTGTGTAAAATTACCGGCGTGATTGCCGTTCTTCTGCTCCCCTTTGCACTCGTCTACAAAAACTACAACGATCCCGATCAGCTCAAAGTGGTGGGTGGCGCTGAGCAGAATGGTCATGATTTTGGATGGCAGTTCGGTAACTGGCAGCTCCGCGGGGTCGAAGGTATCAAAGACGACATGAAGTATTGGTATGGCGAAGATACCGAAGAATTTAAAAAACAGTGGAAAGCCTACCCGAATAAAAACTATCCCCAGCCCATGGGCCCCAACGCCATCTTCTTCGGCGGTACCGATCCGGGACGCTTTGTTCCAACCTACATGATATACTCCGCCAAAGTGCGCCCCGACGTCTACCTCATCACACAAAACGCACTGGCCGACAACACCTACATGAACGTCATGCGCGACCTTTATGGCGACCAGATCTGGATTCCATCACCGCTCGATTCCAATCGCGCCTTCCAGCAATATGTGCAGGGCGTTCAGAACGGAACCATTAATGCTGGTGCGGACGTGAAAACCGAAGGCGGCAAGGTGCAGGTGCAGGGTGTGGCCGGTGTCATGCAGATCAACGGCTTCCTCAGCAGAATGATCTTTGATCACAACCAGTATATTACCGAAACAAAGACCGACGAGGAGACCCGCCCCGTCGGCGCTGCCATGGTGCGCAACGACCCGATCATTGATCCGGAAACCGGCCTGCCGCAGAAGCGTACGTTTTATGTTGAGGAAAGCTATGTCCTGCCCTGGATGTATCCTTATCTCACGCCGCACGGGTTGATCATGAAGATCAACAATAAGCCCACCCCGCTCACCCCGCAGGTCATCAAAGACGATACCGACTTCTGGAACTGGTATGTAGATCGGCTAGTCACCGATGAAAAGTTCCAACGCGACATTGTTGCGCGGAAATCGTTTTCCAAACTGCGTAGCGCCATTGCCGGTCTTTATGCTGCGCGCGGAAAACCCAAGGAGTCCGAAGCGGCCTTCCGCCAGGCGGTCGCTCTCTATGACCTCAGCCCGGAGGCCAACTTTCGCCTGGCCGACCTGATTTCCAAGCAGGGCCGATTCGATGAAGCCATCAGTATCTTCGATACCTTCCTGGAAAAAGATCCTAAAAATGACAAAGCCGAGGCCTTCCGCAATAGACTCCAGCAAATGAAGCAAATGTCCGCACGCCGCGCCGAGATCGAACAAAAGGTCAAAGGTGGAAAAATGACCTTTCAGGAATCCAAGGAACTGATTCAGATCTACTATGCCATGGGTAACAGCCGAGGCGCAGAAGCATTCGCCCGGAATCTGCTAAATTCCGGATCGTTGCCGCCGGAAGGCATGATGAGCATCGCTCAGTTTATGGCTCAGAAGCGCAAACTGGATATCGTTGAATTGGCTCTGAAAAAATATACCGCCGCCAAACCAAATGATGTACAGGGCTGGATCAACTTGGCCGGACTGCAGCTGGTACTCAACAAGCGCGGTGAAATGTGGCCCTCGCTTCGTAAAGCTGTGGAACTCGGTGGCGAATCGACTCGTGAAGTACTGCGGAAAGACAAGCGTTTTGATACCGTGCGAAACACCGCAGAGTTCAAAAAAATCGTTCCCCCAAAGGTCAAACCTATGGGTATCGGGCAAATTCCCGGACTTTAAGGAGTCCCTTTGAACATTCTCGTTTATGACGACAACCCCGATTTCGGCGGCCATCAAATCATGGCCTGTCGGGGTATCGAGGCGCTCGTCGAAACGCCGGGGCTGGACATCACCCTGATGTACCATCCCGAAAACCAAAAATTTATCCAGACCTTGGAACACCTTGAACATATTCAAACCCTGGAAGCCGACCCCGCACTTTTCCAATCATTGGAACCCGATGTGGTATTGGTGATCCAAGGGGACATCGCGCAATCAACGGCAGGCGTTCTGGCTGCGCGAAAAGCAAAGATTGAGTGTGTGAGCTATCTCGCCATTCCCCACACTCTGTCGCTCATGGGAGCCAAACTCGGCTCCGTCCGCGACACAAAAAACAAACCGTTTTTCAACAAACCCGACCGCTTCATCACCATCTCTGAAAGCATGGCCGACATCATGCGAAAACGCGGTTGCAAGAAGCCCATTACCATTGTGAAAAACGGCATTCCCGCTCCGCCGATCCCCAAACTGACAGCGCATGATGACAAGTTTACGATCGGCCTCATCGGCCGCATTGAGTTTAACCAAAAGCAGCAGAACTTCTTCATTCGTGCCTTTCGCAAACATCCGGCCATGTTTGCCAATACCCGCGTCCTGCTCATCGGCAGCGGGCCAGACGAAGGAAAACTCAAGAAACTTCTTAAAAACGATGACCGGATCACCTTCCTTCCGTGGCAGGAAAATATGGAGGAGATATACGAGTTGCTCGATATGGTCGTAATCCCCTCCCGATATGAAGGCGTGCCCTTGGTGATGCTCGAAGCGCTCGCCCGTGGAATTCCAGTCATTGGAAGCCGGCGCGACGGTATGAAAGATGTGCTGCCGGATACCTGGACGTTTACGACCGAAGATGACGCGTCCCTTGCCATGACCTTTGCCACCGTGCGCGAAACCTGGTCCCGAAAAATTGAGACGTTGCAGGATCAAATTCTGGACGAGTATTCGATCGAAAAGTTTAAAGCTGATTTCGTGAAAGCTGTAACCCATCCGTAGCACGGTGCTCTGCGCCGTGTTTTTGCACAAACGGCCCGGAGGACCGCTCTACGCCAGAACACAAAAAAAGGCGCCCCGCAAGGAGCGCCTTTTGCAGTTCCAGTGAATGGAACTTATTCGCCAGCTTCAGCAGCGTCATTCAGCGCAGCTTTGCGGCTGAGACGAACACGACCCTGGTTGTCGATGTCGATACATTTCACGGTCATCGCATCGCCCGGCTTGCAGATGGCATCAACAGAATCGATACGCTCATTGGCCATTTCGGAGATGTGAACCAGACCTTCTTTACCCGGCATACATTCAACGAAAGCACCGAAGTCCTTCACGGCAATTACTTTGCCCTGATAGGTGGTTCCGATTTCGATTTCAGCGGTCAGCGCATTTACTTCACGAATCGCAGCATCCATCGCTTCAGCATCTACAGCGAAGATGTTAACGGTTCCATCTTCCTGAATATCGATCTGAGCACCGGTGCTGTCGGTAATCGCGCGGATGTGTTTTCCACCCGGCCCAATCAGCGCACCGATCTTTTCCGGATCGATCTTAACGGTGGTAATACGCGGAGCAGTTGCCGCCAGCTCTTCACGCGGAGCAGCAATTACGCCTTCCATCACGTCGAGAATGTCGCAACGACCCTTACGGGCAATTTCGAGGGCTTCTTCTACCTGATCCCAGTTCATGCCATGAACCTTCAGATCAACCTGGAATCCAGTGATCCCTTTGCGAGTACCAACGACTTTAAAGTCCATATCACCGCAGTGGTCTTCGACACCGAGGATATCGATGACTTCCACCGACTTAGCTTCGCCGTCCGTGAACAGACCCACCGAGATACCGGCAACCGGAGCCGTCAGCGGAACGCCCGCATCCATCAGCGCCAGACAACCGCCACAGGCAGAACCCATGGAAGAGGAGCCGTTGGAGCCCATAACTTCAGATACCACACGCACGGTGTACGGGAAGTCTTTCGGCATAACCGGAGCAAGCGAACGCTCAGCCAGGTTACCATGGCCGATTTCGCGGCGGCTGGTCATTCCCAGACGACCGACTTCACCTACCGAATAAGGCGGGAAGTTGTAATGCAGGATAAAGTTCTTTTCGTCTTCACCACCGGTAACCGCATCGAAACGCTGCGATTCTTTAGTGGTTCCGAGGGTAACGGTACACAGAGTCTGTGTTTCGCCACGGCTGAATACGGCAGAACCGTGCAGCTGCGGAAGAACGCCCACCTGGCAGTCCATATCACGAATTTCGAGCATGCCGCGTCCACCGATACGCGTATTATCATCGAGCACGTTCAAACGAACCGTCTCAATTTCCAGATCATGGAAGGCATGGAAATATTCGTCTTCCGTCATTTCCGGGAAGAGTTCCTGCATCTGCGGTTTCAGCTCTTCTTTCAGAGCAGAAACTGCGTCCTGACGTTCCAGCTTACCACCGATTTTCATCAGCTCTCTGAATTTTCCGCCAACGAGTTCGCGGGCTTTGTCCAGCAGCGTGGTATCTTTCGGCTCCGGAGCATAAACCTTTTCCGGCAGGCCGAGCTCTTTACGGAGCGCGAGCTGGCCGTCGATAATCTTAACGACTTCAACGTGGGCCGTTTTCATGGCTTCGAGGAATTCCGCTTCCGGAACTTCTTCCGCGGAACCTTCAATCATCATGACTTTGTCACGGGATCCGCAATAGGTCAGGTCGAGATCGCTGGCACCCAGCTGATCGTGATTCGGGTTGATGATCCATTCGCCGTCGTTACGAACAATACGAACTGCACCGATCGGGCCGTCAAACGGGAGATCGGTCAGCGTCAGCGCGGTGGAAGCAGCGTTAACACTGAGCACATCGGTGTCGAGCGTGCCATCGCAACTGAACAGCATGTTGTTGATCTGAACTTCACGGTGGAAGTTATCCGGGAACAGGGTCCGGATCGGACGGTCGGTAACACGCATGGTGAGGATTTCCTTCTCGGAAGGACGGGCCTCACGCTTGATGTAGCCACCCGGAAAACGACCGGCGGCATAAAACTTCTCGCGGTATTCGACCTGAAGCGGGAAGAAATCGCATCCTTCGCGGGCTTCTTTGGCTGCTGTAACTGCGGAGAAAACAATGTTTGCTCCGATTCCGCATGTAACGGAACCTTCTGCTTGCTTTGCGAGCAGGCCGGTTTCGAGGGTCATGGTTTTTCCACCGACCTCGAATTCTACTTTGGTTGTACCCTTCATAACTATTAATTGCGCCCTTGCTTAATATTCAGTTTCTGAAGAGCGCACCTTTCTTTGTTTTTTGCCACCACCTCGGCGGCGTTCATATACGAAGCAAGCCCTTTACTTGTGATAAAGGGCTTACAAACGAATTGCGGATTGTTGAACATCCGGTCAAACGACTTATTTACGAAGTCCAAGCTTACTGATCAGCTCTTTATAACGTGCGTCGTCTTTTTTCTGCAAATAGCTCAACAGTTTACGGCGCTTATTTACCATCATGATGAGGCCGCGACGTGAACTGTGATCTTTTTTATGAATCTTAAGGTGTTCGGTCAATTCCTTGATGCGGGCGGTCAGCAATGCAACCTGGACCTCAACGGAACCGGTATCCTGTTCGCCACGCTTGAATTCGTTTTTAACTTCAGCTTTTACTGCTTGATCCATGAGTATGGACTCCTATTGATATAGTTCTCTCTCAAAAGTAAGAGCGGGACTATACGCACCGCCCTACCCCGTGTAAAGCACAGTTTCTCAAGGTTTTTTCGCCTGTTTTCCAACCCTTGGAAACGGCTATTCCACCTCGAGAATGGTTCCTTCGCTACCGGCGCGGAACGAATAGCGCTCCCCCTGCATTTTCCCCATTAACGCACAACCCACCGGCGATTCCGGGGTAATGACGGTAATGGTCTGGCCGCTCACCTTCACCTCGGTCCCTCCGCCGCACTCCAGCAGGAAGAAGAAATCCTGATAACCGTCCAGGTCCGTCTGCACCAAGGCTCCGACCCCGATCGGTTTCCCGCAAAAATCCGCCGGTCGGAAACTGCGCAGTTCCATTACGCCGATGGACAATGCTTCAAACTGCTTTGCCAACCCGCGGGCGAGGTAGGATTGCTCCAGCCCGCAGGTGTCCCACTTGCTCTCCGCCTTAGCCTCCGAATGCGTTGCACCCTCAGCCGCCATCGCCTGCCCCTTCAGCTGCACCCGCAACTCCTCTTCCAACGCTTCAATCACGGCTTTCAAAATTTCTGACTTCTTCATAGCGGCACAAAATACACATTTCATTATGAAACCGTAATGAACAAATCCATTTTTTCCAGATCCACAACCGCTCTCCCTATTCAGGAAGGCGCTCAGTGAAAACTAACAGCTAACAAACCGGTATGTTTCCGGGTGCGCCACTACGGAACGCGGAATGGATCTTTGATTTTTCCAGAGTTTGGAAACGAAGGGCGAGGTCATTGCGCGGAGCAGTGCACTGTAGTTTAACTGAAAGGTAATTTCAGAACCTACCGATTGATGCCCTCGTTGGGTTCTTACGACTAAATGATCACTGCTGGCTTCGAGAATCTCGATTCCTGCGGGAGGAGCAAGCCCTTCCGGATCAATATCCTGCCGCCCAATGGCAAGAATGGCTTGCTGGATGTGGCCATGTGTTTTTGGAGGAGCAGGTGCTCCGAAGGCATTTTGCGCTGTGATGCCCCAGGGTTGCGATGGCTTCACCTTGGACTCAATCACCTCGGCCACCAGCTTGATCGCATCGGTATGCAGGCCGGCAATCGGCTTACGATGGAGCGGATCACATCCCAGCAGAATTGATTCTCCCAGACGCAGGTTGTTCACACGTCCGGTGTCCGCTCCACTCAACGCCCAGTCTAGATTGGCTGAATTTCCGCCGGAAACGATTTCCAGAATAATGCCGGAAGTCGATTCTATCGAATCTGCCAAGGCGGAAAGCTCGCCCATATTCACCGCATCGGGCGATACCCCGCTGCGGCAGGCCAGATTGGCGCCGATCCCTTTAAGTTCGATATTCGGTAAGCGCAGCACCTGACGAACCGTTTCATGAAGATCTTTTGGCATAACGCCTTCGCGCAGATCGCCCAGCTCAACCATCAGAACGATGCCATGCACCCGCTTCGTTTTTTGGGCCGCGACCGAAAGCCTGCGAATGACATCAAGCTCCGTATTAAAACTGAGTTCGGTAGATTCTACCACGCGCGCTACCTGACTGATCATGGGAGAGCGAATGAGCGCCATCGGGGTTGATACGCCGCCGCGTCGCATTGTGCTGATATTTTCAATGCGTGCATCACCCAGCATCTTCACCCCGCCCCGCAGCAGGGCATTCGCAATTTCGGGGGCACCAAGTGTGGCCTTCATGACCGCCGTAACCGAAATGCCTTTAGCGGCCAAGCGGCCGACTAAGTTTTGAGCATTAAATTGTAACTTTTCGAGGTCGATTTCTAATCGAGGTGCAATCATATGGTGCACGCACGCAGCTTTTCCTGCAGGACAGGGAAAGCTTCAGTCACCATATCGACTAACCGATCTTCGGGCCGAGTCAGTGCATCGGAGACCGGAATACCGAACTCTTTCTCGAGGATTTTTATCGCATCGTCCACCTCATGGTCGCTCATATTTTCGTGGTTGATCGTCAAGCCGATGACATTAGTGCGGCCAAAGGTTTCAATCAGATTAATTTCAGAGGCTGCGGTCGGCATCGGCACCTCCGGAAAGTCGCCGAGATGCGTACGGGCGGGTGCATGCTGAAGCACGACCCCGTTCGCCATACTGCCTCGGAGAATATAAGCCGAAGTCAGATAGGCCGGATGACTCAGCGCCCCCTGCCCTTCAATAATAATAACGTCAGGATTCTCATTTTCGAAGGCCTCAACCATGGTGGACTCCAGTTCCCCGGAGCAGAACTGGCAGGGAATGGCATCAACCGCCACGCCATAGCGTGCGCCCTGGATCAAACCGGTTTGACCCGTTCCCACCAGTACGGCTTTAATCCCGCGTTCATTCAGAGCGCGGGCAAGAATGGTGGCCGTGGTCCGTTTGCCGATGGCGCCGTCGGTGCCCAGCACCGCAATGCGCGGACAGGTCACCTTGGAAATCCGCCCGCTGAACATCCGCAGGTCTTTTTTGGCACGGGGTCGGCGGATATCGATAATTTCAACATTCGCCGCCTTGCCGGCGGCAGCAAAATCCGGGTCATCATTTAAAAACTCATGAAGGCCGTTTACGATATTCATTCCCAGCCCCATCGCTTCCAGCACAATGCCCCGCTCGATGGGCGACAACATGCCGCTGGAGGGCGCCATCCCGAAAATAAAGTAATCCGGAACTCCTTCGGCGAGTTCCAGCGATTCCGCAAGACTTCGGCAAACCGGGATCCCGTTGGCCCGTTCATCCAGTACTGTTCCTGAATCGAGTCCCGCTTTGGTGCTGTCGATTACGGACAGAATTTTATATTTTTCGGAATATCGAACTAGGCCGTTGGCGGTCTTGCCGTCCATGGCACCAAAGTTGGCTTCGCAATAAACCACGGCAGTCGGATGATCTGCCGTGGGCATAGATCTATTAGGTGTGGACATACGTCCTCCTTGATTATGTTCAGAGGAGGCGACGGAATCGTGCCTGTCAGGAGCAACAGAAGGTCAGCGAGAAGTCCCCACTAAAAGTGGATGAGGAGCGGAACCTACTACGCCCCTCAGAAAATAGACAGAACAATCGCTTATTCATTCATATTCAGAAAGATAGAGAAATTGGTATGTTTTCCAACCATTGGAACGACCAACGGTTTAGATGCTATTTTTCCGAAATAACCACCGATTTCTTCAGTCCAGAATGCGGTGATATCCGAGGCGCTTCACCACTGGCGGTTTTAAGCCCCTTAACCGTCAGAGATTTAGTGAGCTCATACGGAAAAGGTCGCTTTGCCGGAAGGCTCTTTTTTTCTGAATCAGGGTTTGAGAAGAAATACAGACCCGCATAATCATCCGGGACTTGAGAGTCCTCCACCGTCACATCTTCGAGGACGATATTTCGCGGCATAAAGCAGAGATAACCAAAATCGTGCATGCCATCATTCTTAACCCCGAACATCTCCGGGACCACCTTTTTCCCGGCAGCAGGAATCCAGCGACAATTCCGAATCACGACATCGCCCTCCCAGGTGCTACCGTAGTCACTGCGGAAATTGATCAGATGTCTGCCGTAAAGCGTGGAGTCCTCCACCATCAGCAAACCGCGTCCGATGGCGTTCAGCCCCATGTATCCTAACGTACTCCCGCGAATAATGTATTTACCGGACACCCCCTGATGCACATCCATACGGGAAAGCACGCAATCCTGAAGGAGGATGTTTTTGCAGAAATTAGACCCAATAACGCCCCACAGGGAACGATCCAGAATATTTTCCATCCGGCATCCGATCAGCTTCAGGTTAACCACATTATTCATGCTGTAGTCATACGACCCCATACTTACCGGCTTCCCCGCCGCGCCGATGGTCTTATACATTTTATGCCCGGTGGCAAAACAATCGCGCAGCGTAATATCCGCGCAATTACTGACATGAATAAAACCTGAATATGGATGCCCCACGTCCATCTCATCCGTCACATAATGCTTCAGCCCTTCAACCACGGTATTGGATCGTAGGATTTTAATATTGCGGGACCAGTAATTATATCCCTTCTCCTGCCTCATCCGGTTAGCCATCGTTGTAAAAATCCCGCCGCGTAAAACCAGTGTATGCTCATCAATCGGTTGCGCTGACACTTTGGTGACGACCTCAAAGTCCCAATCAATGGGTGATGGTATTGACCCATCTTTTCGCAGAATAAAACTATCCCGCTGGATCGAGCCGTTATTCTGGTTCAAGCCTCTACGAATATAGCGCCGCCGGTGCTTATTTTCCACCGTCACAAAACAATCGCTTGCCGGACGAATATCGATCTGCTTCTGGTCCCGCTTCAGCCGATCAATTTTTAACGGCATCGGCTCCAGCAGGGAGCGAACCTCAAAAAGAGAACGTTTGTGATTTTCCACATCGGTATCATCGACAATAAAGCGCGAGGTGCTCCAGTCCGTACCCGTTGCAATTATGGCCGTCAGTGCCCTTCGGCCCAGATGGTAGGTCGCCGACGGATCAGAGCGCACCGGCAAACCATGTTCATTCGCATATTTATGCGCCTTGCAAATAGCCGGAAGATCATCCGCTCTTCCATCTCCGATCGCTCCGAAAGCTTCATAGGTCACAACCTCAGGAGCAGCGGACACACCGACGCAAATGACCGACGCCAAAATAACAAAAAAAGTTCTCATGATTTGAACACAACGTCAAAATGCATGGAGAACTGGACAAATAGTTCTACGAATACGGTCGTCCACTCCCCGACGACGGAGAAAACCGGAAATCAGAAGTGTATCCGCCGACTTAAAGACCGGACGAAAAATGCCCTACCACTCCGGTTCCGGTTCGGGCTCGGTTGAAAACGGCTGACACTGTGCCGCCAGCTGAGAAGAGACCCGCACCAAAAGTTCCGCGTTTGGCCCTTCGTAGACTTCTTCCAGAATGGACGCATTTTTCTTCAATGTAGAGAGTAGCTTGCCTTCACTGAGTGGAACCGAAAGCTTCATCTCAATTTTCCGCCCCTTCAGGCAGTCGGCCAGCTCATCAAAAAGAAGATCGATATTTTCGCCTTCACGCGCCGAAACCGCCACTGATTTCGGAAACTGACGTTGTAGACGTTTCGCTGCATTACGGCCGCGCTCGTCATCGATTTTATTGAAAACGTAAAGCATCGGCTTATCCAGCCCGCCGATTTCATCCAGCACTTTATGCACGGCCTCAATCTGCGTATCCACCTGCGGGTGCGATGCATCAATCACGTGAACCAAAAGATCAGCTTCAACCACTTCCTCCAAGGTCGCTTTAAAGGAATCAACCAGATGATGCGGCAGTTTCTGAATAAAACCTACCGTATCCGTCATCAGCATCGGTTCATGGTTTGGAAGCTCCACCTGCCGCGTCGTCGGGTCGAGTGTCGCGAAAAGCTGATTTTCGGCATAAATATCCGCCCCGGACAACCGGTTCAGCAAGGTTGATTTTCCGGCATTGGTATAGCCGACAATGGAAACCAGCGCCCAACCATGGCGTTTTCGTCCACGTCGCTGCTCGGTTCGTCGCGTGCGCACCAGCGCCAGATCACGCTTGAGCGTACGCACCAAATCCTGCAGACGCCGGCGGTCCATTTCCAGCTGCGTTTCCCCCGGCCCCTTTAAACCAATTCCGCCCTTCTGCCGTTCCAAGTGCGTCCACATGTTACGCAGACGCGGCAGTAGATACATATGCTGGGCCAGCTCCACCTGCAGACAGCCCTCTTTCGTCTGGGCCCGCTGGGCAAATATATCAAGAATCAGCTGTGTACGATCGAGCACGCGGGTTTCAAAAACATTCTGCAGATTTCGTCCCTGAGCCGGTGACAAATCATCATCAAAAACCACCAGCGAAACACGGTTCTCTTTGATCCAGTCCGCAATCTCTTCCGCTTTTCCGGTACCGATATAATGCCCCGCCTTGATTTTCTGCTGGCGGACAATAAAGCGACCGGCCACCACAGCGCCGGCACTTTCGGCGAGCTGGGCCAGCTCATCCATCGTATCTTTAACCTTCCACTCTTCTTCATTCCGAAGAACTACGCCTACGAGCAGGACGGTTTCAGCATCAGTATTCTCTGTTTCTAAAAGTTCAGACATAAAATTCTTTTACCACTCGCTTCGCTGGAGGCACAGCGGTACGACGTTTTTTCTTCTCCATGCCTCCGCGTCTCCTTGGTGAAAAATCAAATCACAACCTGAGCTGGGCCGGTTTGTTTCCAGGCATTGGAAACCGCTTCCGCCAATTTTTCCAAGGTTTGGAAGTCGGCCGTATGGATCCACTCCACATTCAGCTGGTTCCGAAACCAGGTCATCTGGCGCTTGGCCAGCTGGCGCGTGCGGATCACCGTTTTTTCTTTTGCCTCTTTAAGCGTCATTTCGTTGTTCAATACAGCAAAAGCTTCCGCATAGCCAATCGCCTGCAGAGCTGTTCGAGACAGCTCAAGCTGGAGCAATTGTTCCGCTTCTTCGATCAACCCGACGGCATACATTTCATCCACTCGCTGTTCAATCCGCTGCAAAAGCACTTCGCGCTCAACATGGAGCCCGACCAGCTTGGGTTTGGGTTTTGAGTTCCATGCTCTATTCTGCGGGGCAGGCGAGACGCCTGCGGTACGTTCCAAAATACGGATCAAACGCCGCGAATTCTGCTGATCGTCTATCGTTAAGGCCTCGTAAAGGTGAGCGGCTTCATTTTTCGCGCGCTTTTCCAAGGTCTGGAAATCGAGTGCTTCCAGTTCCTTCCGAAGTTTGGAATTTTCCGGCGGCACGTCGTCAAATCCTTCGGTCAGACATTTGACATAGAGTCCGGTTCCGCCGGCCACGATAATTTCGCGGCCGGTTTTAAAGGAAGGCCGCACCGCATCAAGATAGGCCGAAACATTAAATTTATCCGTCGGTTCCGCCAGATCGAACCCTACATAATCAGCCTTGTTCCGATCCTTGGACGTCGGCTTGGCAGTCCCAATATCCATTCCACGATAAATGTTCATGGAATCGGCGGAGACAATCAACTGCCCTTCCCGATCGGCGATGTATTGCGCGACTGCACTTTTTCCTGAGGCGGTCGGTCCGATAACAAAAAACGCATTCGGGGAAGCATTAGGCATCTTCGGCTTCTTCCTGCTTTTTCTTATCAAAAAAACTCATGATCAGATAAATCACGAAAACGATGCAAATGGCGGAATCGGCCACATTGAAAGAGGGATAGTGATAAGCCCCGAATTCAAAATCGAGAAAATCGGTGACCCAGCCGAAGCGGATACGATCGATCAGATTTCCGGCAATACCGCCCATGAGCAATCCCATGAGAAGTTCATTGCGCTTTCTTCCCTCGATAATTTTGTCGCGAAAAAAATAGAGCGCAACCATCACGGAAAAGGATATCAGAATCAGGATAATGCCGTGACCAGCGAGAAGGTTCCAGGCCGCGCCATCGTTGCGGACATACACGAGATTAAAAAACCCGTCGATGACGGGGATGGAATCACCGTAAACCAGATTTGCCCGTATCGCCTGCTTGGTCAGCTGATCCAGAAACAGAACCAGTATGCCTATAATCAGAATGAGCACGACCAAACCTCCTTCAAAAAACATAGCCACAAAAAAGCACAAAAAGCACGAAGACCTTGCATCCGGTTTTCTTTGTGCTTTTTGTGCCTCTTCGCGGCCATCAAAACCTTACATACCATGCATGGTATTACCGAAAGGGCGGTAGGTCATTCCATTGCCCTTTTCGATTTCAGACTGCGCTTTGATGGAGTAGCGGACGTAGGGCAGTGCTTCAAGGCGCTCAATATTGATCGGCTCCTCATACATTTCGCAAATACCATAGGTTCCTTTTTCAAGACGGCGGATCGCTTCGTCAATTTCAAAAAGGACGTCTTGCTCGTTGGAAAGCTGATTCAGTGCAAACTCGCGATCGAAGGTGTCGGTGCCCTGGTCTGACAACGACGGATCGCGATCGTTTGAGGCCAGGGAGTCACGGTTGATGGAAAGAATTTCGCCGGTTACACGCTCACGCAGAATCAGGAGGCGGTTAAGCTGTTGTTTCAGCTGCTTGGCGGTGAAATGTTTATTCTTGGCAATTTTTCCGCTCAGCGGACCGCCGGAGGTCGTTGCTACCGGAGCAACCGCTTTCTTCGCCGTGGTCTTTTTTGTCGCAGTTTTCTTGGCAGCAGCCTTTTTCGCAGGCGCTTTTTTCGCAGTCTTTTTAGTAGCCATTCTCGGTTGATCTCCAATCAAAATTCAGTTCCGAACCCGAATAAAGGGTTGCGGTGTTTATCATCTGCCCCATGCCGTGTCAATGCGCATATATTCTTTATTCAGCGGTTGTAATGGACACCGTACAACCATGCCCGTTCAAATCTAACTCCGTACTATTTTCCGCACATTTTTCAACGCTTTCACAGGAAAGCGCCAGCGTTTCACCTTCGATGTATTCCGCATAGGCCGAAACCGCAGAATTCACATCTGCATCCGAACAGAATTCGATCTTGATCCGCTGCGTAATTTCGAGATCCATCTCTTTGCGCAGGTTCTGCACTTTATTCACAAATTCCCGGGCCAGACCTTCTGCAACCAGATCATCGTTCAGCTGTGTATCCAGACCGACCACCAGCGCACCTTCCGCACTCACCGCCATACCCTCTTTTGGGTTGCGGACGATTTCAATATCGTCAGCAGTCAGCTCTACGGTCTGGCCCTCCAATTCAACGGCAACCGTTGCACCGCCCGAAAGTTCAGCAATCTGTTCGTCCGTCAGGCTATTAATCAGCGGCACAGCCTTTTTCATCAGCGGACCCAGTTTCGGACCGAGCTTTTTAAAGTTGGGTTTCGCCTGAATCGTCGCCAGCTCTGAGGAATCGGTTCCAAACTCAACCGCCCGGACATTCAACTCGTCGGAAATCAGACTTTCCAGGGCCTGGATATTGGCCAGCAAACCTTCGTCGTCACAGACCACATGCATTTTGGCGAGCGGCTGACGGTTCTTGAGTTTGTACTCGGCGCGCAGTGTACGCCCCTGCTCCACAGCACTCATCACCATCGCCATCTGGCCCTCCAGCACTTCATCGCGCTTGGCATCGGCAGCGGTCGGAAAATCATTCAGATGCACCGAATCCGGCATGTCGTCGGTCTTCAGATTCTGGTAGATGGTTTCGGAAATAAACGGGGTAAACGGCGCGGAAATTTTACAAAGACCGAGCAACACGTCATACAACGTGGAATAGGCCTGCACCTTATCGGTGTCATCTTCGGTTTTCCAGAAACGGCGACGCGAACGGCGGATATACCAATTCGTTAAATCCTCAATGAAGGCCACAAATGGACGAACCGACGCCTGCAGATCATAGCGATCCATCGCGTCCGTCACCTGCTGTTCCAGACGGGCCAGCGAACTCTGGATCCAGCGATCCATCAGATTGTCGCGTTCCGGAACCGACTGCTCCGGCGTCCAACCATCGATGTTGGCGTAGGTGATGAAGAAACTGTAGGCATTCCACCACGGCAGCAGCAAATGGCGCAGCGAATGCTTCACGCCCTCTTCTGAGAAACGAAGCGACTCGGCGCGGACCACCGGAGAATAAATCATGTAGAGGCGGAGCGCGTCGGCCCCGTATTCATTAATCACGTGGATCGGATCTGGATAGTTTTTCAGACGCTTGGACATTTTCAGCCCGTCTTCCGCCAGCACCAGACCGTTCACCACCACGTTCTTAAAGGCCGGTTTATCGAACAGCGCCGTGGAAAGTACCATCAGCGTGTAGAACCAGCCGCGCGTCTGATCGAGCCCTTCCGCAATAAAGTCGGCCGGGAAGTTGGCCTCGAAATGGTCTTTGTTTTCGAAAGGATAATGATTCTGGGCATATGGCATGGAGCCCGACTCAAACCAGCAGTCGAGGACTTCCGGCGTGCGCTTGTAGGTTTTACCGTCTTTTTCGATGATGATTTCATCCATAAAATGCTTATGCAGATCGTCCACTTTCTCGCCGGAAAGTTCTTCCAGCTGCTCAATAGAAGAAATGCAGATCATGTCGGATTTATCCTCAACATTAACCCAGACCGGAATACAGGAACCCCAGAAACGGTTGCGGCTGATATTCCAATCCTTGGCGTCAGCCAGCCAGTTGGCAAAACGCTTTTCGCCAACATAGTCCGGCATCCAGTGCACTTCGGAATTATTTGCCAGCATTTTGTCTCGAAGGTCTTCCACTCGAACATACCAGGCATCAATCGCGCGGTAGATCAGCGGCGTGTCGGTGCGTTCGCAGAAGGGATAGCTATGCTGAATCGTGCTTTGGTGAATCAGTTTTCCGCCATGTTTCAGCGCCTTGATGATCGCTTTGTCCGCATCTTTGCAGAACTGGCCTTCATAATCCGGCACCTTGGATGTGAAGATGCAGTCCTCGTCAAGCGGATCAACCAGCGGAATTTCGACTTCGCGGCAAATGCGATAGTCATCCTCACCATACGCCGGAGCCATGTGCACGATACCGGTTCCGTCTTCGGTCGAAACAAATTCGTCGTTCAGGATCTGGAAGGAATTTGGATTGTCGGCAAAGAAATCAAAAATCGGCTCATACTTAAGGCCTTTGAGCTCCGAGCCCTTGAAGGTTTTGAGGGTTTCGTACTCCTCTTCCTTTTTATAGTAGGCCGACAGACGCGCCGCGGCCAATACGAAGACCTCGTGCGTTTCTTTATCCTTAATCGCCACATAATCAATGTCCGGACCGGCGCAAATGGCCAGGTTTGACGGCAGCGTCCACGGCGTCGTCGTCCAGATCAGGGCCGATGCGTTTTCAAATTCAAAATCGAGCAGTTTGACACGAACCGTGATTGCCGGATCCTGCACATCCTGATAATTGCGCCCCGCCTCAAAGTTGGAAAGCGGCGTATTCAGCTTCCAGCTGTACGGCATGATGCGGTGGGCCTTATAAATACGGTCCTGTTTCCAAAGTTCGGAAAATACCCACCAGATGGTCTCCATGAACGGCGTATCCATGGTTTTATAATCGTTTTCAAAATCAACCCAGCGCCCCATGCGGGTGACGGTTTTTTCCCATTCTTCCACATATTTGGTCACCATCGACCGGCACTGTTCATTGAAAACGTCGACGCCGGCTTCTTTGATGGCCGGGGCACCAGCGAGCCCAAGGGCCTCCTGTGCGAGGGCTTCAATCGGAAGACCATGGCAATCCCAA
>JGI12210J13797_10783253_pt1 | contig 22720 bp, 20 predicted proteins | sample ElkSlonscriptome_3_FD_13797 | JGI IMG/M metagenome (IMG submission 13797)
GCGGTCTCGGCGGCGATTCGGTATTCGGGCCAAGCTGGGAGCAGCTGTTCCGGGCCGATCGCCAGCAGGCACTTGAGATGCCGTGGTGGCACACGCAGCGCGATCAGTTGATTGAAACGCTGGGTGAGCATTCGGCAGCCTACGTGTACAACCCGTCCGGCGTGCGTACTGCAGCCGCGCGCCTGACCGCGCTGCCCGCCGTCGATCGCGTGCTGTATTCCATGAAAGCCAATCCGCACCCGGCCTTGTTGAATGCCGTTGTCGATGCAGGACTGGGCGTGGAGTGCGTCTCATTGGCAGAAGCCGAGCATGCGCTGGAACACGTGGACCAGCTGAATGCCGCCGACCTGCTGCTGACGCCCAACTTTGCCGAACGCGAAGAGTATCAGCGCGCGCTGAAGGCCGGCATTACGGTCACTATCGACAACCCGTGGATCCTCGAACGCTGGGGCGGCGATTTTGCAGGCCACGAGGTCTTCCTGCGGCTGGATCCCGGCTCGGGCCTGGGCCACCACAAGATGGTGCGCACGGCCGGCTCGAACGCCAAGTTCGGCGTGCCGTTGAACGAGCTCGAACGGGTCGTCAAGCTGGCGCGAGCGCACAACATCCGCATCATCGGGCTGCACGCGCATACCGGCTCCGGCATCATGCATCCGGATAACTGGCACCGAAGCCTGGAGGTCTTGAGCGATGCGGCGGCGGCAATCGACGATGTGCGCATCGTCAATCTCGGCGGCGGGCTCGGCGTACCGGACCGCAGTGACGAACTGCCGCTGGACGTGATCGAACTGGAAGCGGGTATCGCCAGAATCAAGAAAAGCCTGAGCCGACCCATTGATGTATGGCTCGAACCGGGGCGCTACCTGGTCGCGCAGGCCGGCGTGCTGATCGCGCGGGTAACCCAGGTCAAGGGTAAGGGCGATGTGCGTTACGTCGGCCTGGCGACCGGCATGAACTCACTGATCCGGCCCGCACTGTATGGCGCCTGGCACGAGATTGTCAATCTGTCGCGGTTGGATGAGGCCGGGCAATTCGTGTACAACGTCGTCGGCCCGATCTGCGAAACCGGCGACATTCTCGGCATGGATCGACTGCTGCCCGAATGCCAGGCCGGTGACGTGATCCTGATTGCCAATACCGGTGCCTACGGCGCAGCCATGGCCTCGCGCTACAACCTGCGTGAACCGGCGGTGGAGCTGGTGATGGGTGATTGATGGCATGATGGCCCATCGCTTGAGCGATAATCCACGAATCGAACCCTAGTTCGCCTGCAAGCAGGCTCCTACAACCTTGATATTGGGCTTGCCGCCATCATTCCGGGGCCGATGTCGTCGGAACCCGGAATCTCGTTTTAGTGCCGTATTTTCCCGACACCCGCCATTTTCAAATAGATTCCGGATCTACGTTTCACTTCGTCCGGAATGACGTTGATGATGGTTGATTGATGGCATGCTGGCCCATCGCTTAAGCGATAATCTTTGAAGCGAACCCTGGTTCGCCTGCAAGCCGGCTCCTGCAACACCTCTCAATCAGGAACCGGCTTGCAGGCGAACCGTTTACCGAATCGTAATCAGGAAACGGTTGCATGAGCAAGAATTACCAAGCCGCCGATATTGAAGTCCTGCAGGGACTGGACCCGGTCAAGCGACGTCCGGGCATGTACACCGACACGACCCGGCCGAATCACCTGGTGGCCGAAGTCGTCGACAACTCGGTCGACGAGGCGCTGGCCGGCTATGCCAAGCAGATCGACGTGGTGCTGGCCAAGGACGGCTCGATCGAGGTGTCCGATAATGGCCGTGGCATGCCGGTTGATCTGCATCCGGAACACCAAGTGCCCGGGGTGGAACTGATCCTGACGCGCCTGCACGCAGGCGGCAAGTTTTCCGGCAAGAACTACACGTTTTCCGGCGGCCTGCACGGCGTTGGCGTATCGGTCGTCAATGCGCTGTCCTCCCGGCTGGAATGCCATATCAAGCGTGACGGCACCGAATACCTCATCGGTTTCAAACACGGTGACACCGAGGATGCGCTGACACCGGTCGGTGAGGTCGGCAAACGCAATACCGGCACGCGGGTGCGTTTCTGGCCCGACGCCAGTTACTTCGATTCAGCCAATGTGTCGCGGCCCCGGCTCAAACATCTGCTGCGCGCCAAGGCCATTTTATGTCCCGGCCTGACCATCACACTGAAAGACGAAGAAAAGGACAGCAGCGACACCTGGTACTACGAAGATGGCCTGAAGGACTACTTGTCCGAAGCGCTGGCTGAGTTCGAAACCATTCCCGATGAACCCTTTGTCGGCGATTTCAGCGGCCAGCACGACAACCAGCAGACCGAAGCCTCGTGGGCGCTGGCCTGGGTGCGCGAAGGCGAGTTGACCCAGGAAAGCTACGTCAACCTGATTCCGACCGCACAGGGCGGCACGCACGTCAATGGCCTGCGCACCGGCCTGATCGAGGCGCTGCGTGAATTCTGCGAGATCCGCAGCCTGCTGCCTCGCGGCCTGCGACTTTCACCCGAAGACGTCTGGGAGCGACTGTCGTTTGTGCTGTCGGTCAAACTGCGCGAGCCCCAGTTTTCCGGCCAGACCAAGGAGCGGCTGTCGTCTCGTGAGGCATCGAGCTTTGTCTCCGGCCTGGTCAAGGACGCATTTTCGCTATGGCTGAACAGCAATACCGCCGACGGCGAAGCAATCGCCCAACTGGCGATCGAAAATGCCATGAAACGCGCCAAGCAGCGCAAAAAGGTCGCGCGGCGAAAGGTCACGACCGGCCCGGCACTGCCCGGCAAGCTGGCTGACTGCGCATCGACCGATCTGGAAGAAACCGAGCTGTTTCTGGTCGAGGGCGATTCGGCCGGCGGCTCGGCCAAGCAGGCGCGCAACCGCGAGTTCCAGGCCATCATGCCGCTCAGAGGCAAGATTCTGAATACCTGGGAGACCGATCCCGGCCAGGTACTGGCCTCGCAGGAAGTGCATGACCTGGCCGTGGCGATCGGCGTCGACCCGGGCTCGGATGATTTGAGCAAGCTGCGCTACGGCAAGATCATCGTGCTGGCCGATGCCGACTCGGACGGGCTGCATATCGCCACGCTGCTGTCGGCGCTGTTTCTGCGCCATTTCCGGCCGCTGGTCGAGGCCGGCCGCATCTTTGTTGCGATGCCTCCGCTGTACCGGATCGACGTCGGCAAACAGACCTTTTATGCGCTGGACGCAGCCGAACGCACCGGCGTGCTGAACCGCATCCAGGCCGAGGGCATCAAGGGCAAGGTCAGCGAAACCCGATTCAAGGGGCTGGGCGAGATGAATCCGCTGCAGCTGCGTGAATCGACCATTGACCCCGACACCCGTCGCCTGCTGCAGCTGACCATCGACCACGACAAGAAAACCCATGAACTGATGGACATGCTGCTGGCCAAGAAGCGCTCGGCCGATCGTCGAAGCTGGCTGGAGGACAAAGGCAACCTGGCAGAGGTCGTGTCTTAACCCGGTTGTTTGTTAACAACAAAAACGTTTACCGCAGATTTCGCGGATGGACGCAGATTAAATTTCATAAGCCTACTTGGTTACCAATGAAATTCGGCTTAAACCCACTTGTTTTGCAATTCACACTTGTGTAGTTCGCATAACTTCAAAGGCGGTTTCGCCGCACGGCTTCGACCACTTTCTTAAGTTGATTTTTAAAAGTCAAAACCATTTCGCCGCCCGCTCTGCGGGCTGATGCGAGGTACTTTTTTGTGTCTTGCGGCAAAAAAGGACCCAAAAAAACCGCGCTTTCAACATCCAGCACTAGTGCATTCTATTTGATCAGGGCAATAATTCGGCTCGTGCTGTTGTTTAGGCTTTTCGGAGACTGTCTTGCCATTGCTTAATCTCAGGGGCTTACAAGCCCGGCTTTTGGGTTGGATTGGAACCAAAAGCGTTTAAGTACTTGGTGTCCAGATTCTTGCAGTAACTGGGATGGTTTTGATTTCGGCTTTGCCTTTGCTTTTGACGTTGGTGAGCGTGTGAGCCGCCGAAGCGCGGAGAGGCGGGCGGAACGAGGCGAAAAGGTGTCTGAGCGATAGCGAGTTCTTTTCGCCCCGCCCGCATCGAGCACTGCAGGGCACCCGGCGTAGCCGGGCGGTGAAGTCGCGGGAGGAGTTTTTGTAGGAGCCTCTGATCGGTTCTGAGCACAACGCGTTTCAGTCGGAAAAGCTGAAGATCGTATGGGGCGATTCGAGCGATCGTAGCGAGCTACCTTCGAGGAGAGCAACGTGCGAGATTCGGCTTTTCCGGCGAAACCCTACGGGACGGTCCTTTGCGGGCGCTCCGGATCGTTTCGACTCGTTCATTTGACCTGTCAAACCACACTCGCCGAAGCCAACCCGGCGCATCCCGCAAAGACGCCGTCGCGTTGTGATCAGAGCCGATCAGAGGCTCCTAACTTTTTGCCCCAAAAAGTAAGACGCATCAGCCCGCGCAGCGGGCGGCGGAATGGTTTTGAATTTCAGACCAACTACAAATCATGTCATTAGCCGGCGAAAGTGCCCTTGACTTTAGGGTCCAATTTTTAGAAAAAAAAAGACCCCAAACCTAGTTGGGGTCAATACTCTGCAGTGTTGCTGAGGAAACGCTAGCCGTGTCGTTCAGAAGTCGAAGTGCAGGCTCAAGCCCGGGCTATGCAGGTATACGCCGGAGCCGTAGTAATAACCACGTGGCACGGGTCGATAGCTGCGGTAATGGTGACGCCGATAGCCATGACGGTAGCCCTTGCGATAGGCCTTGCCGTAAGGATAGCCGTAGTGGCCTTTGCGGTAATGGCCTCGATGGTAGCCATGACGCTTCCCGTGTCGGTAGCCTTTTCTATAACCGTGCCGATAACCGGTATGGCCGTGACGATAGTAGCCGCCGTGATAGGCCGGCGCATGGCCGTAGTGGCCCTTGCCGTAGCCATAGCCGCCAGCGCTGGCCGCACCGATCAGTCCAAAGATCAGCAGCCCTGCAAACAGCCATGCGAGACGCGATTGGTTCCACGATTTGTTCAACGATAGTTTCATTGAAACGCTCCTGTACTTGATGGTCACGGGTACACTGTAGCCAGGCTTTACTGAATCGAGACTGAACCCATGCTGCACATCGAAAATCACGCCGAGAATATCCGCGAAATCCGCATCGCGCGTCCGCCGGTCAACGCCCTGAACCCGGCCCTGATGAGCGAGCTGCGCTCGAAGCTCAACGAAAGCTTCGAAGACGGCACCCGGGCCATCGTTCTGACGGGCGCGCCCGGCCTGTTTTCGGCCGGCCTCGACGTGCCGGAGCTACTGACGCTGGACCAGGACGGTATGCGCGCATTCTGGACCGACCTGTTCGGCGTGCTCGAATGCATGGCGCGCAGCCCGATTCCTGTGGTCAGCGCCATGACCGGCCACAGCCCGGCCGGCGGCACCGTCATCGCACTATTTACCGACTATCGCATCATGGCCGACGGCGATTTCAAGCTGGGCCTGAACGAGGTCCAGGTCGGCCTGGTCGTGCCAAAGGTCATTCACAAGGGCCTGGTTCGGCTGATCGGCGCCTATCCGGCCGAGCGTCACCTGGTCAAGGGCCAGATGATCAGCGCCAACGAAGCGCTGGATATCGGCCTGGTCGACGAACTGGCGCCGGTCGATCAAGTGGTGCAAAAAGCCATCGAGTGGTGCCAGTTTCACCTGAAGCTGCCCCAGCATTCAATGCAGGCAACCCGAACCGTATGTCGCGAGGATCTTGTGGGGTTGTTCGATGAAGCCGATGCGCTGGACCTGGATGGTTTCGTCGAATTCTGGTTCAACGACGCGACGCAGGCCAGCCTGAAAGCCCTGGTTGCGAGCCTGAAAAAAGCCAGTTAGACCAACGATTTCGGTGAAACATCTCGCGCTACCTGCTCTTAGCGGGTAGCCGTCTTCCGGTGTGCAGTTCTCGGCCGGGTATTGCATTTAATTGCTCGACAACGCAAGAAAATCCGAGCCGGAAACGCCCGCATGCCTTCAGTACAGCAGACGGTTGGTCCCGCCTCCTCCAGATGTGAGTCTTGTGTTCTTGGTCAGCCCGCAGATTGCTATTCAGGCTGAAATAATTCTGCAAAAGCCTTGTAACGCAGTGTTCAAGTGATTGTCACGGCAGTGCAAGCTGATCGCCCGAGTATTGAACAAACCAAACCTCGGAACGATGATGGAGAACAGCGCCAGGATCAAGATCAAACGCAACGTCCGCACGATCTGGATTTCGGATGTGCATCTCGGCTTTCCGGGCTGCAGCGCCAGCTACCTGCTGGACTTCATTCGCGATATGCGCTGCGAGAATCTGTACCTGGTCGGCGACATTATCGATTTCTGGTCGCTGAGGAAAAAACGCTACTGGCCGCAGGAACACAACAATGTGGTGCGTTCCATTCTCGGTAAAGCCAAGCACGATACCAATGTGATCTATGTCCCTGGCAATCACGACGAAGCCATGCGGGCCTATGACGGCCTGACGCTGGGCAACGTCAAGATCCGCGATCAAATCGTGCATGAAATGGTCGATGGCCGTCGCTTTCTGATCCTTCACGGGGATCAGTTCGATTCGGCCGTGATGCATTCGAAATTCGTCAGCCTGGTCGGCTCGTTCGCCTATGAAGTGCTGCTGAAAGCCAATCGCGTCGTCAACTGGGCACGCGGCTTGATGGGTCGTGATTACTGGTCGCTGGCCGCCTTTTTGAAGCATAAAGTCAAGAACGCAGTCAAGTACATCGACCGCTTCGAGCGTGCGGTTGCGCGTGAAGCCAAAACACAGGGTGTCGATGGCCTGATCTGTGGACATATCCACCGGCCGGAACTGACCGAACTGGACGGCATCACCTACATGAACTGCGGCGACTGGGTCGAAAGCTGCACGGCGCTGGTCGAGCATCATGACGGCACGCTGGAGCTATTGAAGCTGTCCGGTGAGCCGCAAATTGTCAAGCGCATGCCGCCGAAAACCATGGGCATGGCTGCATGAGAATATTATTGGTCAGCGATGCCTGGGAGCCTCAGGTCAATGGCGTAGTGCGTACGCTGCAAAAAACCGCCGAAACGCTGAGTGCCTGCCATCAGGTGCACGTATTGTCGCCGCAAAACCGCACGACGCTACCCTGCCCCAGCTATCCCGAAATTCGTCTGACACTGCGTCCAAATAAAGCCGTGCGTGAATGCATGCAGGCGCAGGACTATGATGCGATTCATATAGCCACCGAAGGCCCGTTGGGCATGGCCATGCGGCGCTACTGCGTCAAACATGGCCTGCAGTTCACCAGTTCATATCACACGCGCTTCCCGGAATACCTGCGCATGCGGGCACCTGTTCCCTTGTCGCTGAGCTACAAGTTCCTGCGCTGGTTCCACCGACCGGCGACGCGCACGTTTGTGCGCACTGAGACGCAGCGACAGTTGATGACCGAGCGCGGATTTCGTCATCTTGAAATCTGGCCGGGCGGCGTCGATACCAACCTGTTCCGGCCCTGCGACAAGGATGCGCTGGACCTGCCACGGCCAATCGCGACCTACATGGGCCGTGTCGCGCTGGAGAAGAATATCGAGGCCTTTCTCGATCTGGAGCTGCCCGGCTCCAAGGTAGTGATTGGCGGTGGTCCGGCACTGGACAAGCTCAAACAGCGCTATCCGGACGTGCATTTCCTCGGTTATCGTCACGGCGAGGCGCTGGCGCGCACGCTGGCCTCCAGCGATGTGTTCGTGTTTCCGAGCAGGACCGATACGCTGGGCCTTGTCATTCTCGAAGCGATGGCCTGCGGCATACCGGTGGCGGCCTACCCGGTGCCCGGCCCGCAGGACCTGATTATCGATAACGGCAATGGCGCCATGGACGAGAATCTGCGGGATGCGGTGTTTCGCGCACTGGCGGTGTGCTCGGAGAACTGCGTCGAATACGCCAGCCGCTTTTCCTGGCAGGCGTGCACCAACCATTTTCTGCAGCGCCTGGTACCCGCAGATGACCAAACCACTTCTCTGGGCGAATCACGAGATCCATCCTCGCTTGCGTATAATTCAACGCAATGTCGATCCTCGCTCCAGGTCCCGAAACCCGCGTCTACCACCCTGCTGAACTGAATTCAGAAGTTCGGCTGCACATCGAGGCCGGATTTCCCCGGCTGTGGCTGAGCGGTGAAATCTCCAACCTGGCCCGCCCGGCGTCCGGTCACTGGTACTTCACGATCAAGGATGAAAAAGCGCAAATTCGATGCGCCTTTTTTCGTCCGCGCAAGCATCAGGTTGCGGTCGAACCGAAGAACGGCGATCAGGTGCTGATTCGCGGTCGTCTGAGCCTGTATGAGCCCCGCGGCGATTACCAGCTGATTGCCGATGCCCTGCTTCCGGCCGGCAGCGGTGCGCTCCAGCAGGCGTTTGCAGCACTGAAGGAAAAGTTGGAGAAGGAGGGCCTGTTTGCCGCTGGACGCAAGCAGCCGATACCCCGTTTTCCGCAGCAGATCGCCATCGTCACCTCGACATCGGGCGCGGCCATTCGCGACATGCTGGTGACCATCCGACGACGCTGGCCAGTGGCCCGGGTTCGTTTATATCCGAGCTCGGTTCAGGGTGAACCGGCCGCAGCCGAACTGATTCGCGCGCTGCAGGCGGCCGATGGACATCAGGCCAATGAGGTCATCATCCTCGGCCGCGGTGGTGGCTCGATGGAAGATCTCCAGGCCTTTAATGATGAACCCCTGGCACGCGCACTGGCAGCGTTGAACACTCCAGTCGTTTGTGGCGTCGGTCATGAGCACGACGTGACAATTGCCGACTGGGTAGCTGACCTGCGCGCGGCCACGCCGACGGCAGCAGCCGAGGCCGCCACGCCGGATGGACCTGCGCTGAGCCAGCGCGTTCAGCTGCTGCAGTCACGTCTGTTACGTACCCAGCATCAGCGGCTCGAACGGCGCTGGCAGCAGCTCGATTCGATTGCCCGTCGACTGGCCAACCAGCACCCTGCACGACAGCTTGAAGCTCATCAACAGCGCTTGAACGAACTACAGCCACGGCTTGAACGAGCCTGGACACGAACCCTGGAGCAAGCGCAACTGGCGCTGAGCATGCAGCAACGCCGACTGGCCAGTCGGCATCCTGAACGCAAACTGGCTGAATACAAGCAGCACAATCAGGCCTTGAAACAGCGCCTGGTGCGGGCCACTCGCCAGGCGCTGCGCCAGTCCGGCCAGCAACTGGCCGAGACCGCACGCGCGCTGAATGCGGTCAGCCCGCTCAGCGTGCTGGGGCGTGGCTACGCGCTGGTTGAAGATCCGCAGGGTCGGGTCTTGACCCAGGTCGGTGATTTTTCGGAAGGCCAGTCGATTTCGACCCGATTTGACCAATTCATGGTCGAATCAACGGTCACGAAAGTGAGTCGAAACGAAGCAGGCCCGGCATCCAGGCCTGATACGAACTCAGACACCTAGCCACAACGCTTGTAAAACGATATTCGCGATCAGCGCTTGAATTGATCTTCCAGTCACCGATTGGGCTGACAGCGCCGGTTTGCTATGGGACCGGAGCCTCCTCCGTCTCCGGCAGTGGTTCCAGCAAGTCGTCCATCCGAACACTCATTTCGTTGTACTTGCGCTCGGAAATACGAAACAGCCACGGCGACAGTCGCGCGTCGACGGCTACAGCATTGACCAGACGCTCGTTGGCCTCGGCTTCACTGGCTGAATCGTCCGACACATTAGCCGCTGCGTTGTCAGCCGGCGCATCAGCAGCAAGCGCTGAGGACGCAGGGTCTTCGTCAGCAGTCATTGCTGGGTCCATGTCGGGCTCAGAGGCTGCAGATACGCTGAAGTGCACCCACCAGGCCGACCCTGCCGGAGCTTCCGAGTCGATCGATTCATTCTCGGCACCTTCAGCGAACAGCGTCACAACGAAGTCCAGGCCGTCTTCGGTGGTGAACATGGCGCGCGTGGCTGATTCCGGGACCAGTGACGGGTCAAACGCACGCACGTCCTCCAGATTCAGGCCGCGCAGACCGTTGGCCAGCGCCGTGCGGCGAAACGCCGGGCCGGCCTCCCGGTCTTCGGGCACATCGAGCAAGACAAAATCATCCTGCTCGGTACCTGCATTCTGAACGTGAACAATCTCGCCGTCGGCATGCCGCACGATGACTTCACTGATATCGCTGGACGGAATATCCATGATGCCCGGCTCGAGCCAGCGTACCGGATCAATCGGCAGCTCGATGACGCGGTCCAGCAGCCAGCTCTGATCATTATTCTGCAGCCGCGCGTAGCTGCCCTGTCCGGTCGGATCGACCTGGCCGAACAGGATCGACGGGACTTCATTCAGTGGAAAATCCAGCCGCCGTCCGCTGGCCTCAGACTGGCCCATCTCCTGCAAGCCGAGCCGGGCATGCCATTCGGAGTTGGCAGTGCGTGGTTCGGCCTGCTGAACATCAGCCAGGTCACGTAACAGGCTGAACACACGCGCGAAATCGGCCTCATAGCCATCCCGCTGAACGACCCGCCAGCGCATCGAATCCGGCTGATCGGCATCCCCGACCCGGCGCAGACTGACCGCAACAGCACCACCCGGCGCAACGATATCGAATGCCTGAATCTGATTGACGCTGGCATTCAGTGCCGGCAGCATCAAGTCACCGCCGGCCATTTCGTCATCGGGCACCGGCTGATTCAACAGCCAGATCAGACTCAGGCCGAACAAGGCCGCTAGCGCCAGAACAATGACCCACTGTCGGCTCATGCCGCACCTCCGGCGCGTTGCGAGCGACGTCTTCGCCAGGCAACGAACAGGGCCAGTGCCGTGATCAGCAGCGGTACGGTCACGATATTCAGCAGCTTGATGCGGGTGCCAAGTGCTTCGATGTCCTGATCCAGCTCACGCCGCACCTGACGTAGCTGCCGACGGATTTCCAGGCGCTGATCGACAAAGCGGTCGATCTCGGCTTCCTGCTCCGGCGTCAGAATGCTCAGGTCGGTATCGCCACGCGCCTGCTGCAGTTCGGTCAGTCGCGCCTCGGTTTCCTGCAGTTCAAGCTCGAGCCGCTGCTCGGTGCTGCGCAAGTCGGATTCGGCCTCACGTCGCAGGTCATCGACCAGCTCGAACGGTCGGTTCGAGGTTGCCCGCGATCGAACGCTGATCAAATCGGCATTGCCGAGCAGATTCTCGACCGCATTGACCGCCAGTGCACCGTTGTCGGCAAACGGCGTCAGCAACACGCTGCCGAGAAAATTCTGGCGCTGCACCCACATGCGGTCAGTCAGAAGATCGGTATCGGCCACGATCACTGCGTTGATTGTGCCTTCGCTCAGCCCACCTGCAGAAGCAACCTCAGGAAACGCGCTGGCAGCCTGGCCATTCAACCGGATTGCAATTGGCCGTCGCGTGTCGTCCACGCCCAGTTCATCAATCAGTTCGGTCGGATTGCCGCCGAAGCGCAATCGCTCGGTTGGCAGCATGCCGGAATTGGGGCTGGACTGCATCAACACGATCGAGTCCAGGCCCTCGGCCAGGCTGTCGAGTGCAAGATGACCGGGGCTGGCAATATTGATCGCCTCAAGGTCACCGGTGATGATGTCTTCGCCGTCCAGGTCATTCGGGGTCAATCCGATAATGGCCGGGTGACGCACCGGCGGCTGACCGGGCGTCAGATTGACCTGCAGCGCACGGCCGATATCAGCGACGAATCGCTCGTTGTCCATCGACAGGCCCCAGGCCGCCATCAGCGGGCCCAGCGACGAACTGCGCTCGGCCATCATCGCGCTGGCCGGATCCATCGGATTGTCGCCGGGGTCAGCCTCGGCATATGGATCGATAAACGCCAGCAATCGACCGCCGCCCAGCACGAATTGATCGATCGCCTGCCACAGTTCCTCCGGCAGATTTTTCGGGTGAATCAGGACCAGCGCATCCAGGCCTTCCGGCAACGCCGTATCGGCAGGTGCAATAGTGGAAACCGCAAACAACTCATTCAACTGATCAAAAATGGCCCAGGACGGGTTCTGCTGACCGGTCTGCATGTTGAAACCGCCGCTGATCGGCAATCCACTGATCAGCCCGACGCTGGGCAGGTCGGGCTGGGCCAGGTTATGCAGCATGCTGGCCAGATCATATTCCAGAAAAGCCTCGCGCTGCGGCGACAGGAATGGAATGGTCTCCAGACCATCGATTGTATTGGTGCCGACAATGCCCAGGTAGAGCACGTCACCGGCCTGCGAGATCGGCACGCCTTCCAGACCGTAGCGCGCTGCATCATCTTCGGCCTCGCTGAACGGCGCCGGGTCGATGCGCTGAATATCGAGCAGGCCATCGGACTTGGCTGCCATTTCCAGCATCAGTTCTTCAACGCGGTTGGCGTAGCGCCGAATCTGCGGCAGATCTTCACTGGCTGCCTCGCTGAAATACAGCCGAAAGGTCACGGGTTCTTCCAGCGAACGGACAATATTGACGGTTCCCTCTGACAACGTAAACAGGCGATTTTCAGTCAGATCGATACGCCAGTTCTTGAATAGCGCCGTTGAAAGCATCGTCGCAATGATGAACAGCACCGCAAGCAATATCAGGCCGGTACCGGTATAGAGATTTTTACGAATCAGTGAATTCATCGCAATCAGACCTTCTTCATTTCAAGCACGATGCGGTTGGCCAGCAGCCAGAAGCCGATGACCAACAGGAAATACAGCAGGTCGCGAAGATCAACCACACCGCGCGAGATGGAATTGAAGTGGCTAAGAAAACTCAGATTGGCAATGGCGTCAACGGCCATCTGCGGCAACCAGCCGCGGAACACGTCAAGCACCAACGGCAAACCGGACAACAGAAACAGAAAACAGACCACGACCGACAGGATGAAGGCAATGACCTGGTTGCGCGTCGCTGCCGACAGGCATGCGCTGATCGCCAGAAAACCGCCTGCCATCAGCCAGCTGCCCAGATAGCCGGCCAGTATCGTGCCATTATCGGGCTGGCCGAGAATATTGACGGTAATCCAAAGCGGAACCGTCAAGACCAGCGCCAGCCCGATGAACAACCAGGCGGCAAGAAACTTGGCCAGCACGGCCTGGCGTGTCGTAACCGGCAGCGTCAGCAGCAATTCAATCGTGCCGGATTTGCGCTCTTCGGCCCACAGCCGCATGCCAATGGCCGGCACCAGGAATAGATAGAGCCACGGGTGGAACTGGAAAAATGGCTGTAAGTCGGCCACTTCGCGTTCGTAAAAACCACCCAGATAAAAAGTAAACGCATTCGCCATGATCAGAAAGATGACGATGAACACATAGGCGACTGGCGTAGCGAAATAACTGCTCAATTCGCGCCGCAATATGACGGAGAAGTTGCCTTGCAACCAACGGATGATCATGCCGCGGCCCCCTGACTGGATTCTTCTTCGGCCTGTTCTTGCGTAATGTCACGGAACACGTCGTCGAGCCGGCCCGATTCAAGCTGCAGGCGCGAAACTTCCCAGCCGGCCTCGGACGATAATCGCGTGACAGCGGCAAACAGATCGCCGTTGTTAGTCGGGAAGGCCGTGACCAGACCGCGTCGAACTTCGACTTCTGAAACCTCGGGCAGCTCGCTCAGGGCCGAAGCAGTGGCCTGCAGATCGTTAGTCGACAAGCTGACCGCATTGGCATAGCGCGACCGCGCCAGCAGTGCAGCCGGCGTATCGTCGGCCAGCAGTTTGCCGCGCGCAATGATCATCGCGCGGGAACACAACGCATCCACCTCTTCAAGGATGTGCGTCGAAATAATGATGATCTTCTCGCTCGACATTTCCCGGATCAATCGGCGAACCTGCTTTTTCTGGTTCGGGTCCAGGCCGTCGGTCGGCTCGTCGAGAATCAGCACGGGCGGATCGCTGATGATGGCCTGTGCCAGTCCAACGCGCCGTTTGAAGCCTTTGGACAATGTCTCGATGGTTTGACGGCGGACCTCGCCCAACTGCAGACGCTCAATGACATGATCGACCCGCTTGGCCGCCTCCAGACCACGAAATCCGCGCGTGCCGGCCGCAAACTCCAAGAATGCCTGCACGCTGAGCTCGGCATACAGGGGCGCACCCTCAGGTAAGTAGCCGACCAGCTTGCGAACGGCCAGTGCATCGGTACAGATATCATGGCCGTGAATTCGCGCGCTGCCGCTGGTTGGCGGCAGGAATGTGGTCAGCATTTTCATGCTGGTTGATTTCCCGGCGCCATTCGGGCCCAGAAAGCCCAGGACGGTGCCGGGCTGAACCGTGAAATTCAAATCATCAACCGCCACAAACTGACCGAAGTGACGGGTTAAATGCTGCGCTTCAATCATCGATCGCTTGGCCTCAGCTTACGGTTGGGCAAATTATGCCAAGTTAGGCACGTTTTCGGGTTGGGGATTCGACGGAATTTTTTCAAGATCGTTCATTCCGTTGAGAACAAATCGCCTTTTCTGAGTTCAATTGGCTGAACTTGATGGCACAGATCGTATAGCCTATCCGGCTGGCAGCATAATTATCAAACCAATTTTGTTAAATATCTGAATGGAAGCAGCGATACTCGATCATGTACCCGATGGGCTGCTGGATTTGCCAGCGACCAGCTTGGCAGAAAAACTGGGCGGTCCGACGCTGATCCATATCCCGGGGCGCAGACCCAACCCGTTGTTTGTGTCGGTTATCCAGCACGGCAATGAAATTTCGGGCTGGGATGCAATTCGCCGGCTGCTCAAGGGTCGCTATCGCTTCGAACCGCTGCCGCGAAGCCTGGCGCTGTTTATCGGCAACGTCGATGCCGCGGCTCAGAACAAGCGCCGTCTGCCAGATCAACCGGACTACAATCGCTGCTGGCCCGGTGCCGGTGGCGCGCATCATCAGGTGCATGACATGATGCAGGCGATTACCGATCACATGCGGTTATTGAAGCCGTTTGCCAGCATCGATATTCACAATAATACCGGCGAAAACCCGCATTACGCAGCGGTCAACAGCATTGAACCTGAACGGCTGAATCTGGCTACGCGCTTTTCGCGTACGGTCATTTTCTTTACCGAACCGGGCGGCGTACAGTCGATGGCGTTTGGCGAATTCTGCCCGGCCGTCACGCTTGAATGCGGACAGCCCTATGACGCCAGCGGCACCGATCACGCCATGACGTTCCTGGAAAGCGTGCTGTCAATCAAGCAGTTTCCTGATCAGCTGCCGGATCCGGAAGACCTGGACCTGTTTCAGGTCACGACCGTGGTACGCGTGCCGCCAGCCCTGAGCTTTACTTTCAACGGCGAGCAGGCCGATGTCCAGATGGAATCTGGCCTGGATCGACTGAACTTCACCGAAATTCCCCCGGGCACTCGGCTGGCCGCGGTACAGTCCAATCATCCGCATGCCCTGCTGGCGACTGATTCAGACGGCTATGACTGCACCGAGGATTGGTTCCGCGTCGATGAGGGCCAACTGTTCACCCGCAAACCGGCCATGCCGGCCATGTTCAGCACCGATATCGAGGTCGTACGGCAAGACTGCCTGTGTTACCTGATGGAGCGGATGCGCATTCACCAGCCCAGTGCCGGCAGCCACCAACACCCCGAACTGCCTGAAAATCTGCCCTGATTCAGGTCTTTTGGGCCATGTAGCACGATCCCGCATCGATTAAACTGAAGATCTGTGCTTGGATGATTCAAAAGAGGAACCTGCAATGAATCTTTGGACCGCACTGGTTGCCATGGCCGGAATCTGGGGCGTGGTGCAAATTGCTCAGTACTGGATCAACGCTCGCGAGCAACAGGAAGTCGATGTCGTATCCGAAACCGACCGCGCTCAAATCGATGAGCTGAAGTCACGGATTGAAACGCTCGAAACCATCATCACCGATAACCGCGAAAGCCTGAAACGCAAGATCGATAACATCTAATCGGTTCCGATGAGTCAAGATCCCGTTTCGACTGAGGAAGTACCGCCAGGCCGACTATTCTTCAGGATTTTCGTCAAGGGCCTGGTCACGATCATTCCGATCGCGTTGACCCTGTTGATCGTGCTCTGGTTGGCCGGCCTGGCCGAGGGTGGACTTGGTGGGCTGATTCGGAGAATTCTTCCCGAGTCTTTTTACGTCCCGGGCATGGGCCTGGCTGCCGGCGTTGTGCTGGTATTTTTTATCGGCGTGCTGAGCCAGCACTATCTGTTCCAGCGTCTGATCCTGCTCGGTGAGGGCATTTTATCCAGAATGCCGCTGGTCAAGTCCATCTTTCAGGCCACCAAGGACTTCGTCGATTATTTCGGCAACAAGGACGAAAACGATTTCAATCAGGTCGTCATGGTGCGGCACCCGGAGCTGAAAATCAGCATTATGGGCTTCGTCACGCGCGAAGATTTTTCCGATTTGCCGTTTGGCGAACCGGGTGAAGTCGCCGTATATCTACCGCTCAGCTATCAGGTTGCGGGCTACACCATCTACGTGCCGCGTGAATGGCTCGAGCCGATTGATATGCCGTTCGAGGATGCCGTTCGGCTGATCCTGACGGCCGCCATGTCGCGAAAAGCAAGGAATCAGAACAAGACTGCAGACGTTGAACGTCGTGAATCAGCAGAAAAGCAGGATTGAATAAGGCTGATAAGCGGGGCAAGACCCACCCGATCAAGATTGGCCACCCGTTCGATAAAAACGTCAGACGGCGCAAACCCTGCCTCGAACGATTGGTTCAATCAACCGTCTGTGAAGCATCAATCGTTCGCACGTCGGCTCCGCCCGACGTCCAGCGTGGATCGTGAGCGGCTTCCAGCGTACCATTGGCCCGGTTCCACATCACGCCGTGCATATTGCCCCAGGGACGCTCGCGCAGCGTAACTTCATGGCCGCGTGACTCCAGATCCTCAATCTGCTGATCGGTCAACGCATCGTTTTCCAGCAAGATTTCATCGGGCAGATACTGATGATGAAAGCGCGGCTTGCTGACCCAGGAATGCGGGCCATGGCCGTCGAAGAAATCCAGAATGCCGAGAACAACCATGGTGATGATTCGAGAGCCACCCGGCGTGCCCAGCACCGCCACGCGCTCGGGCCCGAGCACAATCGTCGGGCTCATCGACGACAGCATCCGCTTGCCTGGCTCAATGGCATTGGCCGCAAACCCGATCAGGCCGTATGCATTCGGCTCACCGGGCGCGGCGGCGAAGTCATCCATCTCGTTGTTCAGCAACACGCCGGTCCCCGGCGGCGCAAAGGCAGCGCCAAAGGGAAGATTGACCGTCAACGTGGCCGACACGATATTGCCGTCCGCGTCAATCAACGAAAAATGCGTGGTGTTGTTGGATTCCTCGATCAGATCGGGGTCTGCAGCCAGAAAGGATGACGGTAGGGCGCGATCCAGTCGCATCGTTGAGCGTAATCCGTCGGCATAATCCGGGCTGATCAAGCGCTGAACAGGAATATCAGAAAAATCCGGATCGCCCAGGTACAGCGAGCGATCCCGATAGGCGCGTCGCATGGACTCGGCCAGCAGATGAACCTGGTCGGTTCGGCTCAATGCAGGCCAGTCGTAGGGTTCAATCAGGTTCAGTATCTGGGCGATGGCAATACCGCCGGACGACGGCGGCGCTGCTGTCAGTAAGCGGTACTCATCGTATTGAATCGTGATCGGTTCTCGTTCGATAACCTGGTAGTCAGCCAGGTCGTCAAGGCGCCAGATACCGCCTTCGGCATTGGCACCCTCGACCAAGCGTTCGGCTGTTGTGCCGCGATAGAATCCGTCGAAGCCGTGCTCGGCCAGCCGCTCGAGCGTGGCGGCCAAATCAGGCTGGACAATTCGATCACCAACGTTCAGGTCCTGGCCGTTCGGCAGAAATATGGCTGCCGTTTCAGGCCACTGAAGCATGACTTCGCCACGCCAGCCCATCAGCATGACGTATTTTTCGTCGACGCCGAACCCATCGGTCGCCAGACGAATGGCTGGGGCAAGGTTCTGCTCCAGGCGAAGGCGGCCATAGTGTTCGGTGATGTGCACCCAGGCTGCCGGCGCGCCCGGAATGCCAGCCGCCAGCGGCCCGTTGATCGAACGTTCGCGAACAAACTCACCGTTTTCATCCAGATACATATCGCCCGTTGCCGCAGCAGGCGCCGTCTCACGGCCATCGACCATCGTGGAAAACCCATCCTCGGCACGATGCATCAGCCAGAAACCACCACCCCCAATACCGGACGATTCAGGCTCGACGACTGCCAGCGCGGCCGAAACCGCAACGGCCGCATCAAAGGCGTTGCCGCCGGCCTGGAGAATTTCAAAGCCGGCCTCAGTCGCCAATTCGTGCGCACTGGAGATGGCTGCCTGTCCTGGCCGTTGCGTTGGCGTTACGTCAGCCAGTACTGCCGTCGCGCCGAACAGCATGGCGGTCATCAGCATCGAGAAAAGGGGATTGTTGGTGGGCATTCGGTTCTCGGTCATAGGATTACTGCGAAAAGGTTTGCTTCAGCGCGGTCACCACGACCGGCGCAACGAATTCGGACACATCGCCGTCCAGCCGCGCAATTTCCTTAACCAGGCTGGAGGAGATGAAACTGTATTCCTCAGCCGGCGTCAGGAACATGGTTTCGACCGGTGGCATCAGATGGCGATTCATCGAAGCCAGCTGGAACTCGTATTCGAAATCAGATACCGCGCGCAGACCGCGCAGAATAACCCCGGCTTTTCGCTCCAGCACGAAGTGCGCCAGCAGTTCACTGAAGCCGACGACTTCAACGTTGTCGATGCCAGCATCGCTCAAGACCTGCTCTGCCAGCGAAATCCGCTGTTCAAGAGAAAACGTTGGCTGCTTGTGGGGGCTTTCTGCGATTGCAACGATTACCTGCTTGAACACGCGACAGCCACGCTGAATCAGATCCGTATGACCATTGGTCAGCGGGTCGAACGTGCCGGGATAGATGGCAATGTCGTAGTCCATGTTTTGTGACATCCGACGGTTCCAGTGGTTTGGCTTGGGTATCGCTTCAGCGTCGCTGAAGCACTGACCGCACAGTATACCCAGCCACGGAAAAGTTTATGCTGATCTCCGATTGCTTATTCGGTCTGTTGCTTGTGTCTGAACAAGCGCAACCGCACCTCGCCGATGGTTTTATCCCGCAGGGGACTCAGGCCGGTGAACCCGTGTCGATCGAATGGATCGAGATTGGCGGCATGCTCGACGTAGAGCAACGCGTCGGGATTCAGCCAGCTTCGATCCAGCAGCCGCTGGATAGTCGGTTTATAGAGCTCGGCGTCGAACGGTGGATCGACAAAGACGAGATCAAACGCCTTTACCGAGTCGGTTTCGAGAAACGCAACGGCATCCTGATGCAGGACCTGCAGTCGCTCGCCTCCGGGCCATGCTTGTTGTATGGCCTGCAGCGCACGACACAGGCTTCTGTCTTGTTCGACCAACACGACACCGTCTGCGCTTCTCGACGCAGCCTCCAGGCCAAGCGCGCCAGTGCCGGCAAAAAGATCCAATACCTGCCTGCCGGCAATATGCGCCTGCAGCCAGTTGAACAGCACTTCGCGCACGCGGTCACCGCTGGGTCGAAGTCCGGGCAGGTTGGGTACCTCCAGCTTGCGACCTCGCCAGGTCCCGCCAATGATCCGTACTTTGCCCGTCATGCTGATAGCATACTCGCCAGTAATCAGTCGATGCAGGACAGACCCGAAACATGTTTTCGATTTTTCGTCGTAACAAGGCCGGCAACAAGCTGGAAACCACCGAAGTCCGCGAAAAGCCGGTTGACGGACAGGACCCGCTGGAGGCCCGGCTGGAGCGCACGCGCGGCCATATGTCAGGCCTGTTCGGCCTGATCAAACAGGCCAGCGCCATCGATGACGATCTGCTTGATGATATCGAGACCACGCTGCTGACCGCCGACCTGGGTGTCGCGGCAACGACTCGCATCATGGATCGGCTGCATGCCGGCATCAAAAGCGGATTGGTCGAGCAGCCCGGCGATGTGCTGCCTGCTGTGCAGGCCGAACTGTATGCATTGATCGAACCCTGCGAACAATTCCTTGCTGTTGAGCCTGAAAACAAGCCGTTCGTGATCCTGATGGTTGGCGTAAACGGGGTTGGCAAGACCACTACCATCGGCAAACTGGCGCGGCGCTATCTGGATGACGGCCTGAACGTGATGCTGGCCGCCGGCGACACCTTTCGGGCAGCCGCGGTTCAGCAGCTCAAGACCTGGGGGGAGCGCAACGACGTACCGGTGGTGGCCCAGGGTCAAGACGCGGATTCAGCCGCGGTCATTTTCGATGCCTTGCAATCGGCCAGGGCCAAAGGCGTCGATGTCTTGATTGCCGATACGGCCGGGCGGCTGCACACGCAGGATCATTTGATGTCGGAACTGGCCAAGATCAAACGCGTAATGGCCAAAATAGATCCGGACGCACCGCATGAAGTCATGCTGGTCGTCGATGCCGGTACGGGCCAGAATGCGTTGGTCCAGGCCCAGCAGTTCGACCAGGCGGTCGGTCTGACCGGGATTACAGTGACCAAGCTGGACGGCACCGCCCGGGGCGGCATCGTATTCGCTATTGCCGAAGCCATGCAGCTGCCGATTCGGTTCATCGGCGTTGGCGAACGGGCCGTGGATCTTCGGCCATTTGACGCCGGCACCTTCGTGCACGCCGTGCTGCCGCTTGACCAGTAACAAAAGCATTACAGAACCCTTCGCCGACCGCCTGCTGGATTGGTGGGCCAAGCACGGCCGGCATGATCTACCCTGGCAACAGCCGCGCACGCCATACCGCGTCTGGGTCTCCGAAATCATGCTGCAGCAGACCCGAGTCGAAGCCGTGACCGACTACTTCGAACGATTCATCAATACTTTTCCTGATTTGCAGGCGCTGGCGACTGCCGAGATTGATCAGGTGCTCAGCCTGTGGTCAGGGCTCGGGTACTATGCCCGCGCGCGCAATCTTCATGCAGCGGCGCGCATTCTCATCGACGAGTTTGACGGCCAATTTCCGAATACAGTCGAACAGCTCAACGCCCTGCCCGGCATCGGTCGCAGCACTGCCGCAGCCATTTGTGCCCAGGCCTTTGATTTGCGGGCGCCGATTCTGGACGGCAACGTCAAACGGGTACTGGCACGCCATGCAGCAATCGAGGGTTGGCCCGGCCAAACCCGGGTCGCGAATCGCCTGTGGGAAGAAGCCGATATCCGTACGCCGGAGGAGCACGCAGCAGATTACACCCAGGCCATCATGGATCTGGGCGCATCGTTGTGCAGTCGTTCAAGACCGTCTTGCTCGAGCTGTCCCGTTAAGGCTGATTGCCAGGCCAGGATTCAGCAGCGTCAGCATGAACTGCCTACACCAAAACCGCGCAAGACGATTCCTGAGCGAATTCAGGCCTTCGATATTTTGCGTAACGAAGCGCATCAGTTGTTGATGGTGCGCCGGCCACCCAGCGGCATCTGGGGCGGACTTTGGTGTTTGCCCGAAGCCGGCAGCCTGGAGTCAGTCAGTGCGGTTCAATCCCTGGCAGCGCCTGAACCCATTCGCCATGCATTCAGTCATTTCAGGCTCGAACTACAGTTTCATCACAGCCTGATCGAGGCCGAGGATCTGGTGATGAATCGGAACCTCCAGTGGAGGTCCATCGAAGGCTGGTTGAACCAGGGGATTCCCAGACCCATCCGTCATCTGCTCGAAAACCTGCAATAACACCGTATCAGTCGTACACTGGTTTTCATTCAACCATTGCATTGACCAACAGGGCATCCAATGACACGCACCGTACACTGCAAGCTAATGAATCACGAAGGCGAAGGCTTGGCCCGCAAACCGCTGCCCGGAGCGCTGGGTGAACGCATATACAACGAGATCTGCGTAGAAGGCTGGCAGCGCTGGCTACAGCATCAAACCATGCTGATCAACGAAAAACGTCTTTCGCCGATCAATCCAGAGCACCGCAAATACCTGGAGGAACAGGCCGAAGCCTTTTTGTTCGGCGGTGACTTCGACCAGGCCGATGGCTATGTGCCTCCAGAGACATGACTTCGAGCACCGCCGGTTGATTTCAGCAAGCTTGATCCAGTTCAGCCCTGGCGCCTTGACGCCAGGTAGGCATCCCGGCTTTGACGAAATGCATCGTGGTCCAATGGGCGGATCTCCTCGATTCTGCAGCTTCGCCCATCAAGAATGACGCGGTCCAGCACGCCCAGACGAGTCGAAACCACTGTATTCAAACCCAGACTTCTGGCCTGCCGGGCATCCGTCACGCAAGGCTCCATCACGCCCACGGCGTACCACCTCTGGTTGTTGAAGCGCAGCACCAGATAGTTCCGGTTATAGCCATACCAGTCCATTAGTTGACTGAACTGCAGATCACGCACCGGCTCTTCGGCAAATTTGAGCAGTGATTCATCCGACGGTGAGATCGTTTCAGGATCATAGCTTGCACAGGCACCAATCAAAAGCGCGGCAATCAGGACCGCGCAGGCTTGCAAAGTCGTTCTGGGCGTTGGCATGGAATTCTCCGGTTGCATGGTTTGATCATCGTTTGTGGCTATCACACGAATGGTCTGACTACCGAATGAGACCGCTCGTTCCCGGAATTTCATACGAAAAGTGATCAGGCAGTGTATCAATTGCATCAAAAACAGGGCTTGATGTTGACTTCGAGCGTCATTCGCGCTTTAATATCCGGCTTGCGCTTGTAGGCGCATTTTCAGAAAAGCATGGCCAGGTAGCTCAGTTGGTAGAGCAGCGGACTGAAAATCCGCGTGTCGGC
>JGI12210J13797_10008015_pt1 | contig 22704 bp, 17 predicted proteins | sample ElkSlonscriptome_3_FD_13797 | JGI IMG/M metagenome (IMG submission 13797)
TTCAGTGACTTTTGTTATTACGTTTCGTGTTTTATTATTAACCTTACGTAATTATTTCATTGAGTGGCGGCTGATTTTGACGGCAGATAGTTGAGCTGATCGCGTACGTGGATTCTCAAACTGGAGACTCTCGACCTGAAAACTTCGAATGCTCGCTCGAACTTACGAGGATCTCGCTCGTCGATGAGCTGTCGGTTGGCATTGTGTGTGTATCCAGCGTATTCCAGGATATCTGGGGAAGGATCATTGGGGGAAGAATCCAAAAGCTTTTGGGCTTCCTGGCGGAGTTCTTGAACCATTGTTCGCGCTTTAGGAAACGAGTAACTGAGTCGTGGCTCGCTCATGTCGATTGGGGTGGTGAGGTAATTTGTCATGACCTATTCATGACATCTACTCAGCTGAGAGAGCAAGCAATTTTCTCAAATTTGAGAAAATGAGAGGCTGAGTTATCCAAAGCACGGATCGGAGGTCATGATCCAGACCGCCGATGGAAAATGGCTCTGCGAAGAGCTTGTCAAAGCAGGCCTGGCACGCGTTTACGGCATCCGGACCCCTTTTTCTTTGGCTTCGCACCCTTTCCAAGGAAAGCAACCGCTAGGCGAACTCTGAAAAATTTGGAACCGTCCTTCCGGCTCTCTTCAAGGAGGTTAACCCCTGCTGGGAGCTTCATTGGGCAAATGTGGGCAACGTTGTTGGCAAAACAGGCCCTTTTAAAGGGCTCCATGCGGCACTAATTATTACGAATCGGCTTTAATGGAAAGCCGCAAACCCTGACCCCTCCTTGATTGGAGGGGATGGTGGGCAGGACAGGATTCGAACCTGTGAAGTCAGAGACAGCGGATTTACAGTCCGCCCCGTTTGGCCACTTCGGTACCTACCCGTTTTGGATAATTCCCCCGTTACGAGGAGGGACAAAGTTACTGATTCGCTGCCGGGGAGCAATGGTTTTCTGTTAAAATGCTGACTTTTTTCAGTCGAGCACCTGGGTCTTGCGGATGACGACTGGCTGGTATGGGACGTCATTCCCATCCGTCCGGCGCTCGCTGATCGCTTCGAGCACGTCCAAACCTTCCACGACCTGCCCGAAGACGGTGTAATCGCCGTTGAACGAACGCATCCGTTGCAGCACGACGAAGAATTGGCTGCCGTTTGAAGCTTTGGCCGGATTCAGGTTGTCCGGGAGCCGAGCCATGGCGACGGCGCCTTTGTTGTGCGACAACCCGATTTCGGCCGGCAAGGTGTAACCAGGCCCGCCCGTTCCCCAATCCGCCCGATCCTTGCTCTTGGTCTGAGGATCACCCATCTGGACGAGGACGCCGGGTATGGCCCGATGAATTTTCATGCCTTTATAAAAATTCTTACGCGCCAGCTCAAGGAAGTTGGCCGCCGTGACCGGCGCTCGATCGGTGTTGACTTCAATTTTGAAGCTACGCTCGACGTCACCTTCTTCCAAAATGACCTCGACGATCGGTCCGGCGAGCGCTGTGCTGATGTTGAAAATAAAGGCGGCTGCCAACAGGGGCAAGAGATGAGGCATACGATTCATGATGAGCTTTCTTGTTCGGAATTGCGAAGGGAACATGCAAAGGGAAGCGGGCAAATGGCAAGGGTTGTTTGATCGGAATTCGAGACGAGCAGCTCCGCCGCATCGTCAGCGGTTCGCTTGCGATAAGCCAAGCCGAGTCCATGCGATTCGTCCAGATCAATCCAACTGGTGACGAATCCAGCCGCTTTGCCTTCAGCCGTCTGCAGGGCTTCGCCTCCTTTCAATCCAGCCGGCCCCTTGAGGCCGACCAAGGTTTGATTGACGCGTCCGATCGATCGGATTCGGGAAATGACTTCCTGCCCGGTGTAACACCCTTTGTCGTAGCTGATCGCCCGTGCTTCGAGGAGGGCTTCGGGAGGCAGGGTGGTCTCGGTCAATTCCCGGCCCCACCGTGCGTAACCGGCGGTCAAACGCAGGAGATCCCACAGTGCATCACTAATGCGGAACCCAGCCTCGTCTAAACGCGTCTCCTGTTCGGCCGTGGAATCGGTTGGCACCAGGCAATCAGTTCCTTCACGTCCGACCCGATCCGATTGGCTCAGGATGGCGGTCTCACTCGCATTCACCTGCATTGGCGCCACCCAGTGATAGAGCGCGTATTCTTCCGAAACATCGGCGAGTTCGACATCATCGGCGATAATGTATCGGTCGAGCCGTTCCATCAACGACTCCGCCAACCCGTCTTCGGCATCGAGCCAGAGCGCTGATTCGCTAATGCGCACATGAAAATCCCCGGAGAGCCGGCCTTTGGCGGTCACCGCACAAGCATAACGGGTCTGGCCCACTTGCAGGTCTTGTAGTTTCTGCGTGCATTGACCGTTGAGGAATCGCAGGCGGTCTTCACCGGTGAGCTTCAATAACGTGCGTTTGGGGAAACGATACCAGCCTCCTTGCCGGTGAATCTTCTCCAGTTCGTCGAGCCGTGTCATCGCGATATCTTATTCCCGACCAAAGAAGCCGCGCAACCCGCCGCTTTTCTTTTTCTTGCCGGCAACCGTAGCTGTCTCCTCGGATTTAGAGGATGGATCGTCATCGGACGGCTCTTCGGATGGCTGATCTTTCGCGGTTGTCTGGTCGCGTTTGTCTTCGCGACTTGATGCCGACTTTTGAAATTCAGCCTTCTTGGCTTTCGCCTGTTTGGATTTCGATGGCTTGGCTTTCGATTTGTTGGGGTCGGACGGTGTCGATTCCGATTTATTGGAATCTGATGGTGTGGGGTCCGTCGATTCTGCAGTGTTGGATTCTGCAGCATTGGGTTCTGCAGCTGACTCGGGCTGAGAGGTTTCGGAATTGGCAGAATCGGGGCTTGCGCTCTTGTCCGGTTCAGGCGGCGATGTTTCAGCGTTCGTTTTGGCGGCAGAGAGGGGCTCTTTCCGTTTGCGTCCCCAATGGCGTTTGGCCTTTTTCTCCCTTTTCTGTTTCGCCTGAACGGGGGATTCGGCTGGAGATTTCGCTTCCGATTCAGGGCCAGCCGGATCTTTTTCAGACGGTGTGGCCGCTTCCTGATCGTTCACTTCCGTCTTGGTTTTTTCTGCTTCGCCAGGGGCGGCGGTTGTTAAAGCCTCATCCGGTTTCTCTGTATCAGCTTCGGGCGTCTCCTCGGTTTTTTCTTCTTCCGTGGCCGCATCCGGTATCTCGGGTTCTTCGATCGGGGCCGATTCGGGTTGGTCGGTGACGTCGGTTTTCTCTTCGAGAACTGGATCCGCGACTTCGAAATAATGGCGGGCAAGCGCGGAGAAATCGAGTTCCCCCCACCCTTCCTTCAATCCTTCGAACAGAAGCGAACGGGTGACGTCGGTGACTGGCAATTGCAATCCGACCCGTTCCCCCGACCGGATGGCGTGTTGCATGTCCTTGAACATATGTTTCAAGGTAAAATGGGCATCAAACTCCTGCCCGATAATGGAGGGTAGCTTCATGCCGAGCAACGGGCTGGCGCCGCCATTGAGTTTCATGGCTTCCGCAAACTTCGAAGGAGGAATTTGGGAGGCCGCGACGAGGGCCAAAGCTTCGATGACGGCCTGCACTTGGCTGGCCGAGACGATATTGGTCGCGATCTTGATCAGCGAGGCCTCACCCACTTTGCCAAGATGGAGGATGTGTTGACTGCTGACCTCGAGGATGGGCCGGACCCGGGTCAGGACATTGGGGTCACCGCCGATGTAATAGGTCAGCTGACGATTCTCGGCAGCGTCCCGGCTGCCAGTGAATGGGGCATCCAGAAATTTGGCGCCGCGCTGTTCCACCAGATCGGCCGCTTTGCGGGTGGTTTCCGGGCTGATGGTGGCGTGGCAGATGAAGGTGTGCTCGCTGGTGAGCGAATCGCCTAGCAGATCGATCAGGCCCAGCACGCTGTCATCGTCCGGCACAAAGACTTGCAGGACTTTGGCGCTCTCCGCCACGGCGTTGGGAGATCCAAGAAAACAGGGCTCCCGACGAGGCGACCGGTTCCAGACATAGACCTGGTGGCCTTCATGCCGCAAAACAGCGGCAACTCGGGAGCCAATCACTCCAAGTCCAATGACTCCAACCTGAAAACGGGGACGGCGCGGCATATAAATAATAAGGAAACCACGACAGACAACGATGCCACCAAGAAATGCAAGAGAATTAGAACCACACGCAGTTCGAAACGGAGCTCAACAGGCTGACCCGCTGAAAGAAAACGAGCTTTTGCGAACTGGCAACTGGCAACTGGCAACTGGCAACTGGCAACTGGCAACTGGCAACTGGCAACTGGCAACTGGCAACTGGCAACTGGCAACTGGCAACTGGCAACTGCCCCCCCCTCAATACCCCGGCGCGCGCACCACTCCAGCCTCCAGCTCTCGAGCTCGCCGGGAAATAATTCGATCGGCGATTTCCCGTATCATTTGCTCCAGCAACCCGCGGAGATGGGTGCCTGCCCGATAGTCTGCGGGGGCGAAATGTTTGACCCGGCCGGCGTGAGCGACCAACTGATAGCATTTCGCAAAACTCCGTGTGTCGTTGGGATTATAGACCGCCACCCCGTAACCGCCATTCCGTTCCATGATGGTGAAGCAAGGCACATCCGTCGGTCCGTCACCCACATAGATCATGTGTTCAAAAGGAATCGGTCGCAATTCCGGGGACATATGATCGTTCACATCCTGGCCAGGATCCAAAAGGCCCTTGTTGATTCGAAAAAGAAACTGCGTCTTTTGTGTATGGCTGATGACGCGGCTCGGAAAAGCGATCTTCCCCTCGGCATCTTCCGCGTATTCGCAGCCGAAGACCGCGCGGAAATGACTGCGCAACGCGCTACCTTCGATCAACGCCTTGAGTCCTGAGGAGACCACATAAAATTCGATCTGGATGCCCATCGCCCGTTGTTCCGGCGTCAGCACCTGATCACGCAATTCCGGGAGCGCCGCAGGCAATCCCGGATAGAAAGTCAATCCGGCGCCCAATTGCGCTAGATCCGCATTGGACGGCCGGTCGAATGCCAGGTCGTCAAGAATCGCTTTCATATAAGCGAGCTCATTGTCGTAGCCCTGATCGTGAACCAACTTGCCGCATTGATTCCAAAAACGCTCCGGATCAATGCCGAAAGCAGGAAACAACACGTCATCCTGCATATAACGCGGGCTAAGTGTCTGGTCGTAATCGAACACCAGCGCAATCCTAGTTTGAGGCACACTCATCCCGGAAACAATCAACGGAATACCGCGCGCAACGCCGGCTCCAACGTCTCGTATTCGAACTGGAACCCATCATCCATCAACCGGCGCGGGGTCGCCCGCACACTGCCGAGAAAAAGGTCCGAAGCCTCGCCCAATGTCTTTTGCAGCAACCATTTGGGCGCCGGAATTTTCGCAGGCCGATGCATGACACGCGCCATGGTCTCCGTGAATTCCTGATTGGTCTCTGGATGAGGCGCCGTGGCGTTGAGCGGGCCTGTCAGGTCTTGGTTTTCGCAACAATACAGAAAAATCCGAACGATATCTTCTAGATGAATCCACGGCATCCATTGGCTGCCATCACCGAGTCGGCCGCCGAGACCGAGTCCGAACCCGAGCTTCATCATCTTGTGTGCGGGACCTTCCTTCGCCAGAACGAGGCCAACGCGAGGCATCACGACGCTGAGGCCGAGCGTCTCGATCTCTTGTGCTTCCTGCTCCCAATCAATGCAGGTCTGAGCTAGAAATCCGCTTCCCGCGTCCGCCCCTTCCTCCAGAATCTCATCGCCACGATCGCCATAGAAGCCGATGGCTGAAGCGCTCACGATTCGTTTGGGACCATTTTCAGTCACCGCCAATCGTTCCCTTACCTGACGCATCAGTCCGATCCGGCTGCTCCGGATCGCTTCCTTTTTCTCCTGGGTCCAGAGCCCAAATACGGAGGCTCCGGCCACGACAACCAGCGTATCGAGTCCGCTGAAATCCGGTTGGTCGTGACGACGGATGGAACGCGTCTCATCCGCGCCTGCAATGTCCCGGTCGGCCCGGCGACTGAACCCGGCCACCTCGTGCCCGGCCTTCTTGGCCTCCCTTACGAGATGACTGCCAATCAAGCCGGTCGCTCCAATGATGCCGATTTTCATGTGGATAGTTTGATCGGAAAAAGGGGCAGGATGCAATCCAAGGCTTCAGCGATTCTCGCCGATGCATTTCAACCTAAAAATCGAACGGTCGCGCCAGATCGCTTCGGAAAACCGCATTTCTCGGCTCAAAATTGTATTGCAGAAACCCGACACCCGAAAATTCCTCGTAGGAAGCGGTGGCACGAAATCCGGCCGCAGCGCCAACTTGCCAGTGTGGGTGAAATTGCCACACTCCTGAGACCTCAGCGCCACCCACCACCGTGATTGAACTACTGCCCGGAATCGTTCTCCCATCCGGTGCTAACGGAAAGACCGGCGCAGAAGCTTGGCGGCTTTGCTGCGCGCCCAGCACGAAATCGCCTCTAACCAGCCAATCCTTTCCTTCCTCAGTCAGAAAGTAGAGCCCGACCATCTGCTGAAACAAGTATGTCGGACTGTAATATCCCCCGTGGCCCCGCGTGAAAGCTCCCAGATTTTCGCTATAATGATCAAAGGTGAACAAGGGGCCGACCGCGAAGTATTCGAAACCTGAAAGCTTGAAATCATAGGTGATCCCCATTTCTGCAAAGGCATGAAAATTCGTTTTGACCCCATCGCCGACAAGCGCAGCAGCTCCGGCCGTTCCGCTGGCGGTGTAATCTTCGTAAACGAGCTGGAGCAAGCTGACTTGGCCTCCAGTTTCCACCACCCGCCCCCAATATCCGCCTTGGTAAGGATCCCGAAGTCCGGCATAGGAAAGAATGGATTCTTTTTCTGATTGAGCAAAGACTTCGAGTTGTAGAAAGCCATTTCTGGTTTGTTGAATCACCCCGGCTCGTCCCACCGGCAGCGGACCCAGATCCGCGCCGAGCGGGGTGGTGCCGACTTCGACATAATAGCTGGTCCAATCTTCATGAGCCCAACCGACTTTCACATTGACCATATTCGCATATTGGGAGGTCGGTTCGAAAAGGTAGAAGGAAGGCGCCACAGGCGCTGTTCCTATGGGTTCGAAGAAACCTGGAGCGCCGGCATCCAGACTCAAACGACCGACTTCCAGAAAAATAGTATCGATCGGAGAAACCGGGTAAGCAAAGTGGAAGGTGGGCAATTCGGTCGACTGAAGCGCGCTCAATCCATCCTCCCCTCCTTTCCGGCGGTAACCGATCTGGCCCGTCAGATTAGCCGTCTCCACGTTGAGGTAGACCTTTTCGGGTTCCTCCAGTATCGCGGCGTTCTGGAGCAACCCGCGGCGCTGCAGATCAGTCTCGAATCCTTCAGCAACTCGCTCGCGAAAATACGGTTCATCAGCCCGCAGCAGCGCAAGGAGTTCGCCATCGCGCTGCGCATTGTAAAGGCTGTAATACCAACCATCCGCTCGGTTCGGCGTTGGGCGCGCTCGATGTAGCTTTTTGAACAAAGCCGCGGCAGCCGAATAATCGCCGGCATCGTATGCCTGCCATGCCTTTTCATCCATCGACGGTTCACGAGGCGCTGAAGACGGATTCCGCGACACTGGTTGCCTTCGCTTGATGGAGGGCCGTTCCGTTGCAGGACGGGTTGGCCGAGTCCGTTGAGGGCTCCGTGTGGCGGGTGTTTCCCGGGGAGAAGCCTCCGGTGTTGCGACTGGCGTGGGGGTGGGCGTATCGGCCTGGATCAAATTGTCCGGGCGAGGAATACCGGGATCAGGCGCCACAAATTGTTGCCCAGTCTGCGCGAGTCCTCGCCCACCCAGGACAAAAACAATCAGGAGCAACGTCAGAACGGTTAGCTTTTCGTGCATCTTCATGGCGCAGTATTGTCTTCGATCATCATGATTTCATCCGCTTCTTCAAGAGCCATCCAATCAGGACGGTGAGGAGAATCACGACCCCCACAATCACCGCCACCCAGATCCACGGTCGTTGTGAAAACGTATACTCGACCCTGGTTAGCGGATCCACTTGACCCACAACAAATTTAGCCGCCGCCGATTCTGTGACCAGGGATTCGTGTCCTTCGCTCCAAACCGCAATATCCTCTTTCAACGCCTCCCAATAAGGTGGAGTCACCACACGATTCGTATTCAGCTTCAACAGGTCCGGTCGGACAGCGGTCAATAAGAAAGCTGATTGTTTCGGGGCGAACGGCGACTCGAATTGCATCAGGGCCGCACCGTCCGCCAATGCGGCACTTAAAGAGACGATCGACTGCGCTGCAGGAGCCGTTTTTGCCGGGATTGATTTCAGTCGTTCGACCGACGTCCCATCTTCATTCTCAAACCGGTCAAGCATCTCGGGCAGTTCCTGACTTGGCTGAGGAATGACATTGCCTGTCAGGTTAAATTGCATGGCAGCACCACGCATTAGTTGAATATCGATCTGATTGATCGAACCGACAACCACCAGATTATTGGCAGCCGACGGACGCGAAGTAGAATAGTCCGCATCATACAGCGGCGCCCCAATTTTCTGGGCGAGTTTACCAACTAACGTGAAAAAAGCGGCCGCAGCGTCATCCGCGCCATCGCTCAACCAAAAAGTCGTTCCCGCCCCGGTCGAAGGGTATGCCGCCGGAAAAGCGGTCCGGGCAAAGAGCCGGAGATCCGGTTGTTCCACGATCCTGCTGGCGTGAGGCAACGACAAGACGGAATCGCCGTAAAGTGTGAACAATAGATTTTCATCCTGGATGGCTTCACAATTCCCCGTGAGCAGGGGCATCATTCGCGGCGTGATTTCGATCTTATTAAGACCAGGTTCGAACGATCGCAATGGGATCGGAATTTCGTAACCATCAAAGACGGCTCCTTCCAAAATATTTAATGGAATGGCTCGCTCGAACTGTTCATTCAAGAAAATGTTTAGAACAGAATCGCGCCGGAGATTTGCTCCATAAGCGAAGTGCAATAGCAAATCGACTTCACGAGTTTCCCGAGTCCAAAGGTTCGGCGGAAAAAAGATTTCCAATTCGAAACCGCCACCCAACATGCCCTTCACGGTATTAGTTTCAATCCCGAGATCTTCAAACGCATAGCGTTTTCCAGGCAAGACACTCCCTGGCCGATCAGGCGAAGCGAGTTCTCGAACCTGAAGATCTCGGACCCATGTGAAATTCGTTTCCGGCAACGGCATACGCAAAGCCCCCAGTGCCTCCGCTGCCAACCCCATTTCCTCCGGTGTCGAACCGATCAGTAAGAGGGCGAGCTGTTTCTCATTCTGTTTGATCGGCGTGATCCCAATCCCGGGCCCAGCTCCTTCCGTGTCTGGAACAAATCCAGTGGCAGCCTGGATTTCGGCTGCGTTCCCAATCACCACATTGTCGACCGCTGGGCGAATGGCGGTGTCAAACGTAAAAAAGACAGGCTGATAACGATACCGCAGAGCAATGCCTTGCGCTGCCAGAGCTGCGGCTCGTAAACGGCCGGGATCAGAAAGACCCGAGGGCACAACAATATTGACCGTTTGAGGCCGTAATTCTTTCTCGTCGAAATATTGATCGAGTCGACTCAAACGAGGACTTTCGATCACATAGTCCTGCTGGATAAATTTCATGAACGATGTTTCCGAATCGATCGCCACCCACAATTCCGGCGCTGACGGATCTTCGCATTCAGGCTGTGTATGAATGGCGGTGTCGAAACGCAACTCGTGGTATCCGGCTTTCAACATGCGAGCAGGAATATTAATCGTGATCCTTCCATGCGTCTTTCGAGGAGTTAATGCGACCTGCCCCATGACTCGGTCATCCCACAGCACCACTAATTGAGAGCGACCTTCCAACAAGGAAATCGAATTTGTGAAATCGACCGTCAAGGTCAACTCCTCCACCTCGCGCCGGTCGGGGATCGGGACAGTAAGACGATAGGAGCCATCGGCGTTTCGAATCATGATTTGCTCAGGCTGTGTCATGAATCGAGTTAAAGGCAGATCTCCCGCTGCCTCGATTAATTCACCGGTAGGCGATACCTGCACCTGCGGGACGTCGATGGGCGCCAAATAATCCGCATCGGCGTTCTGAACCGCTCGTCCTTGCGCATTAAAATCCGAACGGGTATCCGGCTCTTCCTGAGCAGAAACTGCCCCGCAGAAGAGCAGAACAATCAGCCACACAAGAAGCGACTGCCAACTACGGGTGCGGAGATAACAAGAAACAGGGATTAAATTAAACACTACGGATGTTTTTTTGAGCATGTTGCGTTTTCGGTTTTTTTGGATAAAGGAAGGGAACGGGAAGCCGAATCTGCTTAAGCAGATGAACGAAATGCACGCCAGCCTGCGACAACCCGATCGTCAGGAGAAAAAAGAAGCTGCGCCAGGGACCGACTCGCTTTTCGCGTCCTTGCTGAAATTCACTCCAACGACGGCTATTCCCATGGACCAGAGCGATCTGATCTCCAATTTCTTCTTCTGTCGAGTTCTCAAATTGTAATCCCAGAAAATTGCCGGATGGCGTGTGTCGTTTAATTCGGACACTTCCGCGAAGATTGAGCGTATGGTCGTATCCGCCGAATACTTTGATTTCTATCGGATCCCCGGCCTTGATGGTATCTGGGTCCTCCTGCAAGCTGACTCCCATCCCACCAGCGGAAAGATCGGCGATGCTCCCAGTCCACGACCGGCCGCCCGCGCTGATCAGCACCGGTTCCGAGCCTGGCATCCGAGCGTGGGAACGACGTTGTTTCCGTTCGAGCAGGGCTCCAAATGCCGCAATCAATAACAAGGTATTGAGAATGCCCCACCCCATCACAATCAACACAATAGATTCATCCTCCGGAAATGCTTGATATCTCCAGACGCCGCATCCCAATGCAAAAAGCGAGAGCCCAATCAGCAGATAAAACGGCCACGCTAATATTGAAACAGCATCCCGATCGAGTTGTTCTCCTTTCGAAGTCACCCGGAAACTTGGCGAGCGGGGCTTCAAAGCTACCTGCAGAATGCCAGGCAGTGTAAAAACGCATTGCATCAGCTCATACAGCTCCGAAATGAATGACCAGCGCACCCGCCCAAACAAGTAGTCGGCGATCATGATACTAGCAACCAGGTGCGGGATAACATAAACAAGGAATTCTTCCGAATTCGCATCATAAATTTTCAAGCCGAAAATGAGAAAAGCCATGGGAGCGAGGATGAAAATGAACCGCGCATAGGAAAAGAACCAGAAGAAGCTGCTATTGAAATAACAAAGCCTCTGGGGCAATGAGAGTCCTTTCTGGAGAAGCGGGTTCTTCAACAGAAAAATTTGAATCATCCCCTGCGCCCATCGGATACGCTGCCCCACAAACCCGACAAAAGTCTCTGGCGAAAGCCCGGCAACCACCGGCTTGCGAATGTAAGCGCTATTATACCCTCGACTGTGTAACATGAGAGCTGTCTCAGCATCTTCCGTGATCGTCTGTCCCGAGATCCCACCGATTTCTTCCAAACAAGTCCGACGCAGCAATGCCGCAGAACCGCAAAAAAACGCAGCATTCCAAAAATCCAACCCTTGCTGAATCACACTGTAAAACATCTCATTCTCACTCGGCATCCGGGCAAACGTGTGGAGATTCCTCTCGATCGGGTCGGGATTGAGAAAGAAATGCGGAGTTTGGACCAGAAACATCTTGGGATCCTTGACGAACCAGCCAGCGGTAACAGTCAAAATATCTCGCGTCGGAATATGATCAGCATCGAGGATCAATACCAGTTCCCCTTGGGTCTTTTTCAGTGCGGCATTTAGATTGCCTGCTTTTGCCTGCACATTCCGCTCCCGAGTCAGGTAAACGGCTCCCAACTTCTGACATAGCTCGCGTAATTCTTCGTGTCGCTCCTCGGCGGCTTGCCTCACAACAGGATCGGGGTCATTCCGTTTCTGCTCAGTTCCTCCATCATCACAGAGATAAACGGAGACTTTCGATTGCGGATAATCGACCTGCAGAGCCGCGCGAAGGGTGGTTTGCAGAAGGCCGGGACTTTCATTGAAGGTCGGGATGAGAATATCGACCGAGGGCCAATCGGACCGGGCAGCGGGTAATGAGGCCACTGGCCGATCCAACGGTTTCACATTCACGAACATCCCTAATAGATGAATGATGATGCCGTAAACCTCGGCAAAATACAGAAGCATCATGAAAAGGAAGCTGAACCAGTCAAAAAACGTCAGGGTGTCGGTGGTTCGCCAGAAAAAGTAGCGCAACGTAATGAACGCCCCGATCAGAAGAAGCCCAATCCGCAGGAGCCCCTCATCCGCAATTCGTTTTAACCCTAAACAGACCACCACCAAGATCAACGACATGATGCCCTGGGCTCTGACGTCGATGGGAACGGCCGCCAAGAAGAGATAGGTCAGGCCTGCGAGCCCGCAGAGGGTCCATATCCCAGCCTTTCCAAGGCCTCGCCTCAATCTGGCAACTCGTCCCTCAGTGCTATTTAAAGTGATCGTTGTGTCCATCCCCCAAACATGTGATGGGCCCCTTTCTATTGAAACCGCGTAGAAATGCAACTAGGCAATCCCTGATTTCTGACACAACCTCCTGCCCCCCTTCATCTTGGGTCCGGCTTGGAGAACCAATTTTCCACCACCTGCTCCGCCGGTTTTCCGCGAAATGGATAACCACTTCGCTGGGTCGCCCCGTATTCCGGATCCGCGAACCATTGCCACCAGTAAACGCCATAGAACCAGGGCTGCGGCCAAAAGGTCTGAAAATAGACCTCATAGTTGAGAACCTGCTCCTCAAGATCGACAGGCGCATCGGTCTTCCATGTCCATTGACTCGGATTTTCTCCCGAACCTGGTTGGCTTTGGAACCCAGCTTCCACAAATAAGATCGGCTTCCCGGTCTCGGCATGCAAACGGGCAAGCCGATCTCGCACCGTCGCAGCCTCGGCCAACCGCGCCTCCCGGTCACCAGCACCGACGGGAAAATAGGCCGAAATCCCGATATATTCCAATTCATCCCAAAATTCGATCGTTTCAAATTCGCCGCCCCAATTGGCGGAATAGGTGCAAGGCCCGTGATAAATCCCTCGCACCTCGCGAATCAAATCTCGCCAACGATCCGGGTGCGCTTGCGTCGTGCCTTCCAATTCACTCCCGACACAAAACAAATCGACGCCCGTCTCCTGAGCGATTCTGGCGAAATAGGTGATGAAGCTCCGATACTGGTCAAACCAGCGCTCCCAATCTTCCTCCGATTGCATGACCACCCGCCCTCGCCATTCCCCGACCCCCCAATGCACCCCAATCCAGAGATGCGGATTCAGCATGACTTTCAAACCACGCGTCTTGGCGTCTGCAATCACACGAACCAAATGCTCGCGCGTCATGGTCAAATCTTCGCCGCGATACCCGATGATTTCCGGATGATGAATGTTGAAACTATACCCGATCGGAATGATGGCGACAGCATCCGCCCCAAGCTGCTTGATTTGCATCAACGAATCCGCGGCGGTGCCGGTGCCATAACCGGCCGTTTCGCTATGATTATGCGAAAAACTGATGCCTTTCTGAAAAACAGGCTGGAATGAATCGCCGATCGCCGGGGGATCAGTGACCTGGCTCGGGAGCTGTCCGGCGGCCAAGACGAGGAACCCGATCAGAAACCAATGGAGTCGGCGAGCGGTCGTTGGGCAGTGTCGAAGGTGCGTTGATGGAAATACCATGGTCCTATTCTCTCACTTTCAGTAAAGGCATTCACGCTGCGCCGATCCAACAACCACCAGCGTTCCGCCACCCGATCCCGCAATCCAGGCACAATGGAGGGAATCCGATAGGCCGCAGCGTCCGCTAGCAAAGAAGGGTTTTGTAAGGCCGTCACGAATTGTTTTTGATAAGGCAGAATGAAGCGGTCGGGATCATTGGAAAGGGCAATCACGGCGTAGCCCTGTTGATCATCCATCAAGACCAGCTCATCGGGTTCGAGTTCGTCGCGGATATGGGTCAGCAGCCGACGTTCATCCGCAAAGCGGATCATGGCCTCGTGATTGCCAGTGACCAAATCTTTCCAGACCCGTTCCTCTCGATAAGGACTTTCCGAAAAATAGATCCAGCTCCATGCGGTGCAAAGAATCAGCGCCAGGCCGATGATGTAAGTTTCCACCCGTCCGGTGCGCCGGTAGATGGCGCACAAAAGGAACAGCACCAAACTCAGGACACCGGCAAATGCCAGGTAAGAACGACTCATTAGAGAAAGACCGGTCGCGACGCCGAGACCCTCCACGAGGAACGGGGTGGCAAAAAGAATCGCCACAGCCAGGTTGCGAATGCGAAGCAGCAGATAAAGGTAAACGGGAAAGCCGATCACCGCCATCAGCATGACCTGGCCGATTGCTTCGAGTGGTTTCCCTTTCAACAAAATCAATTCTGAATGACTCAACACTTCAGAACTAACTTGGCGAAAGTAAGTGGAAGGGTTCTTGAACGCATAGAAGAAATCATCCGTGAAGACCCATGTTAAATAGGTCCAAATGAACTGGGTTGCGAATAAAGGGAGGAAAAGTAATAACGCGAGGGTGATCATTTTCCAGATCTCACGGCGTTCCCGCACCGGCAGAAGCAATGGGGTAATCGGGAGAAAAACCAATAAACCGAGCAGCAATTCAAACCGGCAAAAACCGGCGATTCCAAAGCAAAGCGCGGCGGACCAGAGATAACGCACCCGTTCATTCATGTATTGATCACTATTGACCCATGCGGACATCGATCCTTGGTGCCGGGTATCATCGAGCATCTGTTGATCGATTGCGAAACGAGCCACCAGGTAGAGGCCGATCGTGAATAACATCGCAAACGCGATAAACGTCGTCCCCGTCGTGGCGCTGTGAAAAATGCCCGGTTGTAAGGGCAAAAGAAAAACCAAGCCACCCAGCATGCGGTGGCGAAAGGAGTAAGTCCGAAATTCTTTCCGCATCCAAAGACAAAAGGCCGAGCCCCAGGCTGCTGATAGCCAGATGGCCGGATGCGGCAAAAAGAACCAGGTCAAAGGAACCGCCAAATAGAAAGCGAGTGGCGGATAAACGAGGCCGATATTCTGAAGGGAAGCGGGGTCACCGCGGCCGGCGATCATCGCTCGGCTGGAGAGAAACGTGCCTTCCTCGGTCAGGAACTGAAATTGCCAGGCAAGCCAATGTCCGACTCCGGAAAAAAGCAGAGTAAGCAGTAAAAAACTCAACCATTTTCGCCAATGCTTCATCGCGACGCGCCGGGAACGCGACCGGCACTACTGACCGGTGCCATGGTAGAGAGGCCATGTTCAGTTTTTTCCCAGTAAAACGGTTTGACCAACAATTGGTAGAGCCCTTTGTAAGAAGCATAGGCATGCATCATCCAATAGAGAGGATTGAGTAGGGCGTAAATGGAGAGAGGATAGCTTTTCCTTTTGAACACCGCCAGGATACAGACGTAAACAGCCATAAAATTCCCAATCAAGAGATTGAAAAAGGAAAGAAACAACAGCCAAGTCGGGAACCAGTCGGAAAAGACTTCGGCCCGGGTGACCAGCCAGATGATGAAGATAGCCCAGAGAATCGGGTTCATCAGGAAAATGAACGGCGTCCCCCCAATGAACATGACGAACCCGAAAAAGGCTTTCAACCCGATCCGTTTAATCAATTTGAACGGGTTCCGCATGTTGACGAGGAAGGTTTGCATGTAGCCTTTGATCCAGCGCGAGCGCTGCCGAATCCAGTTCCCATAAGCGCGATTCGCTTCCTCGTAAGTCGTGGAATCGATCGTCGAGACGGTGTAACCCCGCGCCGTGGCCCGGACTCCGAGGTCCGCATCCTCGGTGACGTTAAACGGGTCCCATGCGCCTAATTCGATCAATCGATCGGTTTTAAAATGGTTGGAGGTCCCGCCGAGGGGAATGGGCACATTGAGGGCTTCCATCCCGGGCAGCGTGTAGTCGAACCAATTGGAATACTCCAACGTAAACAGCCTCGTCAGCAAATTCTCAGGCCAATTAAAATAATTGAGCGCCCCCTGCATGACCACCACATGATCGGGCAATTTATTGAAGGCCGCCAACACCTTCTTGACTTGATCGCTCTCCGGCAAATCTTCGGCATCGTAGATGGTAAGATAATCGCCAAGCGAAACCCATAAGCCATAATTGCAGGCCTTTGGTTTGGTTTTGGGTTGGGCCGCGGGAACGATCACGGCATGGAAGTTCGGCGGTGGATTCGACGCCTTGAAAGCATTGATCGTCGCGTCGTCATCTTCTTCTAACAAGACTTTCACATCGAGCTTCACAACGGGATAATCGAGATTCGCCAGCTGATTGACCAGATGCGGGATCACCTTCGGTTCTTTATAAACGGGGACATGCACCGTATAGACCGGCAGTTCATCATCGCGCAACGCCGCGATCTCTTCGCGATCCACCTTGTGCGCCATATTTCGGTTAGCTCCCGCTAACACCAGGAGCGACTTGAATCCGACACAAACAAAGTAAAAGACATTGATCAGCGTGTTGACTATCACAATCGTCGGGCCAGCCGCCACGATCAATCCGATGACCGTGAGCGTGATCATTGCCCAGAGCAGGATCACCTGCACCGGCGTAAAGGTCTGTTTCGCCGAAGATTCGGGAAAATTGCGCGCCAGTCCATTGACCGCTTCATCCAGAAATTTTTGTCCGAGGAACCGTTTGGTCGAGACGACCCATTCCTCTTCCAAAATCACCCCGGTCTCCACCTTCAGATTTTGAATATCGCGCGAGAGATTCACCGGATCCGGCGCGACGATGAGATCCTTGCCATTAGCATCCTTGACCGGTAACGCCAGACCTTTCCGCCAGACTGGCCACTCCAACCGATCGAACAATTCCTGGTTCCATTCCACCGTTTCCAAATCGATGCGGCGACGGCCAAACACCCGTTCATAGGCACGAAGATAGAGGTCGTCATCAACCAACCTCAGAGTGCGCAGCAGGGGATGCGCGGCCACGCCCCAACGTTTGGACAGCTCCGCGACCTGCTCGTGCTGTTCATACGTCAGAATCTTTTCCTGAAAAAGGTAATCGACAAGATCCACGATAGAATTATGCGGCTTTCGCCCGCTGTATCGCCTGGCGCAAAATCCAAATCATGAGGACGCTGATCCCAATCCATAGCGGGATCAGAATCCAATAGCGCGCGGCCTTCCATTGCTGGCCCCGAGGGAGCAGCGTGGTTTGCCCGGACTGCACCACCATGTCCCGGGTTTCAAAACTGAAGGTAGGTGTCAATCCATCGCCAATTAACAAATCGCCCTGGCCCTGGAAAGGTTGCGCCGCCATTTCCTGGACGACTCGCGACAACGCTTCGGGTCCCCGGACGCCCCAGGAATCAAAAAAGATGACCGGCTCATTTTCCTGATTATAAGCAGCCTGCAGAAAACCAACGGTGGTATCGTTCACCAACTCGAACAGCTCCTTGCCTTCGAGACTTTCCAATTTGAATTCACCATTCTTTTTGAGAAGCGGTAGAATTCGCCAGCCGGTCATGTCCCGTTCCAACGCTTTATCCATCCCAAAGATCAGGCTAGGCGAATCCAGCGGGGGCAAGGCCCCATCAAAATACTCCGGCTGACAGAGTCGACGGGTGTTCAAGCGCTGAATCCATGCCACGGCATGTGCCGCTGTTTGCCAGGCCGAAAAATCATTGTCCGCAGCCAGCGCGACGTAATACCGGTCTCGTCCGAAATAGCGCCGCGCCATTCGCGTCAGATCATAGATTTTACCAAAAGCCCCCCCTTTCGAAGCCAAAGAGATGGTGGAACTATCGGATAGTTGGTAAGCAAAATAGAAGAGCGGATTCTTGCATTCCGCTTCCGTTGGGAAATAGGCCACCGTGAAGCGGACCAGATTTTCTTCCTGCAACTGCTCGCGACGCATCAGAACGTCGACATCGATCGCGTCGGACCCGACCTTCAGCTCCTGAGTGTGCAGCAGTCGTTCATTCAAATAGATCAGCAGCAGAGCACTCCCCGCTCGACTGACTGGTGTGTGCTGTCCTTGGATCTGTAATTGCAGGTCGACATCCCCTTCCGCGAAGAGCGCAGTATCAAAACCGAACTCCCGGGAAATGTCGCCGATCCCGGCATTATAATCTGTGAACGTTGGTTCCAATTGCGCAATCCGGTAAGAAGAACGCGTCTGATCGAGCAAACTACCCTCCGGCATTCCCAACAGCTGAATGCGAGCCCCAGGCATGCGAGACTCGCTCATCTCTTCGAGCAATTCCCAGACCTCTCGTGATTGGTCCATGGTCGATGCTCGCAGATAGATCGTGCGATTGATGCCATTACTTTCCACACGAATACCGGCTTCCGTCTCGTCTCCCGGCGGTGACACGACGAACCGGTCGGTTCCACTTTTGGTTTGGACAAGTTGGCCCGATTCATTCAGGGCATGCGGGCGCTGCGTGACAAAGAACGCCCAACTCAATGCCTTGAGCAACAAATCGCGCTGAACTTTTCCAGTGGCCGCTTCCAAATCAAAGGAAAGCCGCCGCTGCAACGTCACCGGCAAACGGCTGACCGTCACCCAATCCGGGTTTTGGTCATCGAACGGTATGGATACCGAGCTTTGCGGCAACACATCGACCCACATCTCTCGAGTGATCAAGTCTTCACAGCGATCATAGTCATCGGTGTTCGCTCTTCGCAACGCGATCCGCGCACTGATTTTCAAGTAATCACCGCTCAACAACGCTGGGTCGAGTGCGGCCAGATTTTTTTCAACGTTAACTAATTGCCCGGGATCGATCAATTGTTGCTCGATCAAGGCGTCATTCGCGTAGATCTCAATGGAGCATTGTGGCGCGATCCTTTTCGACGTTTGAAATGTCAGGTCGAAACTCGCTCGGGCGGGATCGAATTGGCGCACTGGCAGGGGAAAAAAGAAATCAACCTCGTTGACCGGACCATAAATGCGTTCGGGCAAGGTGGTCCCAAGATCCCGCATGGAGATCGTCCAGATCGCTTCAGCAGCGGATGCACCCGGGACAATCGCACCTACCAAAAGCGGCAACAAAAAGAAGCAGCGTAGAGATTTCATAGATTCAGGATGAGAAGTGTTAAAATCAGACCGGCGATCAATAGGAGGGCTGCGAGCAGAAGTGCATTGATGACCGGCCAGTTCCAACCGCTCCGAGGCTTGCCCGGTCGACTCTCGCTTACCTTTTCCGGCGTCTTCTTGTGAGTTTCTTGACCGCTCGCGTGCAGGCTATCTGCGGGGGAGTCACGAGTGACTTCCTGCCCCGCGGGCTCATCTTCCAGCGCGCGATCGACCGCGGCATAAAGGTCGGTCGAGCTGAACGGTTTAGACAAAAGATCCTTGATCCCGAGTCCGGCGGCATTCAGCGCCAGGTCGGTATTCGCAAATCCCGTGACGAAAATAATAGGGGTTTCATCCCCGCGCTCACGGAGTTGAGCGGCCAGGTCGAGCCCATTCCCGTCGAGTAACTTCCAATCGAAAATCCAGGCATCGAATTTTTCGCTATCAAGGATTTCGAGCGTTTCAGCACAACTATTGGCAACGACGACTTGGAAACCCCGCTTTTTGAGCAAGGAAGTCAGAATTTGACAAACGGCCGCTTCGTCATCGACGACGAGAAGACGCTGGGATTGGGAGATGGGGGGAGCGGACACGAATTAATATCAGGTAGTTTCTTGCAAAGGTAAAATGACTGAGAGGGTGACCCGGTCGCCGGCCTTTTGCTGGAGCGTTGCTTTTCCATTCATTTTGAGGCTCCAGACTCGGACGAGCGCCAGGTCAATGCCGGTTCGCCCACCCAATCCGTCGGATACGAACGGTTCAAACAAGCGCAACGCTTGAAATTCCGTGATGCCCGGGTGCAGGTAAGCGATTCGGATTTCCAGGTTGGAACCGATCCGGCCGATCCGAAACTCCACCAGGCTTTGTGGTTCTGCCATGGGAATGATGCCGCTGAAGAGGTGCAGAATCATGCGTCTCAGGAGCTTCTCATCCTGGAAAAGGCTCACCCGCTCGGCATATCCATCGAGGTGCAACTGTCGGCCTCGCACCATTCCCTTCAGCCGATCTTCCATTCCGGAATAAAGCGTCCGGACATCGCACTCCACTGGCTGCAACGGGGAAGGACTGCCTGTCGCATATTCATGCATGGCGCCGAAAACGGAGATGAATTCTTCGACCTGCTCCGACATCCGGGCGGCCACGGCTTCGAGGTCTTCGGAAATATTGGAATTGCAGAGCATGTCGGCATTGAGCCGGAGCCCGGTGAGAACATCTTGTTTGCTCTCCAACAACCATTGCACCACTGAACGAAAGATCTGTCGCCTTTCGGAGTCGACGACTTCGCCCACCACCCGTTCATTGGCGCGCCGCAGGTTCGTTGATGATTGTAAAAGAAGATTGCGCGTCAAGGTGCGGGTCTCCGCCTCCAACAATCGGAAAAAGGTGCCTGCATTGATCTGCATGAGGATGCACGGCACGCGAGTCGTGGCCCGGGCACTGCGACCCGATTTTTCTAATACGGCCAACTCGCCGAAGAATTCAGTGGCCTCGCATTGCCCAATCTTCCGATCCTCTTGTCCGTCCAGGCTGCTGGCGGAAAGATCGATCACCCCTTCAAATACGAGAAAAAGTGATTCCGCCGGGTCGTTCTGTTCAAAAACAATCTGCCCAGCGCCAATACGCGAGCAATGAGCGCCATTCAGCAACATCCGCAAGCTCATCTCCGAAAAATCATGGCAGAACGTATTCGCTCGCAACCAGGTGAGAATGCGTTCTGAATCGAGACCGGAGCTCCGGGGTGATGATGATTCTGCAAAAGGCATAAGAAATTGTCGGCAAGCGACCTGCTAAGGTATGCCCCCAGCATGATTACGTGTAGATTGGAGCCAACGCAAGTGGTCAATCGAACCAATCATCCAAAAAATGGCCTTCTTTTTTCCTGAGAGTTTTGTATCCTAAAGCATCCCCAGAGAGCCTTTCATGTCGAGATCTTTGCACCTCATCCCAGTCTATTTCTGCCTGTTGCTCGGGACGATCCTCCCACTTCAGCAGTCCCAAGCGGGCGCTTGGTCCCAGCCAAAAGGGGATGGACTCGCCATCATGACTTACCGGTTTTACGGCACCGACAGCAGTTTTAACATGCGCGGCGATCGGGTGAACTACGCTGATGGCGGTTATTTCGCCAAGCATCAAATGAATCTCTACGTGGAATATGGCCTGCTCGATCGACTGACGTTCATTGGCAATTTCTTCTACGATTTCGTCTCGTCCGACAACAATTTCACTCAAGATGGCAATAACGGCTTCCCCTATCAGGAGCTCGGCTTGCGCTATCAGTTTTATGATGTTCCCGCGATGTCCTTTCAAGCGCTGGTAAGCATCCCAACCAGTTCCAACGAAGCAACTCCGGCCTTGAGCAATAATCAGTTCGATTATGAATTCGCTTATTATCTGGGAGGAAATTACTCGATCTTCGGCTATGACGCTTTCTGGGATCTCGGCGTCGGCTATCGAGTGCGAACGGGGGCGCCTTCCGATGAATTCCGGTGGTATGCCACAACGGGAGTGATTCTGAGTGAGGATTGGGAAGTGTTTTTGCAGGCTGAAGGGATCCACGGTCTTGGCGGTGACCGCCCGCAATTCATCGGTAACAACGTTTTGCTCACCACCGACTTCCAATTGATCAAACTACGGATGTCGGTCGTTTATCATATCGACGAGAACTGGTCGTTGCAGGCGGGGCCCGTCGTGCATATCTGGGGCAACAACACCGGCGCCGGCGGCGGTGCCGAAGCCGCGGTCTGGTATGATTGGTAAATATCACTTGGGGTTTAGCCTCTTTGGCTGGAGCAATGACTCGGTGCCGGTGGCTTTTTCTGGCGCGGATGCTGGTCAGGGTGACTGATTGGGCGCTGAGGCGGTGCAAAAGCCTTTGATTGGGTTGGTGGCGGGCAGGCTGCCCTCGAGCCGGGGGGCACCGTGCTCTTTTTGCGTTCTCTGCGGAAAAGAGCGCGAATTCGGATTGACACTTTTTCGAGACAAGGCATCTTACTTCTCCTTCCACGCACCCGTAGCTCAATTGGATAGAGCGTCTGACTACGGATCAGAAGGTTTGGGGTTCGAGTCCCTACGGGTGCATTTTCGAAGTTTTACTCGCATGGAGCTGAGGAAAAAGCGGTTGAAGCCGCGATTTCACGGGAAAGCAGCACTTTTCGCCGCGATTCAAGGCAAGGAGCGCAACCAGGCGAACCTCGCGACCAGTCGAGCGAGCTAGCGGTTTCCCACATTAAGGGCAAGTTGGTCGCCCCAGCCCTGATCTCGCGGCCGTTTCACGGACCGTTGCCATCCCGCTTTTCTGGACTGCTCCAGTTTTCGGCAAATTCTCGCATCCGGACGAGCGAATTCGGGTGCCCTTTTCGGCCCAGTAGGAGGGTGCCGACAAATCCGTTGAGATACGTAACCGCCTGAACGACACAGCTCTGCGCAAAAAGATCAAGCTAGCACGACTGGTTTTATGAAACAGTGGGGTTATCTTAGCCTCAGTACCTAAAAAAGATTCTCCGCGCGGTTTTGGGCAAAAGAGCAATAAAGAACCAGACTAAGAAGGTTTAACACACAAAGAACAATCGTCCAGCATACCTTATCCGTAGGATCCAAATCGGTGGACTTTAGGTGTGA
>JGI12210J13797_10995411_pt1 | contig 22677 bp, 19 predicted proteins | sample ElkSlonscriptome_3_FD_13797 | JGI IMG/M metagenome (IMG submission 13797)
CGAGACGGCCTCGAAAATTTCGTGCCGGTTCCCGGGCGTATGAACTTGCTGAACACCCGCCGATCCATCCATTTAATCGATGATACCTACAATGCCAATCCCGCATCCATGAACGGCGCCATCCGGTCTTTCGGATTTCTCAAGCAAAATCGACGCGGTTTTCTGGTCCTCGGGGACATGCTGGAACTGGGCGAAGACGCCCCGACCCTGCATCGCGAGGTGGGAACGGCGGCCGCTCAATCGGCGGCAACCATGCTGATGGCTTCCGGAAGCTTTGCCGAATCGATTCGAGAGGGCGCCCTGGAAGGGGGAATGGCCTTCGACCAGGTTTTCCTCGGTTCCCGGGAGGAGATCACCGCCGCCCTGAAAGCCGTCTTGCAGCCGGAGGACTGGGTTCTGGTTAAGGGGTCCCGGGGCATGGCGATGGAAAAAATCCTCAATTCAATCAAAAACTGGGCTGATCAATCGGAAGACGCCTGAGCTCAATGCGATATGCTATATCATCTACTCTATCCGCTCCATACGACGTTTACGGTATTCAATGTTTTCCGGTATATCACCTTCCGGACCATTTACGCCAGTTTGACCGCCTTTCTGATCTGTTTTGTTCTGGGTCCCTGGGTGATTCGAAAGTTGAGTCGAATGCAGGTGGGTCAATATGTGCGGGACACCGGTCCCCAGAGCCATTTCAAAAAGAACGGGACCCCGACCATGGGGGGCACCCTGATCATTTTTTCCGCGGTGGCCTCCATCTTTCTCTGGATGGACCTCACTAATCTCTACGTCTGGATCGTTCTGCTGGTGCTGGTCGGATACGGGGGCATCGGGTTTTATGACGACTATCTGATGCAGGTGAAAAAACGGAGCAAGGGGTTGAGCGCCCGGGATAAGTTCCTGATGCAGACCGGTCTGGCCCTGGTCATCGGGTTATTGTTCTATCTGTCGCCCGGGTTCGACACCCATTTGACCATACCTTTTTTCAAACGGATCTACCCGGACCTGGGGTCGGGGTATATCCTGTTTGCCGCCCTGGTGATCGTGGGGACCTCCAATGCGGTCAATTTAACCGACGGCCTGGACGGTCTGGCCATCGGGCCGGTGATCGTGGCGGCGGTCACCTATATGATCTTCGCCTATGTGACGGGGCATACCCGCATCGCCGAATACCTTCAGATTAATTTTGTTCCGGGCAGCGGCGAGATCAGCATCTTCTGCGGGGTCTTGGTGGGCTCGGGGCTCGGGTTTCTCTGGTTCAACGCCTATCCGGCCCAGGTCTTCATGGGGGATGTGGGGTCCCTGGCCCTGGGTGGGGCCATCGGAACGGTGGCGGTGATCACCAAACAGGAGATCATGCTGCTTCTGGTGGGCGGACTGTTCGTCATCGAGGCCCTGTCGGTGATCTTTCAGGTCGGTTTTTTCAAGGTGACCAACGGACGTCGGATTTTCAGAATGGCCCCGCTCCACCACCATTTCGAACTCAAGGGATGGCCGGAGCCCAAAGTCATCGTCCGGTTCTGGATCATCTCCATCGCTTTGGCCCTGGTATCTCTCAGCACCCTGAAACTGAGGTAGCCGAATGACCCCCAGGCCGTATCCATCCTCCTTTTCCGAAGCTGAATATGATGAATTAGGTAAACCTGTGGGCATGGATCTTTCCGGTAAACAAGTCGTGGTGGTCGGTATGGGACGGACCGGCTTGTCCTGTGTGCGATTCCTCTGCGGGCAAGGGGCCTTTGTGATCGCCAATGACGGCGGTCCGGAGCCGGACGAGTGGGTGGATCAGGCCCGTGCCCTGGGCGCACGACCGGTGTGGGGCGAGCATCCGCCGAATCTGTTTGTCCAATCGGATCTCGTGGTGGTGAGCCCCGGCGTCCCCCACACCCTCGGTTTTCTTCAAACCGCCCGTGAGCGGAACATACCGGTGATCGGTGAAATCGAGCTGGCCTCCCGGTTTGTGAAGGCGCCCATTCTGGCGGTCACCGGCACCAACGGCAAAACCACCACCACGACCCTTTTGGGCGAAATGCTGAAACAGTCGGGATTCGAGGTGTTTGTAGGGGGCAACATCGGCACCCCGCTGATCGATTATGTTGCAGAACAAAAAATAGCCGACCGGGTGGTGGTGGAGGTGAGCAGCTTTCAACTGGATACCATCGTCTCTTTCCGACCCTCGGCGGCGGTGTTGCTCAATATCAGCGAAGATCATATGGATCGGTACCCCGATTTCGATGCCTACGTTCACAGCAAGGGGCGTATTTTTGAAAATCAGACGGCGAAAGACACCGCCATTCTCAACGGGGCCGATTCCCGGGTCCTTGCCGCCGCCGAACGGATCAACAGCCGAAAATGGTTTTTCAACGGCCTGAATGCACCCCGCCCGGACGCCCTCCAGAATGGGAGTCGTCTGGACATTCAGGCGGACGGCACCCGGTTTGACCTGGATCTTTCTCAGACGCCCATAGAAGGCGCTCACAACCGGGAGAATATCGCCGCCGCCGCATTGGCCGCCCTCGTTGCGGGCGGCACCCCGGACGGCATTCAAACCGCTCTGGCCCGGTTTCGGGGATTGCCGCATCGACTCGCCTATGCGGATACGGTGAACGGAGTCCGGTACTATGATGATTCCAAGGGAACCAATGTGGATGCGGTGGTCCGGGCGTTGGGGAGCTTTCAAGAGCCGGTGATCCTGATCATGGGCGGCAGGGGGAAGGGGGGCGGATATGGTCCCCTCAAAAATCCCGTCCGGTACGGGGTAAAAAAATTGATCGCCATGGGCGAAACCCGGGAGGCGATTCGAACGGAACTGGGACCGTTCTGCGCCCGCCGGGTGAAGGTCGTCGATTCCATCGAGGATGCGGTGCGATCCGCCGCCGAAGCGGCCGAACCCGGGGACGTGGTACTGCTTTCTCCCTCCGGATCGAGTTTTGATATGTTCAAAAGCTACAGCCACCGGGGAGAATGTTTCTGCCGGGCGGTTCAAGCACTGAAATCAAAGGAGGACCATGCGGCCTTATCTGCCGGGATATAGGGGCAGTTTTCGAAGCGGGTTTCATATGCCGCCGCCGTATGATCTGCGGCTCTTGTTTCCCATGCTGTTTCTGGTGGGAATCGGGATCGTCATGGTCTACAGCGCCAGTTCCGCGGTGGCCTTGAAGGATTACGGCTCCGACCAGTTTTTTCTACGCCGACAGGCCCTGTTTGTTTTCCTGGGGCTCTCGGTTTTGCTGATCTGTCGGTATTTTCCGATACGATTTCTGCGGGCGCTGGCCTATCCGATTCTGGGGGCGGCGTTCGTCAGTTTATTCTTGGTCCTTCTACCCGGCTTCGGAATCAAGGCCGGCGGGGCCACCCGGTGGCTTCGGCTGGGGCCGATCTCTTTTCAGCCTGCTGAATTCGCCCGGTTCGCCATGGTGGTCTACCTGGCCTATTCCATGAGCAAGAAAGATTATAAACTGGAGACTTTTTCGGTGGGATTCGTACCCCATGTGATGATTCTGCTGGTGTTTACCCTTTTGATCATGCTCCAGCCCGATTTCGGCACCGTAGTCATCCTTTTCGCCATCACCTGGATTATGATGTTCGTGGGCGGGGTTCGCCTGAAATATCTTCTCCTTTCGTTTTTGGGCTCGCTGCCGGTGGTATATCTTTTTCTGATCGGGTCTTCCTACCGCATGCGGCGGATCATCAGCTTCATCAATCCCTGGCAGTATGCCCAGGATGAAGGATATCAGACCGTCCATTCTTTGATGGCATTCGGGACGGGCGGGATCTGGGGCGTCGGTCTGGGCAAAGGGTACCAGAAATTGTTCTATCTGCCCGAACCCCATACCGATTTTATTTTTTCGGTGATCGGCGAAGAATTGGGCCTGATCGGGGTCCTGCTGGTGGTGGTCTGCTACGCCTATATTCTGTGGAACGGTATCAAGATCGCCCGCAGCGCCGAAGAGACCTTTTCCAGTTTTCTGGCGGTGGGCCTTACCGTCTGCGTCGGTCTGCAGGCCTGCGTCAATATGGGGGTGGCCCTGGCGCTGTTGCCGACCAAGGGGTTGACGCTTCCTTTTATCAGCTACGGCGGCACCTCCCTGGTCATGAACATGGCTTTTATCGGTCTGTTGATGAACATCGGCGCCTCCCAGACCCGGCAGGGACCTTCGTGAGCCCGCTTCCGGTTCGAATCGCCGGGGTGAGTCCGATTCGTCGGCCGTTGAAGCTGGTGGTGGCCGGGGGCGGCACCGGCGGGCATCTTTTTCCGGGAATCGCCGTGGCGGAGGCCTTTTGTGATGCCGATCCGCGCAACCGGGTGCTGTTCGTGAATGCCGGACGCCCCTTCGAAGTCGAGACCCTGAACCGGTCGGGATGGCCCCACCGGCGAATCACCGTCGAGGGGATCAAGGGAATCGGACGGCGGCGGCAATTGCGGGCCGGTCTGAAAATTCCGATCAGTGTGTGGGAATCGATCGGCATTCTTCGGAAATTCAAGCCGGATCTGGTGCTCGGGGTGGGCGGGTATTCCTCGGGTCCGGTATTGGCGGCCGCTACGCTGCTGGGGATCAAGATGGTGCTTCATGAACAGAACTCGATTCCGGGCATTACCAATCGAATTTTGTCTCGATTCGTCGACCGGATCTGTGTATCGTTTCCCGATGCACTGAGAACAGGACCGCTGTCGGGTGAAAGGTATCGGAAAAAAGTGCGATTGACCGGAAATCCGATCCGCAAGGCCTTTTTTTCGAATGGGCAAGACGAGGAAAACACCGAGGCCGATCCGCCTGCGAAACCGGCTTTTCAGGTATTGATCCTCGGGGGAAGCCAGGGGGCCCATGCCGTCAATCGCGCCATGACCGATGCCGCGGCCCGTCTCGGATCGACGGAATCGACCCGAATCACCCATCAAACCGGTCCCAATGACCGGCCGGAGGTGGAAGCGGCCTATCGGCGCCTGGGGATTTCCGCAACGGTAGGCGCTTTTTTTCACGATATGGCCCGGCGATACCGGGAGGCCGATCTGCTGGTCTGCAGGGCCGGGGCCACCACTATTGCTGAGATCACCGCCCTCGGAAAGCCCGCGATTTTCATCCCCTTCCCCTTTGCGGCCGATGATCATCAGACGGTGAATGCTCAGGTCCTGGCGGATGCGGGGGCTGCGGAACTGATTCCGGAAAAGGAATTGACCGGTGAAAAACTGGCGGAGAGAATCCGTTTTTATAAGGCCAGGCCCGAGGCGCTTTCAAGCATGGCCGCCCGGGCCCGGGATGTCGGCATTCCGGATGCTGCGGAGCGGATCATGGGGGAATGCCGTCGGCTCATCATGAATGGAGAATCGAACCGGGCGAACATGTCCGTAAAAGGGTGAGAATTCAGTTATGTATCTAAAGCGGTATCATATCCACTTTGTGGGCATCGGCGGCATCGGAATGAGCGGCATCGCTGAACTGCTGCTGAATCTGGGGTATAAGGTCTCGGGTTCCGACCAAAAACGGTCCGACATCACCCAGCGGCTGGAGCGGTTCGGCGGACGGGTCTACGAAGGCCATGCCGAAGACCAGATCGCCGGGGCCGACGTGGTGGTCATCTCCTCGGCGGTTCCCCCGGACAATCCGGAGGTGTCGGCGGCTCACCGGGAATCGATTCCGGTGATCCGCCGGGCGGAGATGCTGGCCGAATTGATGCGGCTCAAATACAGTGTGGCGGTGGCCGGAGCCCACGGCAAAACCACCACCACCTCCATCGTATCCGCGGTTCTGGCCGGGGGCGGGCTCGATCCCACCGTGGTGATCGGGGGCAAGCTCAAAAGTATCGGCTCCAATGCGGTCCTCGGTAAGGGCGAGTTCATCGTGGCCGAAGCCGATGAGAGCGACGGTTCTTTCCTGAAGATGTCGCCCACCATCGCCGTGGTCACCAATATCGACCGGGAGCATCTCGATTACTATAAGGACCTGGATGAGATCAAATCGGTGTTTCTCGATTTCATTGAACGGATCCCGTTTTACGGGCTGGCGGTCCTGTGCCTGGACAACGAGGCGGTCCAGGACCTGATTCCAAAGATTCGAAAACGGTTCGCCACCTACGGGACCTCCACCCAGGCCGATTTTCAGGCCAGAGAACTGGCTTTCGAAGGATTGAAGAGCCGGTTTTCGGTCTTTCATGAGGGGCGGCCCCTCGGTCGGATTCTGCTGAACCTTCCCGGGCGCCACAATGTCCTCAATGCCATGGCCAGCATCGCCGTCGGCATCGAGCTGGACATTCCCTTCGACAGCATCAAAAATGCCTTGGAGTCGATCGAAGGGGTACAGCGCCGCCTGGAAATCAAGGGCGAGGTGAATCGAATCCTGGTGGTGGATGATTACGGTCATCATCCCACCGAAATCAAAACCACTCTTCAGACCGTTCGGGAGAGCTGGCCGGACAGACGTCTGGTGGCGGTGTTTCAACCCCATCGATACACCCGTACCCATGCCTTGTTCAATGAATTCACCCGGGCCTTTTACCAGTCGGATGTGCTGGTGGTGCTGCCGATTTATTCCGCGGGTGAAGCCGCGATCGAGGGAGCGAGCGGTCAAGCTTTGTTCGAAGGAATTCGACTGCACGGACACAAGGAGGTACGTTATATGGAGGACGCCCGATCGGCCATCGACCATTTAAAAGGAATACTTCAATCGGGCGACCTTCTGCTGACGTTGGGCGCAGGGGATATCTACCGGATGGGAGAAAGGCTCCTGTCGGAGCTGGAGTCCATGTGATAACCGGTGTTTGGAAAACATTGAATTTTAAAGCGATTTAAAAGGATTTGGGCGAAAAATATCACAGCATTCCGAAAGGATTCGGATTAACCTGGCGCGAATGGAAACAGCCGTGGTCCATCATTCGAGACTGAACACAGCAGCCAGGTCCTGGCTCGACACCCGTATGGGCGGCCATATTCGATGGAATGAACCCATGGCCCGGCACACCTCTTTTCGCGTGGGCGGACCGGCCGAGGCGTTTTTCACGCCGCCCTCGACGGCGCTTCTGGCCGATTTTGTTGGGTGGGCCGGAAAAGCCGGAATCCCGTATCGTATTATCGGGGACGGTACCAATCTGCTGGCCCCGGACAGCGGAATCGAGGGGGTGGTGATCAACCTGAAACATCTCCGTAAGATCGAAGTGATAGCGGAGAATGCGGCTTCGGCCGATGTAACCCTTCGGATCATGGCCGGGGTCCGGTTGAAGGTGTTCTGCCAGTTTGCCGCGCGAAACGGGCTGAAGGGGATGGCGTTTGCCCTGGGCATCCCCGGCACCGTCGGCGGCGGCATGATGATGAATGCCGGGACTCGGGACGGTTCCATGGCCGATGTGCTGGTCTCCGCAACCGTTATGGATGCGGCGGGTGCGATTCATGAGATTTCCGAAAAAGACTTTCGATTCGGGTATCGATTCTTTTCCTGGGAGTCTGCCGCCGCCGGAGAAAAGGCGATTCTGCTTGCCGGCGCCTTTCAGCTGCAAAAGAGATGTCGGGATGCCCGCATGCTGAGAAAGGAAGCCCGGGATCGGCTGTGCGACCGAAGGCGAAAGCAGCCGATCGGACAGCCCAGTGCCGGCTGTTTTTTTCGAAATCCGCCTGATGGGCCGGGCGCCGGCGCCTTGATCGACCGGGCCGGTCTGAAGGGGATGCGGATCGGAGGTGCGGAAGTCTCGGCCAAGCACGCCAACTTTATCGTCAACCGGGAAAACGCCACCAGTTCGGATATTCTGGCCTTGGCTGCGGCGGTGCGGGGCGCGGTTCGTCAAAAATTCGGGGTTGATCTGGAACCGGAAGTTCGTATTATTTGATAAGCTCTCCAAATTATGGAACCGGTTAAGGAATTCGGGGCGCCATAGTGCAACAGAAAGAAAAAAAACAGATACTGCATACCCTGATCCGGACCGCGGGCTTGAGCGTGTGCCTGGTTTTGCTGTTTCTGTTTCTGATCCAGTGGGATTACCTGCGGGCCGAACGGGTAGTGGTGTCCGGGGCCGGTCGGCTGTCCGAATCCATGGTTCTGGAAAAGGCCGGTCTGGGCCCGGGCGTGAACATCTTTTCCGTGAACCTGTCCAAGGCCCGAAAGCGGCTGCTTTCCCATCCCTGGATCGCCGAGGCGGCGGTGGGGATCGGGTTTCCGCCGGAAATCCGGATTCGAATCAAGGAGCATGAAGCCCTGGCGGTTTTTGAACTGGACCAAAAATACCTGGCCAACGGGGACGGCAAGATTTTCAAGGAATGGGACCCGCTCGAAACCCGAATGCTGCCGGTGGTCAGCGGCCTGCGGTATTCCGATGTGGATATCGCGGTGAAACCCGAAGGCATGATTCGGGAACGGCTTCAGCGGGCCGGCGCCTATCTGGAAGAGATGACGCGCAAGGTGTTGACCGAATGGAACGTCCGGCGATCGTCGGACACGGAAACCGCGCCCGAATCCGCGGTTCTTTCCGATTCGGAGACGTTGCCTTTTAAAGCGGTGATGAATGTGCTACAATCCGGTTTTGCACCCGACAGCATTCTACCCAATCGACTGATCCAGGACATCCGGGTGGACCGGGAGATGGGGATTACCCTCATTCTGACCCCGGAAAACGAGGCGGTCGGGGTCGGCCGGATTCGACTGGGCTATCATAACTACCCTGTAAAATATTTACATCTACAGCAGTTGTTTCGACATCTGAATCGCGAGGAGCATCATCTGAAAATCGATTCCATAGATCTGAACAACCTGGATCGTATCGTCGTCAGCCCCACGCATACCGATTCGCTCGCCAGGGATTACAAGGAGGATATCTGAGGTGCAGGGACAGGGAGAGTTAATCGTCGGTCTGGATATCGGCACCACCAAGATTTGCGCGGTGGTGGGCGAGATATCCGGAAACGACATCAATATCATCGGAATCGGATCGCATCCATCCATCGGGCTCCGCAAAGGGGTGGTGGTCAATATTGAATCCACGGTTCAATCGATCAAAAAAGCGGTGGAAGACGCCGAACTCATGGCCGGATGCGATATCACCTCCGTATATGCCGGAATCGCCGGCGGACATATCACCGGGTTCAACAGCCGCGGGATCATCGCCATCAAGGGTTCGGGCGAAATCACGCCGCTGGATGTGGACCGGGTGGTGGATGCGGCCCGGGCGGTGGCCATCCCCATGGACCGGGAGGTCATCCATGTGCTGCCCCAGGAATTTATCGTCGACGATCAGACCGGCATCCTCAATCCGGTGGGCATGTCGGCGGTTCGGCTGGAGGCCAAGATTCATATCGTTACCGGCGCCGTCACCTCCGCCCACAACATCATCAAATGCGCCAACAAAGCCGGCCTGGATGTCAACGACATCGTCCTCGAATCCCTGGCCTCCAGCGAGGCGGTCCTGACCGACGATGAAAAGGAACTGGGGACGGCCCTCTTGGATCTGGGCGGCGGCACCACCGACCTGGCCATTTTCGCCGGGAAAAACATCAAGCATACCTTTGTTCTGGCCCTGGGCGGAAACAACCTGACCAACGATATCGCCATCGGACTGCGCGCCCCCCTGGCCGAAGCGGAGAAGATCAAGAAAAAATTCGGGACCTGCCTTCCCGGAAACATCAGCGGGGAGGATATCATCGAGGTCCCCGGGATGGGGGGGCGAAAACCCCGCAAACTTTCCCGCCAGATCCTGGCCGAAATTCTGGAACCGCGCATGGAAGAGATCTTTTCGCTCGTGAATCGGGAGATTTACCGCGCCGGAATGGAGAACACCATCAATTCCGGGTTGGTGCTGACCGGCGGGTCTTCTCTTCTGGACGGTGTGACCGATGTCGCGGAATCGATTTTCGATCTGCCCACCCGACTGGGCCGGCCGGGCAATATCGGCGGTCTGGTGGATGTGGTCAACAACCCCATGTACGCCACCGGCGTAGGGTTGGTCCTGTTCGGTGCGCGAAATCGCAATTCAGCCAAGTTCAAGGTTCGGGACAACAACATCCTCAACCGCCTGGTCACGCGGATGAAACGCTGGTTCAAGGATATTATTTGACCCCGGCACATAACAGACGGGTCTGAAATATAACAGCCGTTAATTTGAAGGAGGAGGGTTCCATGTTTACCTATGTGGAAAACAATACAACAGACAGTTCCGCCAAGATAAAAGTCATCGGCGTCGGAGGCGCGGGCGGAAACGCGATCAACAACATGATCGCCTCCGAACTTGGCGGGGTCAATTTTATTGTCGCCAATACCGACATTCAGGCGCTTGAAATTTCCAAGGCCCAGGTGAGACTCCAGATCGGAGATAAGCTCACCGAGGGGCTCGGCGCCGGAGCCAACCCCCAGATCGGAAGAGAGGCCGCTCTTGAAAATGCCGAAACCATCCGGAATGCCTTAAAAGACAGCCACATGGTGTTCATCACCGCCGGGTTCGGCGGAGGCACCGGCACCGGCGCCGCGCCGGTGATCGCCGAAATCTGCAAGGAGCTGGGGGCATTGACGGTGGCGGTGGTGACCAAGCCCTTTTCCTTTGAAGGACGGAAACGGGCCCGGCAGGCCGAAGAAGGTCTGGAGGTGATCAAGGATGTGGCGGACACGGTGATCACCATCCCCAATGACCGGCTGCGCGGGCTGGCGTCAAAGAACGCCACCATGATCGATATGTTTCGGCGGGCCGATGAGGTGTTGCTCCATTCGGTCAAGGGAATCACCGACCTGATTCTCATGCCCGGTCTGGTGAACCTCGATTTCGCGGATGTCAAAACCACCATGGAAAAAGCGGGCCTGGCCATTATGGGCATCGGCATCGGCAGCGGAGAAAACCGCGCCATCGAGGCGGCCGAGAAAGCCATTTCCCATCCGCTTCTGGAAGACCTGTCCATCGCCGGGGCCAGAGGGGTGTTGATGAACATTACCGCCACCAGCGATCTGACCATGGAGGAGATGACCGAGGCCTCTGAGCGGATTTACAGCGAAGTGGGCGAGGATGCGGACATCATCTGGGGAACGGTGGTGGATGAAAGCCTGGGGGATGAAATGCGGGTGACCGTGATCGCCACCGGCATCGGGGATTCCCGAGCCCTTCGGGACCGTCGCCGAGATCCCCGCAGCATCAAAGGCGGGCGGGATCGACAACCGGATGAGGACAAACAGGCCGACGGCCGCAAACCCATGCGGGATATGAAACATAAAGACCGGAATGCCGCCGTGGATTATGAGGAGCCCGCCTTTATGCGCAAGAAGAGGGCCATGGGTGAAGAGGCCGAATCCGAGGAATACCCGGATTATGAAGGCAAACATATGGATAATGAGGACCTGGAGATCCCCACCTTTCTGAGGAAAAAAGCGGATTAGGTTTCCAGACAGCCGATAATTGAAAAGACCGGGTCGATTCCGTACGGCCTGGTCTTTTTTTTACGGCCGGGTATCGGGTAATGGCGGGAAAACGCAGCAAGCACAAGCCGGCGGACCGAGAGGAAACAGGGGCGGTTCGAAAGTCGTGGTCCGGGCGGATTCGGGTGGCCCTGGTATATCCCAATACCTATCATGTGGGCATGTCCAATCTCGGTTTTCAGACCGTCTATCATCTCCTCAATGAAATGGATCATCTGGTCTGCGAACGGGTGTTCCTGCCCGATCGGGGCCGGGCTTCCGACGACGCAAGGCCCCTGTCCGTCGAATCCGGGCGCCCCCTGACCGACTTCGATGTAATCGCCTTTTCGATATCTTTTGAAAGTGATTATCCGCATATCCTGGCGATTCTCGACCGGTCGGGAATTCCCCTGATATCCGAGGAACGGGATACTCCTCATCCATTGGTGCTGGCCGGCGGGGTCGCCTGCTTTCTCAACCCGGAACCGATCGCCCCGTTTATCGATGGATTTCTGATCGGCGAGGCCGAGGAGATTCTCGCTCCGTTTTTCAATCGATTCGACCCCGAGACCGATCGAACCCGCATGCTGGAGACCCTGGCCCGGGCGGTGGAAGGGGTCTATGTGCCCCGGTTTTATGATGTGGCTTACGGCGGGGACGGCACCATCCGTTCTTTTGCGCCCACCCGGCAGGTCCCGGAGCGGGTCCGGCGGGTTTACCTGAAGGACCTTTCCGAGTCTCCCACCTGCTCGGCCCTGATGACCTCGGATACCACCTTCGACCGGACCTATCTCATCGAAGTGGCCCGGGGATGCACCCACGGGTGCCGGTTCTGCAGCGCCGGGTACATCTATCGCCCGCCCCGGTTTCGGACCTCCGAGGTGGTCGCGGCGTGCATGGCCGAAGGCGCCCAGTCCGCTTCCAAAATCGGTCTGGTGGGGGCCGCGGTTTCCGATTTTCCGGGTATCGGCGATCTATGCGCCCGGTATTTCGGGGAAGCGGTCCGCATCTCCTTCAGTTCCCTCCGGGCGGACGCCATCTCTCCCGAGTTGTTGAACACCCTCCATCACAGCGGCGTCAAAACCGCCACCATCGCTCCGGATGCCGGGTCCGAACGGCTGCGGCGGGTGATCAACAAGGGGATCACCGAGGCCGATATCCTGTCTGCCGCAGAGACGTTGGTGGGGGAGGGGATTCCCAATCTCAAACTCTATTTCATGGTGGGGCTGCCTACCGAGACCGATGCGGACGTGGCCGAGGTCATCGACCTGTGCAAACGGATCAAACATCGGTTTCTCAAATCCAGTCGAACCCGGGGACGGATCGGCGAAATCACCGTCAGCCTCAATGCATTTGTTCCCAAACCCATGACCCCGTTTCAGTGGGCCGCCATGGACGAGGTCTTCACTTTGAAGGGCAAGGAAAAGAAAATCAAGGAGGGGCTGCGGCGGGTGGCCAATCTTCGGCTTCATCATGATGTTCCCAAACACGCCTATCTTCAGGCGCTGTTCTCCCGGGGCGACCGTCGAGTGGCCGGTGTTTTGACGGCGGCGCATGTTCACGGCGGCAATTGGGCTCGCACCTTTAAAGAATCGCCGATCAACCCCGATTTTTTTGTCTATCGGGAGCGGTCGGCCGATGAAATCTTTCCGTGGGATTTCATCGACCATCGGGTGGACAAAGACTTTCTTCGAAGGGAATATGAACGGGCCCTGAAGGGGAAACCCTCACCGCCGTGTCCGCTCACCGACACCTGCACCTTGTGCGGCGCCTGTGCGGAGGCGGCCCCGGATGCCGACCGCGGTTCGGATTAAATAAGGATCAGTACGAACAGCAGAAACAGCAAGGCCACGGTGATGGGAAGCAGGATCAGAAAGCCTTTCCGGTAATCGAAATCCTCCGATCCCTTGGATGCGGCAATATCACCGGCCGAAGGCGGTTTGCCGATGCCGGTGGAATTCATGAACCGTTCCACATCCCGGGCCATAATCCGCTGGCCGTGGGCTTTGAAGATATCCCGGTATTTTCTCAATTTCTGAGCCGCGTTCTTTTGCTGACTGTCGGCGGTCAGTTCCCCCCGGGCGAACATCTCCTTCATCTCCTGAAAACGGGCATAAGCATCGTTGATTTCCCGGTGGTGTTTTTCGGAGATCCGGGCCTCCTCGGCCTTTTGTCGTTCCACCTCCCCCTGAAGACTCTGAAGGGTGCCGTCCAGGGTGGCGATAAACCGTTGAATCCGGTATTTCCGGTCTTCATCTCCGAGGCTGTCGAAAACCTTGACGTAGCGCATCAACTCTTCTTTCTGCGCCATGAAGGACTGGATATGGGAGAGATCCGAAGGCGTGGATTTATAGGTTCGAAAGATGACGGCGGCCTGGTCGAACAAGAATTCCGCGGCCTTTTTTTCTTTTCGAGCGATCGATTTTCCGGCGGAATGGATGGCCTGGCGAAGCCGGCGGTATCCTTCCGACAGATAGGTTTCATCTTTGAATTCCAGTGCCCTGGCTTCGATAGCGCCCAGGTCCGAGCGGAGGGGGGCCAGTTCCTTGAGATAGGCGATGGCGGTCTCTTCGAGCCCGGGATTGACCGGGATCGACATATCCGCTTCCTTTTTGATATGGCCGACAATGTCGATCAGCCGGACCAGCTCCCGGGCCTTGATGAATTCAGTGTCGAAAAGCTTCCGTTTTTCGGTGACCAGCCCTCTCAGGTGCGGATCATGGGCGGCCATGGCCGCGGCGGTAAACAGGGTGTCGAAACGCTCCCTCTTGTTCAGGTATTGCTCATACCGGGGTTGACTGAGCCCCTCCGGGGTGAGATAGAGGCGGCCGCCCGTTTTCATCTGAAGGTATACCGAAAAAAGGCTGGTCAGGATTCCGTCGATGCGCTCGCTCTGGTGGGCTTCCACGATCTGCCGGTTTTTTCGTTCTATGATGTCGTTGACCCTGGACAGATCGACCTTTTTCGGGCCGCCGGACATTCGAATATTCAATTCGGTCTGAATGATCCGGTCCAGTTCCTGTTCCAGTATCGGGTATCGGTTCTCTGGGGTCATGGCACTAAAAAGTCAGCCCCGATAAAAGCACGGGGCTGACGGCGGTTTCAGGGTTGTCCTTCGGAAGACTTACAAAGCGGTCCGGCGGAATTGAAAAAAACCGAACCGGGTTCAGTGTTCGGCATCCGAATAGAGACGCAGTCGGTTTTCTCGAATATGGTGATGAAAATCACGGGTTCGATCTTCGTGCTGACAGACCAGCATATCCAGGGTTCGTTTCATCCTGGGGGAATATCCTTTGGATGCGAGTTTGAGCAACAGCTTTCCACCCCGCTTCAGGTCCTTGATGTGTTCTTCGATAACCGCCTTGCGGCGTTCGATTTCCGAGTAGGTGGTCCGGGTGAGGCGGTGATAGGAAGACATGGCGCTGGTGACCGGGTTTTCTTCTGCATTTCGCCGAATCCCTTCCGAGTGGGTGTTTTCAAAATCCTGAATCCGTTGGAAGGCGTCGTTGAGCTGCTGAATCTTGCGGTCTCTTCCCGCCAAACGCAACAGGGTGGTCGGGCGCCGGACGATTCGCTCCCGAATGATGGACATGAGACCGGCGGTTTTCACCAGGGTTTCCGAATGGTTCATGAGGACCGACTGCATCTTTCTGGCATGATCGATCATGCTCTGAATAATGTCGATCTCGTCGGTGATGGCGGCCAGCACCTCCATCTGCTGTTTTTTGATTTTGGAGTAATAGGTTCTGGTCTGGCGGTCCCGTTCGGGAGTCCCTTCTTGGGAATCGATCGGGAAGCGGAAGTGAATCAGCCGATTGACGGTGAGGGTGGATTGGTCCTGAATCCGGGATGCTTCCCGTCGAATGCTTTCATAACAGGCTTCATGGGACCGCCGCCGTTTTTCAGGCCACCCGCCGTTTTCAGATCCTAGAACCTGGTCCAGAACCGCGGCGCCTTTGACGTAGCGATCCACCTGCACCGTGAAGCGCTTGGGATGGATGGTGCGGATGGCGTTCGCCAGATCTTCTAAAGTGATCTCTTCCATGGGCAGCCGGAAAAAAGCTTTTCAAAGGCATGGGGCCGAAGGGGTGAATCGGTCTTCTAATCCGCCTTGTTGATGAGCTTTTCGATCTCCTCCCGGTTCCCCTGGATCTGCTCCAGACGCAATCGGTCGTTTTTACGGTAGACCTCTTCGGCATCCTGAAGCGCCTTGTATTCCATCTCCCACTGGGGACTGCTGGCCATCTGGTCGCCCACCAGAGAGGCGTAACGACCCAGCACCTTGTTGCCGTCTTCGATGGATTCCACGATCATGATCATCGACTGGGTCACCCGGGCTACCCCGGCGCAGATCTGAGAGACATTCTCCACCGCCACCTTCATATGACCGGCGCCGGCGGCGAATTTATCCACCATGTTGACGTGGATATCTCCGCGTTCCTTGAAGTCATAGATGAGTTTTCGGTAGCTTTTGAGGGCGTTCTGGTATTTGACCCCCATGTCGATGTTGGTCTTGAACTTGAGTTCCATCCCCTGGCTCTCCCGAAGCGCCATTTCCAGGTGGTCCCGAACCTTTTCGACTTCGGCGTACCGGTCGTCCACCAGGGACATCGACTCATGGATCGGGATTAGTTCCTCCAATTGGCTTTCCAGTTCCCGGCTGTGGCCGACCTGATCGTTGTAGGCCCGGCGGTCGCTGTGAATCTGATCGGTAAAGGCGTCGTTGACCTCGGTCAGGTTTTTGACGATGCTGTCCACCTCCAGAACCGTATCCCGAAGCCCTTCATTGAGGCCCTTGAGGCTGTTGATATATTTGTCGATCATCCCACGGAACTCGGTGATCATCACCTCGTCCGGTTTGCGGGGCACCTCTTTTTCAACGATATCGTAATCGGTGAAGGTCTCCATTTCCTGTTCTTTAAAGCCCAGGGAGACCAGGGCCTTGTCCACAATATTGTATCGGACGGGGCGCTGCTTTTCGACCGGGATCTTCTCTTCGATGACCTTGTTGGTTCTGGAGGCGATGATGTTTTTGATGCCGTCTTCGATGACCTTGATTTCATCGACCACGTTCTGCAGATTCTGCGCATTGAAAGAACTGGAGTGGACCTCACGGGTCTCATAGTAAGAGGGGGTGGGCGGTCGATAATCCGCCGGTCGGGTCTCGGCGACGGTCTTTTCGGGCCCCTTGTCTTTGCTGTATTTGTCTAGAATTTCATCCAGTTTTTCACTGATGTCACCGGGGTTGTTGTTTGCATCCGGTCCATCCGGTTTGGGTTTGGCATTGAGCATACGATTCATCCTCTTATTTGCATACTTCTTTTATTTACACACTTCTTAAACTGCAACTTATCTGATCTTGGTTGGGTCTTGCTCTGATTTTGCTCTATAAAAAGCCGATTTTGCTGATTTCGGGGTGCATGAATTCCTCCTATAGGCATCCGGAAATATTACACGAGACGTCGCTTATCGTCAATAGGAATGCGGGTTTTTGCTATACCCGCCCATGCCGCGGAATCACAGGGCTGAGGGCGGAGCCGAGCAAAAAACAACTTGAAAGTTTTGTCTCGCTGTGTTAGGCGATACCCGATTTTATTTGATTTACGCCCACTTTGGTTAATCCAAACTTGAAAGGATTTGGGGGAGATGAGTTCAAACAAAGAATTGAAACTGGCTTATGGCATAGCGGTTGTTTTGCTGGTCGTGGGTGTGCTGAGCTTTACCGCCCTGTCGGGCGAAGCTCCCGAGGAACCCTTGCGGATCATGTACCGAGGCGCGGCGGGGGGCGTTCTTTTTAATCATCAGATCCATGCATATGATTACGGGTTTTCATGCACGGATTGTCACCATCATCCCGAGGATGCCGGAGAGATGCTTTCCTGCAACGCCTGTCACATCTTTCCCGAGGGAGGAGAACTACCGGAAGCCTGCCTGGAATGTCACGGCGCCGATGAAGTCGACCTGACCGGAGTTCCCAACAAGACCGACGCGTATCATTCCCAGTGCATCGGCTGCCATGAAGACAGCGGCGCCGGTCCCGTCGAGTGCGCCACATGTCACATTCTGTAAGGCAAGCGACCTTCGCTTGCCGGCTGATGGATCTCCTTACATTTAACGCCCAGAATAAGAAGGTTTGACTATGATGAAAAGATCGTTTTTTGGACTGCAACAGCCTCGATTTAAATACGACGCGGTCAGCAATATGAATATCGAGCCCGTTCGGATTGCGGTTCCGGAGAAAGTGACCCTCTTCCTGAATCGGCCGTTCGAGGGGAAAGTGCCACGAACCCTCAATGTGGGCGACCGGGTCAAAACCGGCCAGAAGTTAACCCTGTATGAAGACAGCGACGCCTATGTGATTTCGTCGGTGACCGGCACCATTCGCTCCTTCGATTCCTTTCTCGGTGATTTCGGTCAGACCCTGACCGCCATCAACATCGAGCCGGAACCGACCGATGAATTCGATGAAGCCCTGTCCAGGGCCTTGGATGAAGACGGGGTCGCCGCCGCGCGGGATTACCTTCTTTCCATTCCCGGGGGCATGCCGCCGGAGATGCTCAAAGGCGGGCACATCGACACCCTGGTGATCTGCGGAATCGAACAGGACCTTCTCTCGATCACCAATCAGTACGTGACCAAATCCAAAGTACCCGCCATGAACAAGGGCGTCAGCGCCATCAAAAAGATCACAGGGGTGCATAAGGTGGTGATGGCCCTGCCCCAGAGCCTTATGCAGGAAGCCGGCGCCATCGGCGGGGCTTCGGGCGTGGAGCTTCGGGTGATCGAGGACGAGTATCCGTCGGCCAACCCCAGGCTCATCATGCGGGACGTGATGGGTCAGATCGTACCGGCCGACAAACGGCCCGAGGACCTCGGCATCTTTTTCGTCAATGCCGAGGCGATTGCCGCCGTGGGCGAGGCGGTGGAAAAAAAGATGCTGCCGGTGACCAAGACCCTGACCGTGGTCAAAAAGGATATGACCAAGACGGTGGTGGAGGCCCGAATCGGTACCCCTTTTTCCGATATTTTTCAGGCCCTCGACATCACCCTTTTCGATCGAGACCGAATCATCGTGGGGGGGCCCATGAGCGGAACCACGGTCTACGCCGAAGACCATCCGGTGGGCCCCCGCACCTTGTCCATCATGATTCAGGACAGTTCGGATGTGCCGCTGGTATCGGATTACCCCTGCATCAACTGCGGCGAATGCGTTCGCATCTGCCCCGCCGATATTCCGATCAACATGCTGGTTCGGTTTCTGGAGGCGAGGCAGTATGAAACCGCCGCGGATGAATATGATCTGTATTCCTGCATCGAATGCGGGCTCTGCAGTTTTGTCTGCCCCTCGAAAATCCCCATTTTCCAGTATATTCGACTGGGCAAATATGAACTGGACCGGATTCGTATGGAAGAGGAAGCCGAGGCCCCGGAAACGGTAGAAGAACCGGCCCCCGAGACCGAGGAAACGACCGAGGAAGTGACGGCGACAGCGGCCAAGGAAGAGGAGGCGTAGAATGTACAACCGGAAAAAATTTATTGTTTCACACGCGCCGTTCTGGCATGACGGCAGTTGGATCGCCAAGCGAAGCTATAATATTCTGCTGGCCGCTTTGCCGGCGGTGATCCTCAGCATTTATTACTACGGCCTGCCCGCTCTGGGGGTGGTGGCCCTGTCGGTCTCATCGGCCATGCTCTGGGAATTGGGGTTTACCCGGATATCCAAAACCCCCGACACGATCGGAGACGGCAGTGCGGCCGTCATCGGAATGATATTCGCCATGCTGTTGCCGCCGGTAGTGCCTTGGTGGCTGATCGTGGTGGGGACTTTCCTGGCGGTGGTCATCGGCAAAATGATCTACGGCGGGATCGGCGGAAATCCATTCAATCCGGCGGTTCTGGCGTACGCCATCATCGGGGTCTCCTGGTGGGATTACCTCAATTTCGACGCGGCCATCGCCAATTACGACCTCGGCTTCATTACCATGTATCCGCTGGCCCTGGCCAAACATGCCGGCATGCACACCGACCTGTTCAACCTTCAGCAAATCATCTCTTCTTATAACCTGACCGACCTGTTGATGGGTCGGCAGGTGGGCGGCATCGGCGCCACCTTCGGGTTGGGGCTTTTGCTCGGCGGAATCTACCTGATCATCAGGGGTATCATTCGGTGGGAGATCTCGATTTCCTTCTTAGTGGGGGTGGCCTTTACCGCTCTGCTGTTTCAGGCCGCCGACCCCGGCCGGTATGCGGGTCCCCTGTTCCATCTGCTGACCGGGTATACCCTGTTGGGCGCTTTCTTTCTCGCCACCGAGGATTCTTCTTCGCCGGTCAACTTCCTTCCCATGCTGATCTACGGAGCGGCCGCAGGCATGTTGACCGTCCTGATCCGCAATATCGGGGCCTATCCCGAAGGAGTCATCTTCGCTATTCTGGTGGTCAATCTCATCAACCCGCTGTTGGATAAAATCAGACCCAAAGCATTAGGAAAGGTTACGTAAAATGGGCGATATGATAAAAATGGTTGTGGTGTTGACGGTGTTGAGCGCATTTTCGGGCGGATTGCTGGCCGCCATTCGAGACAACACCAAAGAGCAGATCGAGGTGCAGCAGCTGACGTTCGTCAAGGGGCCGGCCATTCGGGAGATTTTTAAAGAAGCCGGCAATGATCCCATTTCCGACCGATTCAAACTTCAGGACGGAGACCAGGAACGCGGCTTTTTCGTGGGCGTCTACGACGGCAACCCCAAAGGCGTGGCCCTGGAGACTTACGGCAAAGGATACGGCGGCGATGTGGGGCTTATGGTCGGCATCGATACGGAGACCGATAAGATCATCCGAGTGAGCGTGACCACCCATTCGGAAACCCCCGGGCTCGGGTCAAAGGCCAAGGAAGACCCGGCATTCGTTCAGCAGTTTCAAGGGCTTTCGCTCCAAGACACCATTGCGGTGACCAAGGACGGGGGGCAGGTCAATTCCATCAGCGGCGCCACCATCACCTCTCGGGCGGTGGCCAACGCCGCCGCGAAGGCATCGGATGTCTACAAGCGGCTCAAGCCCGAAATCATCGAAAATGCGAAAAGCATCGCCAAATAAGGGGGATACACATGGCTAAAACGCTTGTTCAGGAATTTACAAAAGGTCTCTGGAACGAAATTCCGCCGTTTCGCCTGGTGCTCGGGCTGTGTCCCGTCCTGGCGGTGACCAAATCGGTGGAAAGCGGCATCGGCATGGGGTTGGCCACCACCTTCGTTCTGGTCTGTTCCAATATTTTGGTCTCGCTGCTCAGAAAAGTCATCCCGCCCAAAGTTCGAATCGCCTGTTTCATTATCATCATCGCCACATTCGTAACGGTGGTGGAGCTGGTCATGCAGGCATTCGCCTATCCGCTGTTTCTGACCCTGGGTATCTTCATTCCGCTGATTGTTGTGAACTGTATCGTTCTGGGACGATCCGAGGCGTTCGCCTCCAAGAACAATCTGGTACGTTCCACCGCGGACGGCCTCGGAATCGGCACCGGTTTCACCCTCTCTTTGGGGGCTCTGGGCGGTGTGCGGGAGTTGCTGGGATACGGCACCCTGCTGGGAAAAGACATCATGCCCGCTTCCTTTGAGCCGTTCACCATTGCCATCGAGGCCCCCGGCGCCTTTATCTGCCTCGGCCTCATGCTCTGCATCATGAATCTCATCGGTAGCAAATAGGAGGAAAAATGGGCGACTATATCGTTCTTGCCATCAGTTGTATTCTGATCAACAATATCCTTCTGGCCCAGTATCTGGGGCAGTGCCCGTTTATGGGGACCTCCAAAAAGATGGAGACGGCCGTGGGGATGGCCATGGCGGTCATCTTTGTTCTGGTCATGGCCGGCTTGATCACCTGGCTGGTCAATACTTATATATTGGTGACCTTCGGGCTCGAATACCTGCGGACCATCGCCTTCATTCTGGTGATTGCGTCTCTGGTCCAGTTTGTTGAAATGTTCCTGAAAAAATCGATTCCGGCGCTGTATGCCGGGCTGGGCATTTTTCTTCCCCTGATCACCACCAACTGCGCGGTGATGGGCGCCTGTCTGATCAATATCAACGAAGAGTACACCTTTATGCAGGCTCTGGTGGCCTCCTTCAGCTATGCGGTAGGATTCGGCCTGGCCCTGATTTTGTTCGCGGGTGTGCGGGAGCGGATTATTCTCGGTCGGGTTCCCAAACCGCTTCAGGATACCTCCATCGCTCTGGTGACGGCCGGCGTCCTGTCTCTGACCTTCTTCGCCTTCAGGGGAATGGTCTGAAAAACATTGAAAAATTCCATGGACTTATTATCTTAGAAAAGTGGAACAACCCGAATCGGGTTGTTCCCTTTTTTTTCACTCTTACCGTTTTTAGGAGGTAACAACGTGACGGAAGCCATCCTGATTATGTTGGGTATCGGCGCGGTCTGCGGATCGGTGCTGAGTATTGCTTCTAAGATATTTTATGTATGGGAGGACCCCCGCATTGCCGAGGTCGAGCAGAATCTGGCCGGCGCCAACTGCGGCGGTTGCGGCTATGCCGGGTGCGCCGCGGCGGCGGTCGCGGTGGTGGACGGAAAAGCCCCTCCGACGGTCTGCGTCATCGCCGGGCCGGAGTCCTCGGCCGGTGTTGCCGAAGTGATGGGGATGGACCCGGGTACCGCCGAGCCCTTGAGGTCCCTCAATACCTGCGACGGCGGCATTCGAGCCACCGATAAATACCATTATATGGGGGTCCAGACCTGTGCCGCCCTGACCGCGCTCTACGGCGGAAAGAGAGACTGCATGGTCGGATGCCTGGGAATGGGAGACTGTATCCGTTCCTGTAATTTCGACGCCATCCATATGGGGCCGGACCATTTTCCCATCGTGGACGAGGCCAAATGCGTGGGATGCGGGGCCTGTGAAAAGGCCTGTCCGAAATCGATCCTGACGGTGAAGACCATGTCCGAGCGGCTGCTTCACCTCAACGAATTCGACGATGCCTTGGCGCCCTGCCAGCAGACCTGCCCGGCGGAAATCGACATCCCGACCTATATCAACTGTGTGGCCACCGGAGATTATGAAGGTGCGGTGAATGCCATTCGGGAACGGAACCCGCTGCTGCTGACCTGCGGCCGGGTCTGCCCGCATCCCTGTGAGGATTACTGCCGACGCGGAATCGAGGACGAGCCGGTTTCCATCAACCAGCTCAAGCGGTTTGCCGCCGATTACGAAATGAACTCCGGCAAACGGCTGCCCATTCCCTGCGCCCCGGCCACCGGCAAAAAGGTGGCGGTGATCGGCGGGGGGCCGGCCGGGCTGAGNGCCGCGTATTTCCTGCGGCGG
>JGI12210J13797_10743745_pt1 | contig 22665 bp, 13 predicted proteins | sample ElkSlonscriptome_3_FD_13797 | JGI IMG/M metagenome (IMG submission 13797)
ATGGGACAATTTTTTTGTAACGGAGTGCAAATGTAATAATTCTCTTAATTCCATACATCCATTCTACAAAAAAACACAAATTTCACTTCAGCCTCTTAATCCATCCTAAACACAAATCTCAGGCAGGGTTATTTTCTTATTTTCGCAGCCATAATTGACCATTCAATGGACTTTAGAAAACTGAATCTGATTACGGGCTGGGGAGTTTTTCTCGTAGCCACCATCGTATACGTTATGACCATAGAGCCCACCACCAGTTTTTGGGACACGGGGGAGTTCATAACGACTGCTTATAAACTTGAAATCGGACACCCGCCCGGAGCACCGCTTTTCATGCTCTTGGCGCGACTTTTTTCCATGTTCGTATCGACGGAAAGTGTGCCGATGGCCATCAATGTTCTATCGGCCGTCAGCAGTAGTTTGACCATTCTCTTTTTATTCTGGACCATCACTCACTTCGGGAGAAAAATGGCCCTTAAAGGAGAGGATGCTGCCAACAACACCGGTAAAATTATCGCTACCATGGCAGCGGGGGTTGTCGGAGCTTTGGCTTATACCTTCTCAGATTCATTCTGGTTTTCGGCGGTAGAAGGTGAAGTCTACGCCATGTCATCGCTTTTCACAGCAGCCGTTTTCTGGGCCATCCTGCGCTGGGAAAGCCTCTCCAACGGAAAGAACGAAATGCGTTGGATCATCGTGATCGCTTACCTCATGGGACTTTCCATCGGAGTTCACTTGTTGAACTTACTTGCCATCCCGGCAATTTGTTTCGTTGTGTATTTTAAACGAAACAAGCCTACCACTAAAGGTCTGGTGGTTACCGGACTGATTTCTTTGGTTATACTTGGTGTCATTCAAGCAGGTATAATCCCGGGAGTCGTTTCCTTGGCGGGGAAATTTGAGCTATTCTTCGTGAACAGCTTAGGTTTGCCTTTCAATACGGGAACGATCATTTACGCGCTTCTCACCCTTTCAGCGTTGACCTTCGGCTTGTACTATACCCACAAAAACAATAAACCTGTTTGGAATACGGCCATTCTTTCGGTAGTCGTTATCATTTTGGGATACTCTACGTTTGCAACCATCGTAATTCGCTCTTCGGCAAACCCACCATTGGATGAAAACAATCCCGAAAACGTATTTACCCTCCTCTCCTACCTCAATCGAGAGCAATACGGGGACCGACCGCTTCTTTATGGTCATTTTTTCAACTCCCCCACCGATGCACAAAACCCGAGAAGCGACGGGAATCCCGTTTATACCAAAGCGTGGACCGTTCACGCTAAAACAGGGAGAATAGTCGAATGGTTTTCAGAACGATTCGACGCGGAGCAGTACATTTCCAATTCAGACCAGCCATACGATCTATCTCACGAATACGTGATTTCCGACGATCGTAAATCTTCCGTGGTCAATTACGACCCGCAGTTCGAATCGATTTTCCCAAGAATGTATAGTTCACAGGGAAACCACGTTCAGTCTTACAAAAGCTGGTCAGAATTTAAAGGGAAACCCATTCGAACCATCGGGCAAGACGGACAACCAACGATCATCAACAAGCCTACCTTCACGGAGAATATGCGATTCTTCTTCCGCTACCAGTTCAATTTTATGTACTGGCGTTACTTTATGTGGAATTTCGCCGGAAGGCAAAACGATGTACAAGGACACGGAGATTTATTGAGTGGAAACTGGATCAGCGGTGTTGACTTTGTAGATCAGGAGCGTCTTGGCACCCAAGAAAATTTGCCGAGTAGTATTACTGACAATTTCGCTTACAATCGTTTTTATCTTTTACCATTGATTTTAGGACTGGTCGGTCTGCTCTATCAACTTTACCGACGGCCCGATGATTGGTTTGTCACATTGCTCCTCTTCCTACTCACGGGAGTTGCCATCGTGGTGTACTTGAACCAAACTCCATTCCAGCCGAGAGAGCGCGATTATGCTTACGCGGGTTCCTTCTATGCATTTGCGATATGGATAGGACTTGGCGTATACGCTCTTTTCGACGCGGCCTACCACATTAAGCAGAAACAACTCATCAATACTGCGGGAGCCGTATTGGGTGCAGGCGGGGTAATCTATTTACTTGAAAGCGTTCAGGACAATAGCCACTTTTTCTCTTACTCCATTTTATATATGGGTGTCATCGGGGTTGGTGCGATTGCCTTATTCTACATTTTAGGAAAATCAGTCAAGTCAGCGACTCCCATTGCGGTAATAGCTGCGCTTATAACTCTTCCTGTCCCTATCCTGATGGGGGCCGACGGCTGGGATGATCACGACAGATCGGACAGATATACGGCACGCGACTTTGCTGCAAACTACCTCTACTCTACGGATGAAAATGCAATTCTATTTACCAATGGTGACAACGATACGTTCCCGCTTTGGTACGCCCAGGAAGTCGAGGGAATTCGTACGGATGTGAGAGTAGTAAACTTGAGCCTTTTGAATACAGATTGGTACATCAATCAGATGAAGCGCAAAGCTTATGAGTCTGATCCCGTGCCATTCTCCCTTACAGAAACCAAATATAGGCAGGGTACGCGCGATGTAGTCTTGATGGACGAATCTTCAAACCCAAATCGGGTGCCCGTAGATGTAGATAAGGCAATCGCTTACATCGCGAAGGACGAGAACCTCAGAAGCATGGGGGGTGGAGCGAAACTGGCCGTCATTCCCACCAAGAGCTTCTACCTCGAGGTAGACAAAGATGATTTGCTGCGCAGAGGCATCATCAGCATTGAGGATACCGCTTTTGTTTCAGATCGCGTTGAGTGGCGAATTGATCGAAGCTATCTATTGAAAAACAATATGATGCAGCTCGATTTGCTTGCGACCAATAACTGGAAGAGGCCGATTTACTTTGCGGTAACTACCGGTCCTGATAGCTACATCAATTTAGAGAATTACTTCAAGTTGGAGGGTTTGGCCTACCGCCTGTCTCCTGTGAGAAGTGCCGATAACCGAAATCCGAATCTTTACGGAAAGGTGGATACCGAGAAGATGTATGACAATGTGATGAATAAGTTCAAGTGGGGAGGTATGGATAGCGAGAGTCAGATCTACATGGATGAGAACAACCTCCGTATGACGAATAACCTACGTCTCCAATTCTCTAATTTGGCCGAAGAGCTCATCTTGGAACAAAAAGAACAGAAGGCGCTCGAGGTGTTGGACAAAAGCTTGGAGGTCATGCCAAATCACAATGTGCCTTTCGATAAGTTGATGGTTCCCATTGCAGAGAACTATTACGAGTTGGGAGAGAACGAAAAGGCGAACGAAATCACGAAAATCGTTTTCGATCGGTACGCCGAAGACTTTGAATACTACCTGTCACTTGACCCAAAATTTGCGGTTCAATTGCAGCAGGACTTACAGATTGCATACTCTGTAATGCGTCGACTTCGAGACGATGTCAAACAGAGATATCCGCAAGAAGGTTTCAGCGATGAGCTGGACCAACGTTTCCTTGAGCTTGACCGAGCCTTCGATGAAAAAATAAAGGAGCTTGAAGTCTATCGAACACAGCCTACCATGAGATTTTAAAAAGTGTATCTGGTTAAAACACCCGAAGTCTTAAAGCCCCTCGCAGGTGACTTGCTCTGGAACGAGAGTAGAGACAAACGGGTGATTTACCTCACTTTCGATGATGGCCCGACGGAGTCAATTACGTTGGAGATTATCGATATTCTCAAAGAGTATAAAGCATTGGGGACATTTTTCTGCATCGGGGGTAACGTCTTGCGGTTTCCAAAAGCCTATCAGGCACTTCTAGACGCCGGACACAAAACGGCCAACCATACTTGGAATCACATGAACGGTTGGGAATTTTCAGACTACTCCTACCTGAAAAGTGTATTGGAATGCGAACGTCTAGTGGGCTCAAAATTGTTTCGGCCACCCTACGGCCGCATTACCCGAAGTCAGGTGAAGGCGTTAAAAACTCGATTTAAAATAATAATGTGGGATGTACTGGCAGCCGATTGGCGAAGCGATGTATCGCCCGAAAAGTGCTTATCGAATGTAGTCGACAATGCCACTTCAGGGAGTATTGTCGTTTTTCACGACAGTGATAAAGCTTACAAAAACATGATCTATGCTCTCCCACGAAGCTTAAAGAAGTTGAGTGAAGAAGGGTATTCTTTCTCGGCTTTAGCGTAGGACTAATACTGTTTCTCGAGAGCTTCCAACAATACATTCTTTGGCATTGCTCCCGATTGTCTCCAAACAGATTTACCGTTTTTAAAGATGATAAAAGTCGGTACTCCACGCACTTGATAAGCTTGAGCCGCCCGGGGGTTTTTGTCGATGTCTACTTTGAGAATCGTCGCTTTCCCTTTTATATCTGAAGACAAGTCTTGCAAGACGGGAGCCATAGTTTTACAAGGGCCACACCATTCGGCAAAGAAATCTACCAAGACGGGCTTGTCACCATTTATTAATTCTTTGAAGCTAGCCATGTCAGTCTTTTTTTAGAGGTTTGCCTGCCTTTTCCCACGCGAGAATTCCACCCTTCATATCATAAACCCGAGTGAATCCATTCTCTACCAGGTAAACTGCCGCCTGATGAGATCTACCTCCTACTTTGCAGTACACCATTACCGGCTCAGATTTATCCAACTGATCAACTCCCGCTTTGAAGTCGTCCCGGGATGTTACATCAATATTGCGAGCACCTTCTATGTAGCCCTGATTTACTTCTCGGGGTGTCCTTACGTCTAACAGCAATACGTCTCCCTGAGCGATCAATTGTGAAGCTTCCGAGACCCCCACTTCAATGGGAAATGATTGAGCCTCTTGCTCCTGAGCAGGAACCGAACAGGACTGGAAAATAAATAGCAGAATAAGCGAGTACAGTAAAGCAAACTTGTTCATAAATCAGAATCATTAAATAGTAGATAAAGGTACGGGTTGTACGCTATAAACATCGGTGAGATAGGTCACAAAAAAGCCCCGAAATAATTCGGGGCTCGATTTTTTGATTTAAAACGATTTTAGAAATATCTCGGATTCCTCGTTTTGACGTCGTCTTTAAAGAAGTCATAGGTGAGCATAATCTCATGCGACCCGTTGTGGTAGGTATTCAAATCGCTCGTACCGAAGTCGTAGGAGTATCCTGCCTGCAAATGATCGGTAAAGTTGAACGATACGATAGCCGCTACTGCATCTTGATATCTGTACGAAGCCCCGATCCAAAGTTTTTGTTTGAGAAGGAAGTTCGCCGAGATGTCAAAACTCACGGGAGCACCGCTAACAGCTCGAATTACCGTAGAAGGTCGGAACATGACAGAACCACTATCTGCGCTGATATTAAAGACATAACCTGCCAGTAGGTAGTAATGGCGCTTATTCATATCTCCAAAGTCTTGTCCCGGGGTATTGTTGCCGGTATTCAATTCATTCTCAAGTAAAGTCGGAGATGCTATACCAACGTATGCTCGATCTGTGTAGTAGTACGCACCGAAACCGAAGTTGGGCGTAAAATCATTGTTGATGTCCTGATTGAAAGACGGGTCATTTGCCTCGCCTGTCTGTATATTTCTCAGATCAGCCTGATAAATATCAAATCCTCCTCTAACTGCAAGTGACAGTTTTGCCTTTTCAGTTACCTGCAAACGGTAAGCAAAGTCACCCCAGATTCCTGTATTGTTTACCGGACCAACATTGTCGTTTTGAACGGTAAACCCGAGACCAATCTTGTCATTAGGTAGTGGACTGTGAATACTCAAAACTTGCGTAGATGGGGCGCCTTCGATGCCAACCCATTGCTCTCTCAGCACTGCAGAAGCCGTCAATGCCTCTCGGCTCCCTGCATATGCAGGGTTGATCACAAGCTGATTCCACATGTACATGGTGTACAATGGTGTCTGCTGAGCAAAAGCGTCTGCAGTCATAAAGACTACTGCAAAGCCCAGTATTATTTTTTTCAAAGTCGAATAGCTCATTGCCATGTATTTTAAAGTTCTTATTATCGATTCAAGTAGATAAAGTCCATCACCGGCTCGGTGTCATTTCCCAACTCCAGAATATACCAGTATGTTCCTACAGGAAGTTGCTCTCCTGCATTCAATCCTGTTTCGGCTTTTCCATTCCAGTCATTATTGTATGGAGATGCACTTAATACTTCTGCTCCCCACCTGTTGAAGATTTGAAGTGAATTATTAGGATACAATTCATTCAACCCGGGAATGACAAAGAAGTCGTTTATGCCATCGCCATTAGGAGAGAAACCTTGAGGAATCTCAAACACCAAGGGATCTACACAATTCTCTTCAGAAACATTTACGAAAAGCGTTGTTGACAAATCACCACATTCCACGCTGCTGACTGTATAGGTGAATTCAAAATCACCTTCCTCAGATGGATCAAATACATTTGACACCACATTTTCGTCAGCATCTGTCCACTCTCCACCTGCATCGAAACCTTCCAAGTAATTGAATAGGTTGTCAACCGGGTCATCCAGACAAAGATCAATTTGCTCATCGGTGGGTACTCCCGGGGAAATCCCTTCCACGACTTCGAAAGTTACCTCCGTAGAAACCTCGGCGCACGGCTCACGGTTGATCGTGTATGTATAAGTTTGATCACCGAGAGAGCCAGCAATAATGAGATCGCTTGATTCGTTTTCATCAGAATCAAACCACTGTCCGTCCTCATCTGCTTCAATAAGCAAGTCATTGAGATTAAATTCTTCTCCTTGACAGAAGGTTTCGTCACCTACGGATATTCCCGTGTCAGGTGTCGGAATCACCGAGATTACTACATCAACCGAGCGATCTCCACATGTAGCATTATTCACCGTGTACGTAAGCGTAAACTCACCTGGCTCTGCAAATGTGTAAGTATCTTCCAATGTGTTGCCATCTGCATCAGTCCATACACCGGCACCGTCAGCATCTGCAACCAGATCATCGAGTGCTACCGAGGATTGGTCAAAACAAAATGATGTATTCTCCGCAGGAACACCGGGGATAGGCGCAGCGATTACGTTCACGGTAACATCAGCTGATTCAGCCGGACAAGGCTCGTTAATAACCGTGTAAGTAAAGACATTTGAGCCGGGTACTATCGGATCAAAAGTATTTGCAACTTCAGTCCCTTCAGCATCCGTCCAGACTCCGTCGGCATCTTCTCCTTCGAGAACATCGTTCAGATCAACCAATTCTGATTCTTCACAAACCTCTATCGCACTTCCTGTTCCAGGAACAGGTGCAGCTATTATAGTCACTTCAGTTTCAGTAATTGTCGGACACCTTCCGGCTACGGTGAACGTAACAGCATAAGTTCCCGCCTCGCTTTCTTGGGGTGTGATTGTCCCGGTCTCGGCATCAATTGCTAAGCCTTCAACATCCGTTGTAAAGATTCCGCTGCTCACACCATCCAATTCGATGGATTGAGCATCGTCGCTGATACAAAAACTTTCCGCAGCGTATTCAAATGTGTTCGGAAAGAAACAAGTCAAAGTAGGTACATTTTCTCCTTCCTCATTGGGTTCACCGTTTCCATTTGGATCAGGAATGGATCCCGTATGAGAGAAGTCTTGACCATTAAATGGACCGGTAACTCCGTCGTTGGTTCCCTCGTTGATACTGGTTACGGTTACTTGATTGAAGAAACCATCTTGCTCAGCGGCATTCATGTCCACTTGAATGGTAAGTTCAATAGCATCCGCTCCTTCACCGGGTAAATCACCGTTTCCGGGTAAGAGACGTCGATCTGAAACTCCATCAAACGACGGGTTAAGCCCTCCCGAAAGAATTCCGAAAACCAAGCTAGGCGTTCCAATGAGTTCAGCGGTAGCGCCAACGGGCAATCCACCGGCAATGTTTTCAATTACTTGAATATTCTGACTTGCGCTCTCAGCCAAGTTATCTAAATAAATCCTGTAAGTAATGTCAAATATTCTCGAGCCTGGAGCCGTTTCCTGAACAACTTCAACTTCCTTGGCAGCACCTAATGTAGATGGACAATAGGGTATGTTAAATGGATTTGAAGGAAATCGGAACCCACAGGCAATGTCGATACCCTCAACACTGTACTGACCGGCAAATTCCGGAACGAGAGTATTATTAGTCTCTCCTTCGATCTCTTCGCCTTCGAAATACCATTGATAGGTATCAAATCCAAACACTTGCAGGACGGCATTCCCGGGAATACAAGGTGTTGAACCACTTATCCCCGCGCTAAGTCCAACGACAGGCTCAAGAGTAAAACCAGAGAAATATCCTGCTGAACCTACAACACCATCTCTGGTCAACAAAGCCACGTTCATCACTGAATCACTGACAATGTTCACGTTGTCCGTCGGAGGATCAAACGCATAGGTCACCCATTCCGTATTTCCCGTTACGGCCTGAGCGCCTGTCAACGGTGAGGGATTCTCATTTACAAAAATAGAGGTTCCTGCTTTTGTGATAATATTGATACGGCCATCGCCATTATTTCCTGCCAAACTGTTTACAAATGGTAGATTCACCTCTTTTGCACCTACACAATTGAGAGGAGGGATAAAATTCAGCCCAACGGTAGGTCCGATATTACTAGATGAACCGGAAACCGTCTGAAAGACATATACCTTCTCGGTAGCAAGAATATACAAGTTGTCATTTGCGGTGAATTTCTCTGTTTCTACGAAGTAAAACTCCCCTTCATCAAGAATAGCTATGGGATCGGTTTCGTCGTTCAGAAATACTTCCGTTCCATCTTCGATCGCCACAACCATGGGGCGCTCCGTGGTCTCGTCACCCAGTCCGCGAACCAAAATGTATTCTTGTCCCGTGACATCGGCAGTAACCAATTGGTCGGCTCCAATACACTGACCTTGCTGATTTCCGGATAACCATGACCCTGAATTACAAACGATTGGTTTATCAGAAGTAATTCTGGTTCCATTCACATTATTTACGGTTTCATCCGTAAGATCATTGTGATCGACACCAACAACGTAAGATTCAAATGCATCCAGCGTAACGGTTATGGGTTCACCTTGAGGAACACCCTGATCAATGAAAACTATTGGCTCCTTAACCATATCAATGGTAACCTGAGTATTGTCTTCGGTTGCCATCACCGATATAAAATGAGACCGCCTTTCATTATTCCAGCTCGAAGCGTCATTTGCCGTACTAATGATCGTATGTATATGACCCGAGAAGAACTTGGTCCCGAGTCCAACTTGCCCTTTAGACGTCAATGAAAAACCTTGACTCCCAGACTTATGCCTCATGTTCACAAAGAATGGCTGAAAGCTCTCAAAATAGAGTCCTTGAGACCTAATGGGCATATTGAGGCTGTCACGCGGAACAACATTCAATGGATATACCGAAGTCGCGGGATTTCCTGTAGCATCTCCCTGCGGACCGAAAGTATATTCCTGAGGACTGGCTTTCGAAATGAATACCGTATCAATCAAGTTTCCAAATCCATCTCGGATAACCACCGGAATGGTATCCGTGGCGGGAGTTGAGAGACTAACAAAGTGATCTCTGATATTCGATGTGCCTGTACCATCTTCTACCTTCGCAAAAAATGGAGGTACCCAGTGTTTGGTATCCAATTGTGCTGCCAATTCAAAACTGAAGAAGAGCAGCAATAGGGGTAATATTTTGTAAATGGTTTTCATAAGGGGTAAATTATTGTTCCGATTCAATCATTTTTTCTTTTCCAAATCGAATACCCACGAAAATCTCATGGGTTCCATTCGAGTAATTTCTTAAGTCAGACGTTGTAAAATCCAAAGAGTAGCCTAAAGTGAGGTAATCCATTATTTCGTATCCCGCAAATATAACAGCCGCATCGCTAGTCCGATACGAGCCACCTAGCCAAAGGTTACTTTTATAAAGCACTCTCGCGCTTATATCTATCTGTGGATCAAGCGGCGAAACGTATTTGATTAACGCAAATGGTTCAATTTCAAACGTTTCGCTAACATTGAATTTATACCCTCCTGTCAAGAAATAATGGACCGCCATGCGGCCTTCCGTATCTCCTTGAAACAGATCAAGCTCATTATTGAACAGTTGAGTGGCCGAAATACCTAGATGAAATTGCTTTCCGTACCACAAAGCTCCGAATGATGCATCAGGTTTCAGTTCAGCTTGCATAGAATTCATCAATGCCTGGTCGTTATTGTCTCTTAAAGTGATCTGCGTGCCATCGATTGCAAACTGAGTAACTCCTAACGAAACACCAAGAGACACTTTTGAATTTTCCGTTACTTTCAATTGATATGAGTAGGAACCTTGAGCTCCTGTTCTACGCGTTGGCCCCGCCACATCTGTAATGAGTGAACCCCCAAAACCCATTTTTCCATTTGCACTCGGTGCGTGCAGTCCCAAAAAGTATGTTCTGGGAGCATCCGTAATTCCTGTCCATTGGGTTCGATGAGTCGCCATAGCGCTGAAGTTCTCAGTGGTTCCGGCAAAAGCAGGATTGAACGCAAAACCCGATAAAAAGTATTGCGAAAACTGCTGGACTTGCTGTGCATTCAAACCTTGAAGGCAAAGAAGAAAAATCGATATGAAGAGAATTCTTTTCATCATCTGTGCAAGGTTATTGGTCCGGTAATCGGGTCTGGGAAACGCGAATCATTTAACTCAATGGTAAAATAATACGTTCCGCTGGGTAAAATGGAACCTTCGAAAGTCCCATCCCATGCTATGGTAGCATTGTATCCCTGAGATTCAAATACTTCGGTACCCCAGCGATTGAAGACGTGTACGACCATAGAAGGGAAAAGTTCAATATTATCAATAATCCAAGTGTCATTGACACCGTCTCCATTCGGGGTAAAACCTGAAGTGACCTCTAGGTCGGGAAGAACCTCGACAAAAATTGTGTCAGAAGCCCGACATCCATTCAAATCGGTCACGGTGACGATGAAATCCTCACTTTCCAGCAAAAAACCTGTGGGATTAGCCGCTGTACTATCAAATAAAGACATGGGATTCGGCACCCATAAATAGGTCACCCCATCGGGAGAGGTCGGGTCTCCGCCAAGAGTGAAAACCTCTTCAACAAATACGCGAAGATCTTCTCCTGCATCCACTTCCGGACTTTCAAGAATTTCAACCGTAGTAGTGTCCGTATCTGAACAAGCACCGTTTGAACCAACCAAGACCAGGTCTGTAATTCCTTCAAATGCGTCATTAATGGTGATTTGAGCATTGGTAGAAAGCGTATCACCATCGACGGTCCAATAGTACTCATCTCCTCCGGTCAATTCTCCGTTTAGGATAAGCGGCAATGCCGAAGGACATAGCGCAGTATCTGGTCCGGCATTCACTTCAAGATCAAAAAGTAAATCGACATTTACGGTGTCTGCTTGCTCGCAATCATTGTTATCTGTAACGATCAAGATGTACTCTCCTGAATTCAAAGAGTTGATCGCTTCTTGATCTGATTCAAACCCAGCGGGACCTGTCCACGAAAAAGTGTAGTCTGCCGTTCCTCCGCTTACCACCGCTTCAATACTACCGTCGGCAATGTTTGCACAAGTTGCTGCGGCGCTGTTTAGCTTGATGGAAATAGCATCGGGCTCTGAAAGCAATATTGTTTCACTGAATTCACATCCACCACCGTCAGAAATAACTATGCTGTACTCCCCTGCCGATAAATCCTCAATCGTGTCATTCGAAGCTTCAAAACCATTTGGTCCTGTCCATGAGATTTGATAGGGTTCAAGGCCTCCACCAATAAGCGTTTCTATCGAACCTGAAGATTCTCCGAAACAGTTGGGGTCAATCGCATTGACACCCAAGTTTATAGGATCTACAGCGACAATTTCAATTGAATTGCTCACAAAACAACCTGCCTGATCAGTAACGGTATAATCGTAAGTACCCGGTTCCAAGTTTGAAATATCAAAAAGTGTAGAAGAAAAACCATTGGGACCGGTCCATTCTACCAAGTAGCCGATTTGTCCACCTTCCGGGAAAAGTGAGATTGTTCCCGAATTGGGTTCATCCAAACAGCCGGAAGCCGTCACCTCTTCAATCACGATAAGTTCGTCTGGTCCCGAAATAAGGACAGTGTCTTGTACCACACAGCCTTCGGTATCCGTTACGGTTAGTGTGTACTCTCCTGCACCCAATCCGCTGAGGTCTTCATCTGAAGAAATAAATCCATCAGGCCCCAACCACTCAAAAATCAGAGGAACGGCCCCACCCACTATGGTCAGGTCTATTGATCCGCTCATTTCACCGAAGCAAGCAACATCTTGTGCCGAAGCCTCAGTGACAATTTCGGGACTCTCTGAAATGGAATAAGCTTCGGTAAAATCACAACCGGCATCATCGATTACAACAAGAGTGTATTCGCCTGGCGCCAAATCAATAAGGACTAATTCGGTTGAGGTAAATGAGTTCGGCCCATCCCATGACACCGTGTAGGGCGCTTCTCCTCCCGAGATTTCGATTTCAAGTTGCCCGCTGCTTTCACCAAAGCAAGTATTCACTGTCGTTGCATCAACTACAAGTGATTCGGGCGAAGTCACTTCGAGCGCTTCTGTAAAAACGCAGCCGTTGGCTCCCGAAACGGTGTAGGTGTAAATTCCAGCCGCCAGATTAAAAATATCTTCATCATCGGAAGTAAACCCATCAGGACCTACCCATGAAACGGTAAATGGTTCAGCCACATTTGCAATTTCTAAAGTGATAGAGCCATCAAGTGCATCGCCACAGGTCTCGGAAGTGATGGTTGGGATGATATCTCCACCCGGGTTACTGAGGGTAATGTCTTCCGTGTAAACGCAGCCATTGTCGTCGGTAACGGTCAAGCCATAATTTCCCGAAGCCAAATTTTCGATTAGCGCGTCGCTTGATATGAGGTTTCCTAACTCGTCGGTCCAGGCGATAATGTAATCCGCAGCAACCGTACCTCCTGTAATTGTCGCTTCCAAAGATCCATTAGCCTGATTGCAGTCCGGTTCGGCAACAGAAATATCTACTAAAATCGAATCAGGTTCTGTTACGGTTATTGTCAGGCTTTCCGAACAGGTGAATTGATCCGTTACCGTTACTGAATATTCTCCGGGAGACAAACCAGAAATATCTTCGGTAGTTGAACTAAATCCATCAGGACCTGTCCATAAAAACTGAAGAGGTAGGGAGCCTCCTGAAACGGCTATATCGACCGCTCCATTGGCAGCCCCTGCACAATTAATATCGGTAACTGCCTCTGTAACGGTGATAGACGGAGCATCAGGGAGCGATACTGTTCCGGTCCTGCTACATCCGAGGGCATCGGTAATATTGTATGTATAGTTGCCTGCCTCTAAGTCATTGAGAGTAGTGCCATTTCCTGTAAAACCATCCGGACCTGTCCAGCCCACGTTCACCGGCGCGGTAGCATTTTGTAATGAGAGACTGATCGCTCCGTCTGACCCGATGCACGTCACACCCGAAAAATTAGCTACAACAGTGATGGCAGGTGGATCGATAACTTCAAATGTTTCAGAAAAAACGCAGCCATTTACATCTGTAATGGTCAAAGTATATGTCCCTGCAGTTAGATCGGAAATATCTTCTTGATCAGAAGTAAATCCATTTCCATCGGTCCATTCATAAACAAAAGGCGCAGTACCGCCGGTAATTTCAGCATCTATCGCCCCGTCGGTATCGCCCGAGCAAGTTGGGTTTACGACGTTGCCGTTCAAGGTTCCGTTATTGTCAGAAATCACCGCCACGGCTTGCACCGAACAGCCAAGTTCATCGGTTACAATCACTTCATAAGTACCCCCTGCTACATCGATCAAACTATCGTTTTGCGAAATTTCAATCCCGTTTACGTCTTCCCAAGAGAAAGAAAGGTCGCCCGTTCCTCCGGCGGCAGTAGCTACGGCCAATCCGTCTGATTGTTGACAGTTGGAATTAAAGGTGTCAACGGACACCGTCAATTCGGGGTTCTCAGAAATACTCACCATATCACTAACGGAACATCCATTTGCATCTGATACGGTGACTTCGTAATCTCCGGGTTCTAATCCCGATAAGTTTTGATTTACTGAGCTAAAGCCATTTGGCCCCTCCCATGAGAAATTCAATGGTGCCGTTCCACCGGCGGTAGTTAAAGTGATTGCTCCATCCGCATCTCCGAAACAGTCAACATCCGTCGCATCTAAAATCAGAGAAATCTCGGAAGGTTCAAAAATCTCAACCTGTGCAGTACCTTGGCAACCATTGGCGTCAACGACCAATACATCGTACACCCCTGCCTCAAGATCCGTCAAATCCTCACTCAATGAGTTAAATCCATCAGGGCCTGTCCAATCAAAATCGTAGGGCTCAACACCTCCCGAAGGAGTCAGCTCTATAGTGCCATCGCCTGCTCCGAAACAAGAGATATCGGAAGAAGCGGTGGACAGCGTAACATCAAAAAGTTCCTGTACGTCAAATGTTTCAGAAGAAGTACAGCCTTGACTATCTGTTACATCTATGGTATAAGAGCCTGCTTCCAATGCACTGATATCTTCAGTAGTCGCAGTAAAACCTCCGGGACCGGACCAAGAACGAATAAACAGTGGACTTCCGCCTGAAATGGTAACATTGACAGCACCGGTAAAATCGCCCGCGCATGTCACATCAGTAATGGCGGCATCTATCACAATTTCATTCGGCTCATCAACCGTGTAGGTGAAGTTAAACGTGCAGTCGTTAGCATCGGTAATTATAACGGTATACGCCCCCGCTTCCAAACCTGTAATATTTCGGGTGGATGCAACAAAGCCATCAGGACCTGTCCAACTGTATGAAAAGGCAGGCGATGCTCCTGATGGCGTGATGCTAATTCCACCATTTGAACCTCCGAAACAAGATACGTCAGTAATGGTATTTGAAACAGAAATATTGCTCGGCTGACTTATCGTTACCGAGAAAAAAGCATTGCATCCATTCACATCACTGAGCAATAAAGAGTAATCACCGGCAATTAAATCATTCACGTTTTGGTTGGACGAGAAAAAGCCACCCGGACCAAGCCAGAGGTAAGTGTATGGAGCCGTACCACCTGCCGGAGTTGTAACTATTGCACCACCGCTCCCTCCGAAGCAAGCTACCGGAGTAAGTTCGAATGTCGCGTTCAATCCTGCGGGATCATTCACGGTATACGTGTCAGTTGCAGAGCAACCTCCTGCGTCATTTACTACTACAGTGTAGTCACCCGCTGTCAAACCTGAAATGTCTTCATCCCCCGAGGAAAATCCTCCGGGTCCCGACCAAGTAAAAGAGTATGGCGGTGTTCCATTTGCAATAACCAGGTCAATGGCTCCCGTGCTACCAAGGGCGCATGAGGGAGCAGAAATTGAAGCAGAAAGGTCAATGGTCTGAGGTTCTGTTAAATCATAGCTATCCACAACCGTGCAATTGTTGAAATCGGTTACCTCAACTGTGTAGATTCCGGTCGGAAGTCCTGCTATGTCTTCATTTGCAGAAGCGAAACCATTCGGACCGGTCCAAGAAAATGTAAAAGGAGGCGTTCCTCCGGAAACGGTCAGATCAATTTCTCCATCTGAGTCTCCGTTACAAGAAATCGGTGATTCACTAAAACCTAAAGTGAGTTCATCGGGTTCAATCAGATCAACATCTGTGGTGAAAGTACAATCATTGTTGTCCGTTACCGTGAGCGTATAGGTTCCTGCAGGAAGACCTATAATCGATGGCCCTGACCCGAAAAATCCGAATGGTCCTACCCAAGAATAATTGTACCCGGGAGTTCCTCCTTGAGCGGCTGCAGTTAGCTCCCCCGAATTATTTTCAAAACAGAGTAGACTCGAAGGAGTGACGATGGCCGTCAAAGGAGCAGGTTCATCCACCGTCTCTTGAATGACAACGGTGCAATTGGCTGCATCGGTAACAGTAACCTCATAGGTACCTGCAAAAAGGCTAGTAATATCTTGATCTGTAGAGACAAACCCCATAGGACCTGTCCAGGAAACATCGTAAGGAGGCAAGCCACCGTTGATGGTCAAATCTATTGAACCTGTATCATCGCCACTGCATTCATTATCGGTAGAGTTAGCCGAAACAAGCAATACGGGATTCTCTACAATCGTGTATGTCTCGTCAACGGTACAGCCATTGTCATCAGTTACTTCCACGGTATAATCTCCTGGCTCAAGACCTGAGATATCTTCAGAAACTGAACTGAATCCGTTTGGACCCGACCAACTGATGCCTAGACTTCCGGTACCCCCTGACGCAGTAATGTCAATGGAACCATCATCCGTACCGAAACAAGTCAGGTCTGTGACTACTTCGTCGATTACAATTGGATCGGGAATATTATTAAATGTCACGGTTGTATCAGCGATACAGCCTTCCGAATCTTCTATAGTTAAGGTGAATGTAGCGCAGAGGGCTGAGGCAGTAAGTCCCGTTTCACCACTTGACCAGGTAAGTGTGTTTCCACCATTACCCCCGATAATGATTGGTGCGGCTTGACCATTGCAGAGGTCTGCACAAGTCGGAGCAGTGGGGCTTAATGAAAATACGGTAAGTGGTCCCGGTTCATTTACGAATACATCAATATTACAGGGTACTGCTCCTTGACCTTGATCAAATACCAAAACGGTGTAAGTTCCAGCTCCTACATTTGTCCACTCTCTGGTTGCAGGACCCCCAATCCATTGGTAAGTATAGGGTCCAACACCTGTAGTAGGCTCAAGCACGGCTGCAATTCCATCATTAAAACCATTGCATGTAGGTGGTGTGGGATCTGGAGTTAAATCAAAAAACGGGCAAGACCCTCTGGTGCCGCTAACGGTTGATATTTTTTCATACTTATCGGGAAGGTCCGTGATGTGGCCTTCAAAATTAGAAGGAACGGACAGTGTCGGATTCGAATATCCCTCCCCTGTAAGTTCAAAGGTGATGCCCGGGCTTACTGAAACTGCCTCTCCCAGATTCAAACTCCCGCGCACGTTAATGGTAGCAGACTGATTTGACTCCAGAATGAGTTCTTCTGTATTCAAATAGGTCAAAGAGGCTATTTCAATTTCTTGATTCTGAAGATCGATTGTTCCCGAACTTCCCGCAGAAAGGAATACATGAGTTTGAGCGTTCGGAACATGCTCTGCTGTCGTACCTTCTGAATCTGTCCAATTTTCCAGATCGTTCCAATTCTGAGTATGGCCTTCCCAATAAAGAGACTGGGCCATTCCAAAGAAGGAAAGCATCGTCGAAAAGAAGATGATCAACGACAACCGGATGTAGGGGGCTACTTTCATTTCAAATGTTAGTCGTATGCATTACACGGCACAAAGCCGGCTTTTTGGTTTCGTGGGCAAGCACTTATTCCAAGGATGATCTCGTGACTGTTTGACGATCCAAGACGGACTTTAGAATAAGTGACATCATATGCGTATGCTACGGTGAAGTAGTCGAGAAAGCTGAATTTCAACATCCCGGCTACCGCATCTTCTGATCGAAAAGCTACACCGAGAGCTACCACATCGTCGTAGTCTGCCCAGAAGTTTACGTCAAACGAAGGTGTAGAGTTACCGGTCATTTTCAATTGTGCCGCAGGTATGTATTTCATCTTATCGCCTCCGGGGAATACACGACCTGCGGTAAGATTAAAATTAGGCTGCATTTGAACGTCTTCTCCTATATCGTCGAAGGTGGGACCCGTCAAGTTATGACCGCTCAGTCCTACAAACCAATACTTTCCGTATAGCCAGATACTCGCTTTGATGTCAGGAAAAGCAAACTCGGCTTGTGAGGCATCGAGTATGGGGTCAGGACCATTATTGGGTCCCAAAACTCTTACCTGAGAAGCATCAAATCGATACTGAAGCGCACCTAGTCCTACTCCAAATGCTACCCGTGTTTTTCGGGTAATAGGCAAATGAACTGAGTATACAGCATGCAGGGCGGTGCGACTGGTAAAGCCTGTATTGTCTCCTTCAATGATAATACCCGCTCCGTGAATCACTCCTTTTTCTTTACTGATCTTGTCTATCCTTTGATGCGCTGAAATGAAAAGAGTTTGGGGATTATTCTCAAAACCTACCCATTGGTTTCGATATCCAACTCTGGCATCGAGGCATTTTTGCATTCCTGCCTGGGCGGGATGAAGGGCGAATGAATTGAACAGAAAATTCGTGAACTGCGCATTTTGCTGAGCGTTTGCCGTGGAGCAAAAACTCATCACAAAAATTAATATGAACAGCTTCCTCATCATCTCAGAATTGTAACAGAGCCCGTAATTGGTTCAGCGTCAAAATCGACGGGATTGAGTTCGATAACATAATAATAGGTGGCGGCAGGCAGATCGTCACCGCCCCAATCGTTTTCGTAATTGGTAGCCTGGAATACTTTGTTGCCCCATCTCGAGTAAACAAAAATTTGAGCATTGGGCCAATCGTTGATTCCTTCGATAAACCAAACGTCGTTGAATCCATCCGCATTAGGAGTAAAGGTATTCGAGGCTACAATCGGTGGAACAATCTGAACGTCTATCTCGTCGGTAAATGTACATCCCTCGATTTCAGCAGATACCGTGTAAGTTGCAATTCCTTCTCCCTCTGGATCGGCGGTAACTTCAGCTCCTTGAGTTTGATTCAACTGAGACCCTGACCACCCTAAATCGCCGAAGTCGCCTTCAGCGGTTAAAACAACTGTTTCTCCTTCAAAAATCTGAGGGGAGGAGGAGGAGGCATCGTCAGGGTCCAAACCACTCTGATAACCCATCGGGTTTAAGTCATATTCCAACGCAGGACCGGAAACATTTACACTGAAAGAACACTCAGAATCGGGACCACCTGCACCATCATTCAATCCCGTAATCATGATATAATAAGTAGTTGCGGGTTCGAGTGCCGTTAGGAAAATTTGCCCTCCACCGGTTGAGTCTGTCGTGCAAAAAACAGGAGTTGAATAAGAGCCTGCATCACAAATATCCGCGGCTTCAAAAACAGTAACTCCCAATGCTGTATCAGCAAGGCAAGAGTCCACACTAAATTGTAATGTAGCCGTGCTATCTTGGTAATCGATGAACGGAAATTGATCAATATCTTGTGTTTCGAATGAGTAGAAAACCGCATTCGGGGCGTCGGAAAAACAAAAATCAGCACCCACGCCGGATTGCGCACCGTCTAGGTAAGAATAGTTGGGAGAGCCTTCGCCGGGGCAGATTGATTCAGGATTGTTGCAATCCTGAGCCGCCAGCACAGACCCTAAGAAAAGCAAGGGCAAAAGAAGAAAAGCCTCCGTAATTTGGAAGTTTCTGGTCATCAAGGGGAGTTGATAATTTATCTTTTTAAAGATACGCAAGAGAGTGGGTGGAAAGTTTCGGTGATTCATAGTTTTTCACAGTAAAATGTTGGAAATCGCGAAGTACGCGGGTTGACTAAATCAATTTTGCCAGAAAAACACCAAACAGACAAGAAATTAGGGACGCCAAAAGATTAGTGGTGTTATTGTTAATCCAATAAAAGCCGTGAAAAGGCTTTTCATCTTTTTCTCGAGGATTTTCCCGAATGGTACCATCGGAATTTAAGTACTTTGCTTGGAAGATATCTCCGATGAGGCTGTCGGCCAAATTTCCCAGAACGCCTGCCACGCCGATGATCAAGCATTGCGCCACGCTGAAATCAAACATGGGTAATACAGCCAGCGCCGCTGGTACAAAAGCAAAAATTAACCCCGCCAGAGAACCACGAAGCGTAACTGCTCCGCTAGCACCTGAAATGGCCTTTTTTCCATTCAATATTTTGTAGTGATTCCCTCCCATTCGTACACCGATTTCAGAAGCTGAGGTATCGCTCAAAGCAAATGCAAAACCTGAAATACCTGCAATCAAGAAAACGGAATCGGCCCAAATGAAGTATGCCATGAAGAAAACCGCGGGAATGCCACCATTGGCAAATACCTGATTGGCATTTCGCACCGCGCCGTCATCCTTATGTCCGGGAAGCCTAGAAAGCAAAGATCCAATTAAAAAAAACGCCGTCGGGAAAATGATAATTTCCGGTTGCGAATTGACGACAAAAATCCATCCCAAAATAGCTGCTGCAAATGCGCCCCCGGAGGTCAGCCATTTTCGCCGAAAGGCAAAAAATGCTAATGCGGGGATCGCCAAGCCATAAATGAAAGAACCACTTGCCTCAAGAAGGATGAGCCAATAGGCCAATGCTACGGGCACCCAAAGATTGTCGAAACTTCTTATTGAAAGTAGTTCGAGAACAGCCAAGAAAACCGCCATAAAAAATGCCCATCTATAATCGATGCTCTCAGTTATCTGTGGAATAATTAGACTGCTAAAACCCAGAATGACAAAGGTGACAAAAAAGAAAGTAAGTGCTCCTTCCAGTGTTTTGCCTTCCGGCGAAAAATCAAATTTTCGCTTGCCAAAGCCATAACCGACCACGGTCGCCAATCCGTCTGACCAAGCCAAAACCATCAGCGGATAAAAGACGAGGTGAGGCTGATCATCACCAAAAAACAGGGTCAATGCAAAAAAAGAAATGGCATAATAAAGAATACCATAACTCCTGCGGCCGGTGGCGTCATCTTTAAAGAACCCTAAAAAAACGGCTGCCGCCAACAAAGGAATTGCGCTCCCGATAATCAAAAGCAAGTCTGATTTGTTGAGATAGTAGATCGAAATCGCCGAAATGGATATTGCCCCGATGTGCAGTATCTTTCTCGCAAATACGGGGTCGACGATTTTCAAGCGACGAAGAACTTCGGCCACCAATACAAACAACAGCACTAAACCCGCGAGAAAAAAATCCAAATCAAGTCTTTTGATCGACGGTAAAAATAAGAGAAAGAAGTGGCGCCCACCCGAATTGGAAGATCAGACTTGGTTTCCCACTTGGCTGCGCGCATATCAAGTGGCGTTCTTATCGACTTTAGATCGAATCACCCGACTCTACTTACCAGTCAATAAACGTTTGGAAGGCCTCAACCCGAAGCAGATTGTGGACTTGGCTTCGGGCTCCGGGGAGTCGGCGATGACTGCCACGACTGCCTTGAGAAAATCGGGGACTTCCGTGCTGCTGACCGATAAATTTCCTTCGATCTCCGAAAGCAACGAGGATGGTTATACCATAGTAAAATTGGATGTGCTCAAATCAGAATTGCCCGCTGCCGACCTGTACATTATGTTCAACGCATTTCATCATTTCGACAGTCAAGAACGAGCATTGATTGCAAAAAAAGCCAGCCAAAACAGCAGTCAATTCCTGATTATCGAGCCGCTTCGACCACGAATCGATGTGTTTTTGAAAGTCTTTCCGGCAACTTTAATCGGGCCTTTTCTGTTGGCCCCTTTTATGAGACCATTTTCCGCAAAATGGCTTCTGCTGACTTATGTTATCCCCTTGGGAGTTTTGGCTACTGTTTGGGATGGGTTGGCCTCGGTGGTGAAATCGTTGAGTCGGGAAGAATGGAATGACTTGGAAAAAGAATTAATCTCCACAGGTCGAGCGGTTGAACAAGGTCTGCTAACTTCGCGAATGGCAAAACTCAAGTACTTTTTGGTAAAATGAAGACGTTGAAAACGCTGTGGGAATTTACCAGACCGCATACCATCATTGGATCTGCGGTGAGTGTCACGGCGCTCTACCTGATGGCCGCTCGCGAGTGGGAATTCAGCTTCCTGTTTCTTCTGAGCCTAGTCGCAGCGTTATTGTGCAATGTTTTTATCACCGGATACAACCAACTGGTTGACATTGACTTGGACCGGATCAACAAACCAGAGCTTCCCCTGCCTGCGGGAAACCTCAGCGTTCAGTCGGCACGAATCATCGTTTTTGGATCGCTGTTCTTTTCCTTGCTGATCTCTGCTTTCGCCTCCTTAATCCTATTGGTTTTGGTAGGAATTATTGCCGCCCTAGGGTTCATTTATTCTTGGAAAAGAGTCTATTTGAAACGGCGGCATCAGACGGCGGCCTTCGCAATTATCATTGTGCGCGGGGTTTTGATCAATCTCGGATTTTACGCCCTCTACACGGGCAGCTTCGATTTCCCCATGGAGATTTGGACGCTCGCTGTTTTCGTAATCCTCTTCAGCGCAGGCATTGCTTGGTTCAAAGACATTCCCGATATCGAGGGCGATGCTGAAATTAATATCGGAAGCTTGGCGATCAAGCGCGGTGCGGCCAAGACCTTTTCGGCGGGAGTCTGGCTTTTGGGGTTTGCATATTCTTCGGCTGCGTTTGCTCCATTATTTTTTGATTTTCAAATAGGATCGGGTTTCGTCGTAACCATCGGCCATGCCATTTTGGGAATTACCTTTTTGGTCTTGGCATCCAAAACAAACCCATTGGAAAAAAAGCAGATGAAGCGTTTTTACCTCAGTTTCTGGGTTTTGTTTTTCTTGGAATACCTGCTTTGGGTAGCATCCGTATTCATCCTTCGCTAAAATCGAGATTTTTTACTTTTGTCGCTCTTCAGGCCCCGTAGTTCAATGGATAGAATAGAAGTTTCCTAAACTTTAGATCCAGGTTCGATTCCTGGCGGGGCTATTTTTTCATCACCTTAATTCTCCTCAGCAGAGTTAAGAACCATATTTTGGAACAGATTTCAAAAAGCAAAAAAAACGACTTCAGACTTTTTTCTTTTTAAACAGTCGAGTGTTGGTTTACGGTATTTTTTAAAAAATCTGCAAAGAACTTTTTCCGATCCTCGGAAATAGAAAAATTGATCACTG
>JGI12210J13797_11076645_pt1 | contig 22655 bp, 23 predicted proteins | sample ElkSlonscriptome_3_FD_13797 | JGI IMG/M metagenome (IMG submission 13797)
GTGCTGCCTTCGGCAGGCGGCGGCAGGGCCAGATCCTTCGCGCTTACGGCGGCGACTTCGACATGGCAGTCGATCCTGTCGAGTAGCGGGCCTGACAGGCGTGCCTGGTATTCGCTGGCGCAGCGCGGGCCGCGGGCGCAGGTTCGACCCGGCTCCCCGGCATGGCCGCACCGACACGGGTTCATCGCCGCGATCAGCTGAACCCGCGCGGGGAAGGATACGTGCGCGTTCGCCCGCGCCACATCGACCCGTCCGGTCTCAAGCGGCTGGCGCAGCGAATCGAGCACCGATCGTTGGAATTCAGGCATTTCGTCCAGAAACAGCACGCCAAGATGCGCGAGGCTGACTTCGCCCGGCCGCACTTTCAACCCGCCACCGGTCAGCGCGGCCATGCTGGCCGAATGGTGCGGCGCGCGAAACGGTCGGGCGCGGCTGATCTGTCCGGCTTCGAGCGTTCCGGCGACCGATTGCACCATCGACACTTCGAGCGCTTCGGATGACGAAAGATCGGGGAGTATGCCGGGCAGGCAGCTCGCCAACAGGCTTTTGCCCGATCCCGGTGGACCGACCATCAACAGGTTGTGTCCGCCAGCCGCCGCGATTTCGAGCGCGCGCTTCGCGGTTTCCTGCCCCTTTACCTGTTTCAGGTCGGTGGCGGGCGGTGCGGGTGCGATGTCACCTCGGCGCGGTTCGGGCAGGGCTTGCGACCCCTTCAGATGGGCGAGCAGACCCGCAAGATCGCGCGGTGCCAGAACCGGAACGCCCGTGGCCCAGCGTGCCTCCGATCCCTGATCGGCGGGGCAGATCAATCCGCAATCCTTCGTGCTGGCGTGAAGGGCGGCAATCAGGACGCCGGGGGAGGCGACGACCCGGCCGTCGAGCGACAATTCCCCTACCGCAATCCAGTCCTGCAATTGTTCTGTATCGGTGACGCCCATCGCGGCCAACAAGGCGAGCGCGATCGGCAAGTCGTAATGCGACCCGTCCTTTGGCAAATCGGCGGGCGACAGATTGATAGTGATCCGCTTCGGCGGAAGAGCCAGCCCCATCGCGGACAGGGCCGCCTGCACCCGTTCCCGGCTCTCGCTAACCGCCTTGTCGGCGAGGCCGACTATCGCAAATCGCGGCAAGCCCGAGGCGACCTGACATTGCACTTCGACCTGGCGCGCCTCCAGCCCCAGATACGCAACCGTTCTTACCAGCGCGACCACACCGGATTCCTTTCGACCCTATTTGTTCTTCCGATGCCTGTGCCGGGATTGCGCGCGATTGTCGAGCGAACCGGCACGGGCTATGGGCGGTTCAGGAAAGGTGGCGCGGCAGAGCGTTTGCTTGACTCATGACACGGCCTGTCTTAATTGCGCGCGCCACACATCGGTAGGCCATGGCCGAACCAGAAATTACCCGGTCGCCACGTGTCGCATCGTTTGCACAGACGGTGTACGGGGACCGAACCAGTTAATCGAGGACGATATGAAGCGGACTTTTCAGCCCAGCAATCTCGTGCGTGCCCGCCGGCACGGATTTTTCGCGCGTAAGAAATCGGTCGGTGGCCGCAAGGTTTTGCGCGCCCGTCGCAAGCGTGGACGCAAGAACCTTTGCGCCTGATCTGAATTTCCGGCGCCGATCGGTGCCGGCATTCGGCTTTCGTGGCATACCCACATTCATGTTCCCGCTTCCGGCGTGGGACACATTTCATTGACCTCTTTTCGGGCTCCCGGTGCGGGCCCGATTGGCGTATGTGATCGGTAATGCCCGACGTCCTGACCAACCGTGCCGATTTCATTGCTGCCAACCGTGGAATTCGCAATGCGAAGCCGGGTTTCGTGCTGCTGTCGCGGCCCAATGACGGGGCAGGGATGCGCTATGGCATCACGGTCACGAAGAAAATCGGCAATGCGGTCGTTCGCAATCGCATGAAACGCCGGTTCCGCAGCCTTGTTCGCGCGGTCCTGCCGGAACACGGTTTGGCGGACCACGATCATGTCCTGATCGGCCGGGCGGGCGGGATCGAGCGTGATTATGCAACGATGGCGGCAGAACTGGAGGCGGCGCTGGGCCGCGCCGCGAAAGGCGAGGGCGACGCTCCTCGCAATCGCCGCCGACGCGGTGGCAGCCGCGGTCGCGGCAATTCGGCAGGGACCGGGCGCGCCTCAGGCGGCACGCAATAATGAAAAAGGTTTTCATCGGACTGGCCCGTCTGTGGCAAATCGGACCGTCGCGAATAATCCCGCCAACGTGCCGTTACTCGCCGTCATGCAGCCAATACGCGATCGAGGCGTTTGAAAGGCACGGCGTTCTCAAGGGTGGATGGCTGGCGATAAAGCGGCTAGGGCGCTGCAATCCGTGGGGCGGACACGGGCATGATCCGGTTCCCTGACGGGCACGATGCCGCCGCGCGACACGCGCCATGCTGGTCTCGACAATCGGCATGACCTATACGCAACCAAAATCGATTTTTCTGATTAGGGCAAATCTTGGACAACCAGCGCAACCTCCTGCTCGCCGTCGTGCTTTCGGGCCTTCTCATCCTTGGTTGGGATTTGGGCATGCGGTATTTTTATCCGCAAGCCTCCGTCACGGCGCCTGTAACCCAGACCGATCCTGCCACCAGCCCCAGCGCACAGGCGGCGCCCGGCACCACGGTCGTTTCCGGCGATGTGGACGGCACAGTGCCCGGATCGATCCCCGGTGCAGTAGCAACGCCGGCAGGACCGATCGACCTTGAAACCGCACTCGCCGATCCGCGCCGCGTGGTGATCGATACGCCGCGCGTGGCCGGCTCGATCAACCTGGTCGGTGCGCGTATCGATGACCTGGTGCTGAAAGAGCACCGCGAAACGGTCGACAAGGATAGCGGCCCCGTGCGGCTGTTCGCGCCGGAGCGCAGCGACAGTCAGTATTTCGCCGAATTCGGCTTTATCGTGGGCGGCGAACGCGTTCCCAGCAATGAAATCTGGCAGGCCAGCGGCGAAGTCCTGTCGCCGGGCAATCCCGTCACGCTCAGCCGGATCGACGACGACGGGATTGTCTACGATATCGAACTGGCGATCGATGACGATTACATGATCACGGCACAGCACGTCGCCCGCAATGCGAGCGGCGGCGCAGCAATCGTTCAACCGTTCGCTCTGATCAATCGCACCGCCCGCACGGCGACGCCCGATCAGTTCATTGCCCATTCCGGACCTGTGGGCGTGTTTGCCGGTACGCTGCACGATCCCAACAGTTACGAGGAACTGGCCGAACTCGGCCGCGACATGCCACCGGGCGTTGCATCGTGGCTCGGTTTTTCAGACAGCTACTGGTTGTCCGCGTTGGTGCCGGGCGCTGGCGAAATGCCCGCTGAAACGGCAAGCGTGGGCTTCCGTTCTCTTGGCGATCAACTGTTCCGCGCCGACCTCATCTACGAACCGCAGACCGTGCCCGCGGGCGGCGTCCTGACAGAGACGACGCGGCTGTTCGCCGGGGCGAAGGATTCCGAACTCCTCGATGAATACGAGGATAGCGGCATCACTCTGTTCGGAAAGGCGATCAGCTGGGGCTGGTTCGAAGTCATCGAGAAACCCCTGCTGTGGCTGCTTCGCCAATTCGACGAACTGGCCGGAAATTTCGGCGTCGCGATCATCCTGCTGACAGTCGTGATCCGCGCCGTCCTGTTTCCGATCGCGCAGAAACAGTTTTCGTCGATGGCGCAAATGAAGGCCGTCCAGCCGAAGATGAAAGCCATTCAGGAGCGTTACAAGGACGACAAACAGCGCCAGCAGCAAGAGATCATGAAGCTGTACAAGGAGGAAAAGGTCAATCCGCTGGCCGGATGCCTGCCGCTTTTGATTCAGATTCCGATTTTCTTCGCACTGTACAAGGTGCTGATCCTGTCGATCGAAATGCGGCACGAACCCTTCATCGAATTCTGGATCAAGGATTTGTCCGCCCCCGATCCGGCAAAGATCCTGAACCTGTTCGGCCTGTTGCCGTATGACGTGCCCGGTTTCCTTGGCATCGGTATCCTGGCGATCCTGCTGGGCGTGACCATGTGGCTTACCTTCAAGCTGAATCCGAGCGCGATGGACCCGATGCAGCAGCAGATCTTCAACCTGATGCCGTGGATCCTGATGTTCGTGATGGCTCCGTTTGCGGCCGGATTGCTCATCTACTGGGTCACCTCGAACATCCTGACCCTGGCACAGCAGAGCTACCTGTATTCGCGCCACCCGCAATTGCGCGCCGCTGCGGACAAGGAAAAGGCCGAGATGGCAAAGAAAAGAGCACAGGCCGAGGCTGAAAAGGGCGATGGCGGCAGTGACGGTGGTGGCAAGGGAAAGAAGAACCCTGCGTCGGACAAGGCATCGGGCAAGGCATCGGGCAAGGCCTGACGGTGGACAGCGAGCGCGACACATCCGGCGATAGCGCGCGATTGAACGCCGAAAAGGCGGCGTCCCGGCTGTTTTCGGGCCGCGTCGATTTCCTGCTGTCGGCCCCGCAACTGAAATTTCTGCCCGATCCCATCGCCCCGGAAATCGCGTTTTGCGGACGCAGCAACGTGGGTAAATCCTCGCTGCTGAATGCTCTGACCGGGCGCCGGGCCATCGCGCGCACCTCGGTTACGCCGGGGCGCACGCAGGAACTCAATTTCTTCGACGTCGGCGGGACGGAAGGGGGCGTGCCGCTTTTCCGGTTGGTCGACATGCCGGGATATGGTTTTGCGAAAGCCCCGGTGAAGGTCGTCGAGAAATGGAAATCGCTCGTCAAAAGCTATCTGCGCGGGCGTCAGGTGCTGGCGCGCAACCTGGTGCTCGTCGACAGCCGCCACGGGTTGAAGGACGCGGACCGCGAAATGATGCGGATGCTTGACGAAGCGGCGGTCGGCTATCGCATCGTGTTGACCAAGACGGACAAGATCAAGGCCAGCGCGCTCGACACAGTCGCCGCAAAGGTCGCCGACGAAGCGCGCAAACACCCCGCGGCGTTTCCCGAACTCCATTTGACCAGCAGCGAAAAGGGCATGGGCATCGCCGCCCTGCGCGCCGCGATCGTGGCCGACGCTCTGGGCGAGAACCGCCCGGCTTGAAGGCCATGGCCCATAGGCTGAAGATCGCGGGCGAAACCGGCGACCGTGTCCCTCAGATTACAGCGAGCTGACGGTTGCTCAACTTGCCGCGATAATGATTGCGAAGTCGCACCTTGCGCTCCAGATCATCGATGATAGCGCCGCAGAAATCCACGCCGCACAGGTCTTCGATGTAATTCAGCGCGCCGGGCGTATCCACGTTCACCTCGATCATGCGATCGCCGACCACATCGAGCCCGGCGAGATACATGCCGTCCTCGATCAGCTTTGGCGCGCATAACTCTGCGGCGCGCAGGGCATCCTCGCCCGGTTGTTCTAGATCGGCCTGGCCACCGGCGGAAATGTTCGAGCGGTGATCGTCACTCGCATTCGAACGGCGAAGCGAGGCATACTGCCCATCGACCTGCAGGGGCCGACCGTTAAGCGTGATGATCCGAAGATCGCCGTCGGCCGCTTCGGGCAGGTATTCCTGCACGATGGCATATCCATCGCGCGTGACGGATTCGATGATCTGGTTGAGGTTCTGGCGATTTTCCTCGGTAATGATGAAGACGCCTTGTCCGCCCGACCCCTGCAACGGCTTGATCACGCCTTTTCCGCCATGTTCGTCGAGAAACGCGTTCACCTCGTCCGCATTGCGGGTGATGCAGGTCGATGGCCGGACATCTTCGGGGAAATGCTGGAAATACGTCTTGTTCTGGGCATCGGTCAGGTGGCCGGGATCGTTGAGCACGATTGTCCCATGCGCGGCGGCAAGCTGTGCGAACAGGAGAGCGGATGCCGGGGCCCAGGGTCGCGCGGCCAGTTCGTCGGCCGGGTCGCTGCGAAGCATGATGACGTCGTAATCTTCGGCGCAAATACGTTCCTCGGGCGCTTCGTTCTGCAGGTGGTGAAGAAATGCGACATCGTCGTCATAGTCCCCCGATTTGGGCAGCGTCGCCATGGCGCAGATGCGCTCATCCGCCGCATAAATGAAACCGCCTAGGCTGATGAAGGCAATTTCATGGCCACGCGCAGCCGCCTTTCGGGCAAGGCGGATGGTGGTGTAGTCGTCCTTTTCGGTTTCGACCTTGTTTACGACGAATGCGAGTTTCATGCGGGCATGCTTTCAGTATAAAGTTGTTCGACGCGGAGCTTTCGCAGTTCGGCAATGCGCTGACGGCCGTCCTGTCCGGTAAATATGTCCGGCATCAATACAGGCGGCTTGAGAAAGCCCGCATCGAGCAGGTGTTGCAGCATGGCGCGCTGTTTAAAGGCGAATTTGCCGATAAAGAGAAACTCGACGTCGCCCCCGGCCCTGAGATAGGCCAGCACATCGATCAGACCATCGAGATATAGCGCATCCTTCGTCATGCCGCCGCCGCGCAGCGCGCGAACCGTGGTGTCGAAGGCGGTTTCCTGTCCCAGCCCGTGCTCTTCGTGCATTGCCGCGAAGATATCCGCTGCACTGCATCCATCGATCGCCATGCGGGCCGCGACCACGCGGGCGGCCAGAACCCGCAGACGCGAAGGCGGCATGTCGCCGCACAGATATTCCGCAACGACCGCCAACCCTTCCTGCAGGTCGTCGTAATCGGCCAGCCCCCCTTCGAGCATGGTCAGCGGCTGCAGGCTGCCGTTGAAGCGCGTCACGCTGTGGACCCCGATTTCATGCTGGATCAGCGGATAAACGCGCGTTTCGGGGCAGGTGTAATCATAGGCGACGTGCAAGTTTCCGGCCGACGTGAACAGGTGAGTGCCGGGGGTCCGTTCTTCGACCACGTCGAAATCGAACCGGCCGTCGCGGTCGTGATACCGCGCCATTTCCTCGCGCGCGGCGGCGATAAAGTGGGGCGCATCGACCAGCGGCGCGTCGATCCGGTCCTCATCAGGAACCCTCGCCAGAACGGTGTTGGCCGCTTCGAGCAGGCTGGCATCGACGTTTCCGAACATATCGATCGCGGCCATGGTAAAGCCCGACCGTCCGCGCAGGCGCACAAGCTGTATCTGCCGGTCGAGTTCGCGCTGCTTTTCGAGCACCAGCGCTTCGATATCGGTATTGCCGAGCCCGCGCACCTTCAATGCAAGCAACCGGTCGCGCAGGGTATCGAAGCCGTCGGGCAGGTCGGGATAGCGCAGTTCCGGCATTTCGCGCCAGCCCGATTCCCTGAAACCCTTTGCACAGGTATCGAGATTGGTCGGCGTGAGCAGTGCGAGCCAATCGACCTGGTGGTCGATTTCGGTCAGGGCGCGGTCGGTTTCCCGCGCTTCGTCGGTGAAGGTCACTTCGCTCATCGGTTCAGCTTCTCCAACTGCTCGCGCGCTTGCCCCAGCGCATACATCAGGCCGGTGCGAAGATCCTGCGCCGCGCCGATGTCGAGCGTGCCGGTCCATTCGTCCATGAACACCTTTTTGTATTCCAGGGTGATGACGCAGGCGCGTTCGGGATAGGTTTCGTGAAGCCACTCGGGAAAATTGCCCCCGTCGGGATAACGGATATTCTCTCCCACTTCGGGTTTGCGGCCGCGCACGGGCACCCGGCCAAGCCCGATCATCAGGGCCGAAAGGAGATCGCTGAACACCGATTTATCAAGGGTGGTCGCCCCGATGTCGATATCCGGATTATCCTTGGCAGGGGCCGGCGCGGCATCGGGCCCGTCGCGCATGTGGTTGTAACTGTGCAGGTCGAGCACGAGGATGCGTTTGTGCCGTTCGAGCAGTCGGTCCATCATGCCACGCATGTCGTCGTAGAAATCGTCGTGCAGTTTGCGCGACTGCTCCTTCTTCTCGTCCGGCAGGCTACCGTTCCAGATTGTCAGGCCGAACGTGTCGTCGGGATCGTCGCTGATGCAACCATCGCGCGGCCGATTCATGTCGCATTCGAAACGCGACCGGTTTACCCTCACGACATTGTCGGCAAGGTTGAGGAAATAATCCGTCAACGGATCTTCTTCCCGCCGCCGATCCTCTGGATCGATGGCCAGGTGATTCTGCAAATCGGGCCGCACGACATGGCCTGCGTGAATTGCGGTGGCGCAAACCGGACCACCCGATTCGATCAGGTTCCAGGCAGGGCCGGTGGTGGGGAATGTTGAATTTTTCTCGTCCATGATGGGACAATGATGCGGGCGAGCGAAAGTTCATAAATTTTGCAGCAGTGCCCCGCCAATGACATCGTTTCCAACCACCGGCCTCTTGTTTCGGCTCGCGGTCGACCACAGCGATTGCTAGGCAGTGTTTGAGAAACGGAGATTTGTGATGGTGAAGCACGCGCGAAAGACGATGACCGCAGGAATTGCGATACTGGCTCTGGCGGCAACGCCGGTCGTTCTCGCCCAGGGCCAAGGTCAAGGCAAGGGGAATGGCGGCGGCGGTAAAGCAGGCGGCGCGAGCGAGCAGGCCGGTCCACCAACCAGTGCCGGCAACGGCCGGTCGGCAAAGCCCGACAGGGGACCATCGCGCGGACAGGCGGATCAAGGGGGCAAAGATCGCGGTGCGGGACGAGGAGGCCCGCCGAAGCGCGCGGCGCGCGGGGATCAAGGGCGCGGAAACGCCGAACGTGGCAATGCGGGGCAGGGCGGTAACGATCGCACACGCGGCGGAAATCGCGGCAATAATGCCAACATCAATGGGCGCGGCGCGAACGCCCGCGGTAATTCCGATCGCGGGCGGATCGATCGTCGGGGCGCAGGTGGCGGGCGCGACCGGCCGGGCGATGGCGTCGACTTCGCCCTGGCGGCCCTGCGCGATACGTTCGGACCGCGCCCGCGATTGATCGATGGCTGCCCCCCGGGGCTGGCAAAAAAACGCAATGGCTGCCTCCCGCCGGGACAGGCGCGACAACGTTATCGCAGCTACGACCCGGGTTTCTTCGGTCTTCTCGGCATGGATCGCGGCAATTATTTCTACGATGAGGGATACCTGTTGCGCTATCGCGGAGACGGATTGGCGGGGTACCTGCCGCTGCTCGGCGGCGCCCTTGGCATCGGCAATATCTGGCCCGATTATTACGAACCGCGACCCGTGCCGCGGTATTATTCCGATTATTACGAATTGGGAGAGTCGCGCGGCTATCGCTATGCCGACAACGTCATCTATCGCGTCGATCCCGAAACCGCGGCAATCACGTCCGTGGCTGCGCTATTGACCGGGGATGACATCGAAATCGGACGCCCGATGCCGCGTGGATACGATGTCTACAACGTGCCCTATCGCTATCGGGATCGGTATTACGATACGCCGCAGGCGCGCTATCGCTATGCCGACGGATATGTGTACGAAATCGATCCGGAAACCGCGCTGGTGGCCGCCGCGATCGATCTCGCGGTCTGAAGGGGAATTGACGATGCGTCGTGCAAAAATGTTGGGTGTCATGATCGCCTGCGCCGGCCTGGCGCTATCTGCCTGTAGCGATGCCGATGGTGATACGACCGGCGGCTATACGGCGGGTGAGGCACGGGATATGAGCAATTCCACCCTTGCCGAGGCGATTGCGGACACCGATCGGCTTTCGATAATGGCCGACGCAATGACGCGCACCGGCCTTGTCGGCGTACTCGAAGGGGAAGCGAATTATACCGTCCTCGCGCCGACCGATGCCGCGTTCGAAGAGGCCTCGGAGCAACTGGCGCAGGCGATGGGCAGCGAAGCAGACGGCGCGATCGCTGCGGCTGTGCTGCGCGAACACATGGTGCCCGGCGCGCTCGATCCCGCTTCGATCCGCGAGGCGATCAAAAATTCGGGCGGTGAAGCGACGATTGCCAATTTCGGCGCAGGCACGATCACCTTTTCCCTCGATGGCGACACGATCGTGGCGCGCAGTGGCGAAGGCCCGGAGGCGAGCGCGACATCCGATGTGATCATCACGACCAATGGCGTCCTGATCCCGGTCGATGCCGTCCTGATCAATGCGGACTCGATCCCCGGATAATCCCGCGCTGTTAGATGGCGTTGCCGTCGCCTGTCAGGTTTTTGCCGCAACGACGTCAATATTCGACGTTTGCCCCTCCGGTTGCGAATACCTGGTCCATGTTTGAGAAGCCTTTGAATTCAAGAGCATTTCCAGATGGATCGCGCAGGAACATCGTCGCCTGCTCGCCCGGCTTTCCGGCAAAGCGGATCGTGGGTTCGATGACGAATTGCGTGCCCTGCGCGGTCAGCCGGTCGGCCAGCGCGCGCCAGTCCGCCATCGGCAGGACCAGTCCGAAATGCGGCACGGGCACGCCATGTCCGTCGACTGCGGTATTCGCGCTGTCCCCGCTTTGACCGGGGGACAGGTGGGCGACGATTTGATGGCCGTAAAAATCGAAATCCACCCATTCCGCGCTGCTGCGCCCCTCCTTGCAGCCTAGCACATCACCATAAAATCGCCGCGCGGCGGCGAGATCGTCGACAGGAAAGGCGAGATGGAACGGGGGCATTGCCATGCGATAACACGAATGCATCGAGCCTTGCGATATCAAACGCGCTTGTGTGGATCTTGAATGATCGTGGCCTTGCGCCTCGACAGCGCTGCATCGAATATCTAGGCCCGGCGGCAAGACCCGGACGGTCGTAACGGACACACAGGCGCGAGCGCACATGAAGCTGATTATCGGCAACAAGAACTATTCCAGCTGGTCGCTGCGCGGCTGGCTGGCGGCGAAGCAGTCGGGCCTGCCGTTCGAGGAAATTACCGTGCCGATCCTTGGCGAACATTGGGACAAGGCCAAGGAGGAGATGGACGACGTCCAGCCTTCCAGCGGAAAGGTTCCGATCCTGTGGGATGGCGACAGCGTGATCTGGGACAGCATGGCGATCATGGAATACCTCGCCGACAAGGTGGGGCGGGACCGGTTCTGGCCAAAGGACGAGACCGCGCGCGGCATGGCGCGGGCGATGGTCGCCGAAATGCATTCGTCCTACGCCGCCCTGCGCGAAGAATTGCCGATGAATGTCCGTCTGCGCGCACCTCTTAAAAGCGTGTCGGACCAGACACGCGCGGACATCGTCCGGATATTGCAATTATGGGCCGAGGCGCGGGCGCGCCATGGCAGCGCCGGACCGTTCCTGTTCGGAACATTCGGCGCGGCGGACATCTTTTACGCGCCCGTCGTCTCCCGCTTTCAGACATACGGGATCGGCGTTCCGGGCTTTGCCCAGGGGTATATGCAGGCGATTTGGGAACATGACTGGATGGAACAATGGATAGCGGCGTCACAGGACGAACAATGGGTAATCGAACAATACGAGCCCGCGCAGTGAGCCGCGCGATGGCATATCTCGCCGCGATGATGACGGCGATCGCCTTGCTGGCGCCTGTGCAGGCGGGGGCGTGGGGTTTCGTCGCGCACCGGGCCACCGGCGAGATCGCGCAGGAAAACGTCTCGCCTGAAACCCGCGCGGAAATTCGCCGCCTGATGCGCTCCGCCGCTTCTCTGGGCACGCCGGAATGCGATCTTTCCAACATTCAGGATGCGAGCGTATGGCCCGATTGCGTTCGCCGGACACGGTGGCGGTGGGGCCACACCGCCGCCTGGCATTACCGCACCGCGCCCATCTGCGAAGCATACGATGCGCGCGCCAATTGCCCCGGCGGCAATTGCGTCACCGCGCAGGTGGAACGCAATCATCGCATCCTCGCCGACGAAAGCCTGCCCGATCACGTTCGGTTGCAGGCGCTGGCCTTCATGGTGCATTTCGCTGGCGACGTGCATATGCCGCTTCATTCGGGCGACAAGGACGATCGCGGCGGGAACGATCGCCGAGCGGACTATGGCGATGTCCCCAATCTCAACCTGCACTGGATATGGGATGGGCCGTTGGCCGAACGGGCGATCAGCGGGGACGACGATCCCGTGGTCAGGCGCTATTCGGCGGCGGAACGCGCCGACCTTGGCGGCGGAGAGCCGGCGGACTGGGGCCGAGAAAGCTGGAAGATCAGCCGCGATTTCGTATACCCCACCGCGTTCGATACCGACAATGTGTGCGATACCGACCTGCCCGATGCCACGGCCCTGACACAGGAGGACATCGCGCGCGGCGTGCCGATCGCGCGGCGGCGGGTGCAGCAGGCGGGAATCCGCATTGCCGAACTGCTCGATACCGCGTTCGCTCCCGGTCCTCTAACGCTGGAAGAGCGGGCGCGTTAGCCTTTTGATGGTCTAGGGGAGTCGTTCGGCATCGTATCGCGTGCCGTCCTTGCGCGCATATCCGTCGGCGTCGAACACCATGTCGATGTCGCTGTATTCGCCGCTGTCGGCGGCGCGATCTCCGGCTGCGATGGCGACATAGACGCACGGATCGGTGCCGCGATTGTGCAGGTGATGGCCGTTTTCCACGCCTGCGGGAAAGGCCAGCACGTCGCCAGCCACCACGCGGGTTTCGCCGTCCTCCTCAATCAGCACTGCCTCGCCCAAAACGATGACGACGATTTCGTCCTGGTTTCGATGCCAATGCCGCTGTGACGAGAACGCGCCGGGGTTCAACACGACGTGGCTCGCGCCCAAATGTTTTAGCCGCGCAACGGGCGAGAGGCGGCGATAATGCCGGCCCGCCACCGCACGGTCGTACGGCGCGGGATATCCCGTCGCATTGGTCTGCGGGATGCGATCAAGATCGAGCTTGGGCATGGCGGCGTTCTCCTGCTAGCGCCTGAAAGCATGAGCCAGACCATCGATTACGCCAAGCGCCTTATCGCTGCACCCAGCGTCACCCCGGCAACAGGAGCGGTGTTCGACGCGATGGAAGGGATGCTTTCGCCGCTGGGGTTCGATGTTCACCGCTTCACGCGCGGCGACGGCGATGTGGGCACCGACGAAGCGCCGGTCGAAAACCTGTTCGCGATCCGCCACGGGCCGGAGGATTCGCGCCATTTCGCCTTTGCCGGGCATCTCGATGTCGTGCCGCCGGGCGACGGCTGGGACAGCGATCCTTTCGAACCTACTGAAAAGGGGGAGTTGTTGTATGGGCGCGGCGCGGTCGACATGAAAAGTGCGATCGCCGCGATGGTCGCCGCGATCTCCGATATTCCTGCCGACGCAGGAACGATCAGTTTCATCATCACCGGCGACGAGGAAGGGCCGGCCCTGCACGGGACGCGCGCCCTGATCGACTACATGACGGAACAGGGGGTCACCCCAGACCTGTGCCTCGTCGGGGAACCGACCAGTGTCGACCGGCTGGGCGACATGATGAAGATCGGGCGGCGCGGATCGGTCAATATCTGGCTTACCGTGGAGGGCACGCAGGGCCACGTCGCCTATCCGCACATGGCCGACAATCCGATCCCCAAACTGGTCGCAATGCTGGCCGAACTCGATGCGCTGATGCTCGACACCGGGACCGAGTGGTTTCAGGCGTCCAACCTTGAAATTACCGAGATCGAAGTCGGCAACCGTGCGCACAATGTTATTCCTGCGACGGCAAAGGCGCGCATTTCGATCCGTTTCAACGATTTGCACACCGGGGCGAGTCTGTCCGAAAGGGTGGTCGCTATCGCCGAAAATCACGGCGGCAGCGCCCTGCCGATCGTGTCGGGCGAACCGTTCCTGACGCAGCCGGGGGCGTTTTCCAACGCCGTGGCCGCCGCGATAGAGGCGGAAACCGGCGTGACGCCCGAACAATCGACCAGTGGCGGGACGTCCGATGCCCGGTTCCTTCGCTCGGTCTGCCCGGTGATCGAATTTGGACTTTGCAACGCGACGATGCATAAACGGGACGAGGCGGTGGCGCTGGCCGATCTGGACGTGCTGGCGCGGATTTATGCGCGGATCGTGCACGCCGCGCTTTCGGGGATCGAACAATGAACGACAGGACGGGTGGCCCTGCCGCCGCAGATGGCGGAACCGGGGGCAGCGCGGCGGGTGGAAGTGTGCGCGGCCCATTGGGAAAATGGTTCGCCATCCCGTTGTGGCAGCGCGTTATCGCCGCGCTGATCCTTGGCGCGATCACCGGCTATCTCTGGGGGGCGGGTGCGGAAAGCATCAAGATCATCGGCGATGTTTTCATCGATTTCATCAAGATGCTGATCGTCCCGCTGATATTCTTCAGCGTGGTGTCCGGTGTCGCGGCAATCGGCGATCTCGGCCGGTTGGGCAGCGTGGGATGGCGCGCGATCCTGCTGTTCGTGGTGACGGGGCAGATCGCCGTCATCCTCGGTCTGACGCTGGGCACGCTGCTCGAACCGGGCGTGGGGGTCGATACCTCGATGCTGGAAATGGGCGCGACGCCCGAACCATCGCCGTTCGAATGGCGCGAAATGATCCGTTCGATGATCCCGGTCAGCCCGGTGGCCGTCATGGCGAACGTGCAGGTCCTGCCGCTGATCGTGTTTTCGCTGCTGGTGGGGATCGGCATCCTGTTGGCAAAGCGCGAAGAGGAAAAGCGCAGTTCGGGCGACCCGGGCGGAGCGGCGGCCATCGCCCGCGCCTTCGATAGCGGCGCGCTGATTTTTCAGAAAATCACGATCCTCATCATGGAACTGACACCGTTCGGCGTGTTCGCGCTGATCGCGTGGGTGGTCGGCACGCTCGGCCTCGATGCGGTCGCCGCCCTCGCACAATTGGTGGCGTTGAACTACGTCGGCTGCCTGATCGTCATATTGATGCTTTATCCCGCCATCCTCGCCCTGCTCGCGCGGGTCGACGTGATCGGGTTTTTCCGCGGCATGGTCGATGCGATCGCGGTCGCCTATTCGACCGCCAGTTCGTCTGCGACCCTGCCGGTGACGCTGCGCTGCACGCAGCGCAATCTCGGCGTGAGCAAGCCGACGTCCAGCTTCGTCGTGTCGCTGGGATCGACCATCAACATGGACGGGACCGCGATGTATCTCGGCCTTGTTACCCTGTTCGGTGCGCAATTGTTCGGGGTCGACCTGTCATGGGGCGATTATTTCGTGATCGCTCTGCTGGCGACGATCGGTTCGATCGGCGCGGCGGGCATACCGGGCGGCGGATTGGTGATGATGGGCGCGGTATTCACCGCTGTCGGCGTACCGCTGGAAACCATCGCATTCGTCGCCGGGGTGGACCGGATCATGGACATGATGCGCACCGCGACCAACGTCACCGGTGATGCCACCGTCACCGTCGCCACGGCGAGCATGCTGGGCGAGATCGACAAGAGCGAGTTGGCATCGGCGGACGACGTATAGCGTCACCAAGCCCGCGAATCGTTCAGTCCGCGTCGGCGTATTCGACCGGAATAAATTGGCCCAGTCCGCATCCCGCGCCGCGTCGGGCGGTGCCGCCGATCTGTTCGAGAACGTAAATAATCTCGGTATTGCACAATTGGTTGATCGAAGTTTCGTAGGTGAACGCCTCTTCGAAACCGAGGCGCGGGCAATCGCTGGTCAGGACATTGCGATAGACGTCGCCGCCGCGCATTTCGAAATCGATCACCCGGTCGCTGCGAACGCGCGTGTCGCGGATGAAAGAGCGATTGATGCAGCTTTGCGCTTCGCCGACGACCCGAACGGCTGGTTCAGTCATCAACGGGTCGCCGTCGGCTTCACGATCAACCGGGGCGCAGGCGGCGAGGGGGATTGCGGCGATGATGGTGCAAAGGGCTGGTCTACGCATGAAGCTTTCCTTCATCGCGTCCGGTCGGCGCCGGACGGGTTAGGGTTCCTGTTTGCCCCGTTGCCTTGGTTCCAGCACTTTTTTCCTGAAACTGCAAAGGTCTGCGACATCGCAGCGCCAGCATTCGGGGGTGCGGGCCTTGCACACATAGCGTCCGTGCAGGATCAACCAGTGATGCGCGTCCAGCCGGAACGGCGCTGGGACTCGTTTTTCCAGCTTCGCTTCTACCGCTTCGGGTGTTTTTCCCTTTGCCAGCCCGGTGCGGTTTCCGACCCGCAGGATGTGCGTATCGACCGCGAAGGTTTCCTGACGGAACCAGCAATTGAGCACGACATTGGCGGTTTTCCGGCCAACACCGGGCAGCCTCACCAGGTCCTCACGCGTGTCCGGCACTTTTCCGTCATATTCGTCGACCAGCAGGCGTGACAGCGCGATCACGTTCTTCGCCTTCGAATTGAACAGGCCGATGGTCTTGATGTGGTCGACCAGCGCATCGTGGCCCAGATCGATCATCTGCTGCGGTGTCTCGACCTTGGCGAACAGCGACCGGGTCGCCTTGTTCACGCCGATATCGGTCGCCTGCGCCGACAGCGCGACCGCGACGACAAGCTGGTAGGCATTGCCGTATTCCAGCTCGGTTTGGGGAGCGGGGTTGTTCTCTGCCAACCGGCGGAAAAATTCGAAGATCTGGTCCCTGGTCATGATACAGCCGCGACCGCGTCGTCAGATGCCGAGGACATCGTTCATGGTGTAGCGGCCCGCAGCCTTTCCGATCAGCCATGCGCCCCCGCGCACCGCGCCGCGCGCAAAGATCGTCCGGTCCTGCGCGCTGTGCGACAGGGTGACGACCTCCTCCGTCCCGGCAAAAATGACCGAGTGGTCGCCCGCGACTGTCCCACCACGCAGCGCGGCGAACCCGATCGCGCCTTCGGGCCTGGGGCCGGTATGGCCGTCGCGCCCGCTCTGCGTGTGGTCTTCCAGATCAATCCCCCGGGCCTCCGCTGCGGCTTCACCCAACAAACGGGCCGTGCCCGACGGAGCATCGACCTTGTGCCGGTGGTGCATTTCCAGCACCTCGATATCCCATTCCGGACCCAGTCGACTCGCAGCCTCACGCACCAGATGGGCCAGTAACGTGACCCCCAGCGAAGTATTGCCGGTCTGGATTACGGCGATTGTCGCGGCGGCATCCGCGATGGCATCGAAATGAACCTGTTCCAACCCGGTCGTGCCGATCAGGATCGGCGTGCCAGCGCGAACAGCGGCGCCCACATTGGCTTCGAGTGCGTCAGGCGCCGAAAAATCGACCAGCACATCGCATTGACGCGCCACGGCGTTGACGTTGCCGCCCGCGTCGACCCCGGCGCAATAATTGTGCGGACCATCGCCAAGCGCGTCGATGATCGCGCGACCCATGCGCCCCTTGTGTCCGATGATTCCGAATTTCGCCATTGCGCCTCTGCCGCTCGCCTGATTGAAGTGGTGTTGTCATGACAGAACTATCACGCATCGTCATCCTGACAGGCGCCGGTATTTCGGCGGAAAGCGGGATCGACACGTTTCGCGATGCGGGCGGATTGTGGGAAAAGCACGCGATAGAGGACGTCGCAACGCCCGAAGGCTTCGCGCGCGATCCCGATCTCGTGCTTGGCTTTTACGACCTGCGCCGCGCCGGACTGGACCGGGTCGAACCTAACGACGCGCATCGCGCGCTGGCGCGGTTGGAGCGGGATTTTCAAGATGTCGGGCGCGAGTTGCTGCTGGTGACGCAGAATGTCGATGACCTGCACGAACGCGGCGGATCACGCGATGTTGTGCACATGCACGGCGAATTGCGGCGGTCCCTGTGTTCGCATTGCGGCGCGCGCAAGGCATTCGGCAGCGAATTTTCGAAGCGGCCGCCATGCAATGCGTGCGGTTCGTCCGGTCTGCGCCCCGACGTCGTTTGGTTTGGTGAAATGCCCTACCAGATGGACCGCATTTACGACGCCATATCGAAAGCGGACCTGTTCGTATCGATCGGGACCAGCGGCGCGGTGTATCCCGCCGCCGGTTTCGTGCAGGAGGCGAAAGCGGCCGGCGCCGATACGCTCGAACTCAACCTCGAGCCGAGCGGGGGATCACACCATTTTGCAGAGGCACGGTATGGCCCGGCAGGCAAGCTGGTCCCGCAATGGGTCGACGAATTGCTCGCCCACCGACCGTAGGGTTCGCTCGTTAGGTTACGACTGGCGCGGCGGGGTTCCCTGATCGGGCGATTGACGCGGCGGGGTGCCATGATCGGGGCTTGATTGCGGCGTCGGTTCGTGCGTCGATACAGATTGCTTGTTCGCAATTTTGTCCTCGGGCCGCACTTCGTGATCGTCGGGCAGTTCCTTTTTCATCTTGAGATACCGGCTGATACCGAAGATAAAAACCGCGCCGAGCGTAAACAGCGCAAGGATCATGGGGACGTATGTGAATTCCATTTTTCAGACCTTTCTCGATGCATGAACGCGAAAACGCGGTGCTGCGTTCCGAAAAGGCCGGTGTGCCCTAGGTTCGGCCGTCGCCGCCACAACCCTTGCACTGCGGATCCCTCGCGATGTTGAGCGTCCTCATGCCCGGCTTCATTCCGTCGAGCAGGTGGAGTCGGCCCCACATCGGATCGCCCAGCGCGCTGACTCCCGATAGCAATACGCGCACGGCCTGCATCGCAGCAAAACTGCCGACCCAGCCGGCCATTGCGCCCAGCATTCCGTCCTCTGCACAGGTGTCGCAATCCTCGGCATCGAACGCATCGCCCACGAAACAGCGATAGCAGGGCTGATCGGCGTGATGACCTGCAAACGCCCCGACCTGCCCCTGAAACCGGCCGACCGCAGCCGATAGCAACGGAACCGCGCGCCGGACGCAGGCATCGGACACTGCGAGCCGCGTGGCGAAATTATCCGTCCCATCGAGCACGAGGTCGGCAGTGTCGATCAGCCGCGCGGCATTCCCGGCATCGATCCGTTCATCGCTGAGTGTAATGTGAAGGCCGTCGTCGAAATTGGCGAGCCAGCGGCGCGCGCTCGTCGCTTTTCCATACCCCACGTCGCGTTGGGTAAAGATGGTCTGACGCTGCAGATTGCTGGCATCGACCACGTCGTCATCGATCAGGGTGAACCGCCCGATCCCGCTTGCCGCGAGGTATTGCAGCGCGGGGGAGCCAATGCCCCCCAATCCGACGATCGCGATATGGCACCGGGTCAACTCGACCTGACCCGCGCCGCCGATTTCGGGAAGCACGATGTGGCGCGCAAACCGGTCGAGCCGCGCGGGCGACAGGGCCGGGCCATCGGGACTGTCGGTGGATATCGGTGGGGACGCGCTCATGCACAGCCTGTTGGCAGGCTGTGGGCGCCTTGTGAATAGTCAGCAGCGTGAATAGTCAGCAGCGTGAATAGTCAGCAGCGTGAATGGCCGGCGCAAACAATCAGCATGGCCGATCCCCCCCGCCGCGTTAGCGTGGGGGCGATCGGCAATTGCAGCGGCGGTCAGCTTTCCAATTGCCGCAGCAGGCTGCGCACGTCTCCGTCCATGTCGGCATCGCGCTGACGCAGGTCTTCGATCAGGCGCACGGCATGGATCACGGTCGAATGATCGCGCCCGCCGAATTTGCGTCCGATTTCCGGATAACTGCGCGGGGTCAGCACCTTGGACAGGTACATTGCCACCTGACGCGGGCGGACGACCGCACGCGCCCGGCGTTTGGAGCTCATTTCGCTGCGATCGATGCGATAGAACTGGCACACGGTGCGCTGGATTTCGTCGATCGTGATCCGCCTGCGATTGGCCGACAGGATATCGGTCAACTGCTCCTCGGCCAGTTGCAGGGACACTTCCTGCCCGGTCAACTGGGCATAAGCGATCAGCTTGTTAAGACCGCCTACAAGTTCGCGCACGTTGCGCGTGATCGTCCGGGCGAGGAAATCGATGACGTCTTCGGGTACCGATAGCGGGGCGAAGCGCGACAGTTTGGACACAAGGATATTGCGCCTCAGCTCGATATCGGCGGGCTGGATGTCGGCCACCAGCCCCATCGACAGGCGGCTGAGAAGGCGCGGTTCGACCCCGTCGAGCGCTTGCGGGGCGCGGTCCGCGGCAAAGACCAGCCGCTTGCCCTCGTTCAACAGGGCATCGATGGTGTAGAGCAATTCTTCCTGCGCCGACGCCTTGCCGATGATGAACTGGATGTCGTCGACCAGCAGCAGATCGAAACTGCGCAGCCGGGCCTTGAATTCGATCATCTGACTGGCTTTGAGCGCCTGGACGAATTCGACCATGAACCTTTCCGCCGAACAGTAGAAGATTCGCGCGCGCGGATGGTTCGACAAGAAGGCGTGTCCGACTGCGTGCAGCAAATGCGTCTTGCCCTGACCAGTCGCAGCCTTGAGATAAAGCGGCGAAAACTGCGGCGCTTCGCTCGCTGCCATGCGTTGCGCGGCGTTGCAGGCGAGGATGTTCGCTTCGCCCGTTACGAAAGCGGCGAATGTAAGAGAGGGGTCGAGCCCGACCGAACTGGCAAACCCGGCACTGCCCATCGTGCCCGCGGCCACCGCGATCGCGCTGGCCCCGTCATTGGCAGGGCGGCGCCCTTCGTCGAGGCGCAGTTCGGGCAATTGGCGGCGGCCGGGGTGAACCTGGATATTGACGCGGCGCACTTCGCTGCGGGCGATGGTCCACGCCAGTTGCAGACGATCGTGAAACCGGTCCTTGACCCAATTGGCGGAAAATTCGGTCGGCAGGAACAGGTCGAGCGTGCCGTCTTCCTTGCTGATCGAGCCGATCTGGATCGGCTTGATCCACTGGCTGTGCAATTGATGTCCCAGATCCTTGCGAAGGCCGGTGCTGATATCGGCCCAGTCGGCGGCGAGGTTAACGGCATCGGCATCTTCCATCAACGCATCGTCCGACTGTCGCCGGGCCGCCCCGGCCCGTCCGAATGATTGATTCGCCTTATGATCCATCGAAACCTCACTATTCCCCCGTCCCGAAACACGCTTGTTTCAGGGTGGCTGACACGATTGTGGCGGATACGACTTTCCCGCATGCGGACCCGCAATCGCGACCCCGCAGGATGGTCGGTTATCGCAACCAGAACCCTGTCGACCCAATTCTGTGAACCCGGTTTCCCGTTCCGGGCGAGGATCAATAAAGAGCGGTTCGGTGATCAGCGCAAGCGGGGGAGTGCAATAAAACCTAAATATATCCGGTTGACTCGCTCCGGTGCCGCAGCCCTGCGTTCAAGTGTCTGATTTTATTCAATTCGTGTACCGGCCTCGATGCGAATCGCGGGTTTTCCTACACTTGCATGACGCGCGCATTGCCGGTGGGCCGAGCAACGAAAAAGGCCGCACCACAATGGTACGGCCCAACGTCGTTTCAAAGCCTTTGCGAGCCGGGGAAATCGGTATTCTACCCGAAACTGATTCGTCCCCGACGCGCGATTGCCGTCTACGAAATCAAAGAGCGGCGACCCGCTTGCTCAGTCGCGACATTTTCCGCGCGACCGTGTTCTTGTGCATGACGCCGCGCGCAACGCCGCGATCCAGTTCGGGCTGCGCTTCGTTGAGGGCGGAGCGGGCGGCATCCTTGTCTCCTGCCTCAAGAGCGGTCTCGACCTTCTTGACGTGGCTGCGGATGCGACTCATGCGGGCGCCGTTGATTTCGGCACGGCGATTGTTGCGACGGATACGCTTACGGGCTTGCGGCGAATTGGCCATATCTGTTTGTCTGTCTCGCGTTGCTGTCGGCGATGCACCGATGGTGCCATCGCCGGATAAAAAAGGTCGGTAAACCGCGGCGGGCGATAATCGCATCTCCTGCCGGAAAGCGCGCGACATAAGGCGGCGTGCGCGAATCGTCAAGAATGGCGTGAGGATCGCGGCCGTCGGCCACGCGCCTCAGCGTCGTCATCGCTGGCACTTCGCGCAATACCATGTCGACCGGCCCCCTTGCGCGATGCGCCTGATGGTTCCGCCATCCCCTCTTCGGCACGGCTCTCCCGTTCGGCCATAGACGTCGAACGACGATGCGAAATATCCCAACTCCCCATCGGGTGCGGCATAATCGCGCAGGCTCGACCCGCCATCGGCGATCGATGCGTTCAGCACATCGCGAATCGCAGGGACCAGCCTGACAAGCTGCGGTTTCGTAACTTTACCGCCGGGCTTTTTCGGATGGATTCGGGCGCGCCACAAGGCTTCGCAGACATAAATGTTGCCCAGACCGGCGACGATCCTCTGATCGAGCAGGCACAGCTTGATCGATTGGCTCTTTCCCGACAGTGCCGTTTTCAGGTGCATCGCGGTCAGGTTCGGTCCCAGCGGCTCTGGCCCGAGCGCCGCGAATTGAGGCCAGTCGTCCAGCGCATCTTCATCGACCAGATCGACCGATCCGAACCGGCGCGGATCGCATAGCGCAAAGCGATTGGCCTGCGTTTCCAGCACCAGGTGATCATGGCGGTCGTCGGTCACGGGATCGATTCGCCAGCGCCCGCTCATTCCCAGATGAAAGATCATCGTCGACGCCCGGTCGAGATGGATCAGCCCGTATTTCGCCCGCCTCGACAGGCCGGTAATGCGCGCGCCGGTCATCACCTGAACCAGATCGGGCGGGAAGGGGCGGCGCAGATCGGGCCGGTTGACGATGACGCGTTCGATCACCGCGCCATCGAGGAACCGCGCCAGCCCGCGCACCGTTGTCTCGACTTCTGGCAATTCGGGCATCGGAGTTCCGATTATCGGCAATGGCAAACGTAATGAACGGCGCGGCGACAGAGCAATGGGCGGGCCATGCGGGAAAAAGCTCCTCAATTAAAGTCGCATCGGGCAAGTCGCGTCGGAAAGCCGCATTGGGAGAGCCGCATGGGCAAAGTTGCTTAGAAAGTCGCTGGGGAAACTTGCATCGCAAAGCGCGCCCGATGCATCCTTTTCACCACTAGGCGAGGCCTGCAATTCCATCTAGGGGACCGGATATGGACGAATACACCGACGACAGCGTCTCCTTTGGCTACGAACGGG
>JGI12210J13797_10455678_pt1 | contig 22646 bp, 15 predicted proteins | sample ElkSlonscriptome_3_FD_13797 | JGI IMG/M metagenome (IMG submission 13797)
CTCAGGACTATATCTCTGATTTTTCCGAACTTTCATGACACCTCCGTTTTACGTAAGAAAAGGTGTCTACTTTTTCGGGGGCACTCCAGGGTTCTAGGGTTCCGGGTTCAGGGTTCCGGGTTCCGGGTTCCGGGTTCCGGGTTCCGGGTTCCGGGTTCCGCGAGATGATGACTTTCGCCTTTTCCTGAAAACTGAACCCTTGAACTTGCAACCCTCTTTCCCCTTTCACCTTTTCCCCTTTTTCCCCTCTTTAAAACACGAAGAATTGCTGCTGGAAGGTAAATTCGTAGGGGGTTGAGCGGCCTTCAGGTTGGACGCCGATGCGGAAGGTCACTCGCTCTTCATTGGTGATTCGGAAGGTTCCGACATAGTAGATTGCACCCTGATCACGAATCTCGCGCAGCTCGATGGTTCGGCGCTGGCCGGTCAGGTTGACGGTTTCGGCAGCGACCGTCGCGCTGACCGGTTCGTCCTCTGGATCTCCACTGCGCAATACCGCGATGTTGAGCATGGAACGATTTTTCGAGCGCTGAATGCCGTAGGCTCGGGCAACGGTCGGGCTCAGTTGACTAGTGTTGATGGCGCTGTAGTGGGCTTCGTAGGCCCCGAAGGTTTCTGCCTGCTGGGCCGCCAGCGGCGCACTGAAAAGCAGAGCGAACAGAATCAGAGCAATCGGGAAACGAGCATTCATAGCAACAGAGCCTAGAGGTACTTAGAAACTCTGGATGCTACTCCTGACCGGTGAAGCTCGGCAAGTCGTCAGGCTCGATCGTGTACTCAGCGCTCGCCAGACTCGAAGCGATCAGCGAAAAACCCCGTGTTCAACAGCAGCCCCTTTGGCTCGACGACAAGCTGCTGAGCCAGGTCCGTGCCGCTGATATTGCCGTTGCGATCGACGTCAAGATACAGCGAGGCGTAGACATCCCAAGCGCCTCCGGGCAGGCCGGGCGGCAGATCAAACTGACGGCTGACCGTGCTTGATCCCGGCGGCAGGGTGACCGGTTGATCGTTGGCTGGATCATCGATGAACGGCCCCGGTGGCTGGCGCAGGCTGGCCCCGATCATGACGTTTGCGTGCGGTTCGGCGGCCAGGTTGCGGACGTCCAGCTCCAAAACCAGGGTGCCGCCCTCGCCGATCGCCTCCGGCTGGATGCGCAGTGCATCGATGACGAGAACCTGTGAGATCCCGGCGGTGCGCAACCCGCTTCCCTGACCGTTGTCGTTGTAGTAGTGGTTGAGCTGCCACTTCCAGCGCTGCGGTGAGGAAGCCTGAGTCCAGTACTGATTGCCCCACTGACTCATGCCACGGCCATGGCCGAAACAGGCCTGATCAACGCTGACCGGATCGGCCAGGCAGGGCCAGTCAGTCGTCGGTGATCCGGCAAACCCGTTGCCGCAGCTCAGGTCCTGATTGACGCAGCTCAGCGCGCCGAGCAGGCTGTTGTTCTGGGCAGAATATTCGGAGCGGAAGATCTGCCCGTCGCGCTTGAGCATTAGACCGGCCGTGGCGGCAACCGCCGCATTGGTATTGGCCTGGGTGCCCGGCTCATTCACCTGGCAACAGGCCGAGGAACAGATATCGTAGGCGGTATGGGGTGGATTGAGCACGTGCCAGGCGCCGTAGGATCGGTAGGCCACGGCACCGGCCGCCAGAGCATCGAAATTCCACGACGCGATCCACTCCTTTGGCAAGCCGCGGCGGACATAGTCTTCCAGAGTCATGCTGCAGCTGTTCGGGCAATTTCCGCTGCAGCAGCGCTGGGTGCAGCTGGCATCGGCAAAGCCGACGGTGATGCTGCTCGGAGGCGCGTCGCCCTGACCCAGGCGCGGCGGGAGGACACGTTCAATGCCCGACGAGTCGGGTCCCGGCATCAAGGATTGGAGTTGGCGATGCCCGCCCGCCTGGATCGGGGCCTCACCAAGCACGATATTCAACCGAGCCGATCCGGCAGCAAGGAGACGGTCGGCGATCGTGAGCGCGGAATGACCAGCGGCCTCGACCCGAACAAAGACGGGGGCGAGAAGACCAGACCGGATAACCGGTGCCGGCAAAAAAAGTTCGTAATAACCCTGCGCATTGCTGCGCGCCTGCACGGCGTGATGGTTGACCGAGATGACAGCCCCTTCGACCGGGCCGCGGGTCTCGCGATCGGAGACCCAGCCCGCCAAGCGCAGCTGCTGGCCATCGGATGGGCCGGCAATTGGCGGGTCGAGGGGAGGCAGCAATACGGTCCGTTTCGCGCCGCCCTCGCCAGGGCGCCAGAGGGCGAGCAGCGTCTGGTAGCCCTTGCCTTCGACACGCACAGCAGTCGGTGCATCCACTTCGAGTCGGCGACGAATCTCGATAGGATAGGCGCGACCCCGATCCCGCAAGGCAGCCTCGATTTCGACGTCCAGCGGCGGGGTCTCCGAGTCGACTTCGGCCAGGGTCAAGGTCCCCGTCACACCCAGTCCCGTCTCCGCGTCCAACAGTAGAATCTCACCGGCCCGTAAGGACGACAGGCTTGCGAATGCGACCAGCAAGACAAGCCATCCCCTGTTCAACATCGCTTTAAGAAGCCTCTGAATAACTATGCTCGGGCGCGATGGGGATCAGAACATGCCCGTCTCGAGTCGGGCCGCTTCACTCATCATGGTCTGATTCCAGGGGGGGTCAAAGGTCAGGCCCACGTTGACGTCCTTGATGGTGGGGATCAGCTTGAGCCGATCGCGAACGTCGGCGACCAACACGTCACCCATGCCACAGCCCGGCGCGGTCAGGGTCATGGCGATATCGACCTGGCGTCCGTCGTCCTCACCGTGGATCAAATTGCATTCGTAGATCAGACCGAGATCCACCACGTTGATAGGAATCTCCGGATCGTAGACCGTCTTGAGCTGTGACCAGATGAGATCCTCCACGTCCTGATCGGTGGCATCGTCCGGCAGCTTGGGCCGCGGCGGCGGTTCGCGTCCGATGGCGTCGGCATCGTCACCGGCCAGGCGAAACAGGCGACCCTCGACATAGATCGTGAAGCTGCCGCCCAAAGACTGGGTGATGTAGCCCACCGTGCCGGCCGGAAGCTCGATTTCAGTGCCCTCCGGCACCATGACGGCCACGGCGTCGCGATCGAATTTTACCGGGGTGTAGGAGTTGCTGAACATCGCACGGTTAAATCAGGATTGAATTGGTCCACATTATATCGCTTTCGAAAACATCGGGTTCACCGCACGGGCACAAAGGACGCAGACAAAACCAGAGCCAACGCTCAATTCAGCAAGCGAGATCAATCAGCGCTGCTCTATTCTTTCCAATCCCTGGCCCGGCGTTGCGCGTTGCGCGTGTCACCGCGACAAATTTGCATTAACCGTCGTTCGTGATGCCCAGCGCGCGTTCAGCGGCCTGACGGGTGAGGGGGTGATAGGCGGGGCGCGCGCGCTGGTAGACCTCAATGGCCCAGTCACGACCCCAGTCGCTGTCAGCCAGGGCGACGTAGAGCGGCCGGGTGAATTTGTTGCGGCCGACGTCCAGCAGAAACTGTTCCAGGCGCACAATGCCGGGAGCGTATTCCGCATCGATGCTGTGGCTCAGCCAAAGATAAAGAATCTCAACGTTGCTTGAGTCGGTCAGTGCAAACGCTGCATCCATCTCGGCCAGGGTCTCGTTGGACAGGGGGCGCTCCAAACCGGACAGGAAATGGAGCCACTCGTAGACTGACCAGTCATTGGTCGGAAGGTCGGCAAGGGCAGTCTCACCCTCCTGCCATCGCTCACGCTGGGCGTCCACCCTGGCCAGCGCATCCGACTGCGGCGCCACAGCAACGTCGGGCAGGCCGGGCTCGTACAGCCACTCGTCGACCTCGGCCAGGGTCAACGCTCCCGGGTGGGTCTGGATCAAATGGGCATCAAGGTAGTCGCGGAAGGTTTCGGTGTCGATCGACTCAAATGCGAATTCATCGAAGTACTGGCGCAGAAACATGTCGAGATCTTCGCGACCGATCCGGCTCTCGATCCAGTCGAGGAAAAAGCGGCCCATGTCGTAAGGCACGCTGATGAATGCGCCTTCGGGGTCCTTGCCGCTGAGGTCGCGGACCAGCTGCCGATCGGTCTCGTCGAGCTCGGGCAGGCTGGACTGCAGGCCGTCCCAGTCCAGCTTGGCCAGCATGGCGACAATTTCCGGGGAGTAAATCTCTTCCATGATGCGCGCCTCGAAGTAGACCGTAAAGCCCTCGTTGAGCCACAGATCACGCCAGGAGGCATTGGTGACCAGATTGCCGGACCAGCTGTGGGCCAGCTCGTGGGCGACCAGCGCCAGCAAGCTGCCGTCGCCAGCAATAATCGTCGGGGTGACATAGGACAGGCGCGGATTCTCCATACCGCCGAAAGGAAAGCTGGGCGGCAGCACCAGAAGATCGTAGCGTCCCCAGCGGTAATCGCCGTAGAGCGCCTCGCCGATGTCGATCATATCTTCGAGCTGGTGGAACTCGGCTTCGGCGCGCTCGATCCAGTCCGGCTCAGCGTAAACGCCACTGCGTGGGCCGATCTCGGCGAACTCCAGATCGCCAATAGCAATGGCCATCAGATAGGACGGCACCGGCTGCGGCATGGAAAAACGGTACTCACCACTTGCATTGCGTTCGAAGGGATTGCCGTCAGCCCCCATGACCACCATCAGATCGCGTGGGCCTCGGACGGTGGCATCAAAGGTGTAGCGCACAGCCGGCGTGTCTTGCAGCGGCACCCAGCTGCGCGCGTAATGCGGTTGGCTCTGGGAGAACATGAAAGGCTTTCCAGAGCTGGTTTGATTGGCATCGAGCCACTGCAGTCCAAACGCATCGGGCGAGCTTTGATAGTCCACACGAACCTGACTGATTCCCTGCGGCAGGATGATAACCAGGGGCTGACCGAGATGCGCCTGTTCCTCGCTGAGCATCGGCCCCAGGCGCCAGGACACGGCCCGATAGTCGCCCTCGGGTCCAACCACGGTGACGTCCTGGATGTCCAGATCACGCGTATCGAGGACCAGGCGTTTGTGGTCGGGGTCGGGCCGTTCCAGATCGAGCAGGACGTGGCCACTCAGCGTGCGCGAGTCCATGTCGGCCGCCAGGTCCAGGGTCAGGTGTCGCACTCTCACCTGATCGTATTCGGCGTAGCTGTGCGGATCGGGGCCGAGGTCGACCCGGAATTCAGCGGTCGGCGTGAGTGGCACCGGCGGTGTTTCCTGCTGGCAGGCAGCCAGCAGCGAGATGGCCAGTGGTGCGATAAGAAAAATCCTGGATGTGCTCATTTCTCGAAGCCCTTTAATACCTGGAAATGCTCGCAATGGCGCAGCGGCGCGAAGAAAACAAAAGCTAGAAATCAATCGAAGCAAGAGCAGCTCAAATGTAGAGCTTGTCTGCCTTACGCGAATTCTTTTCACGCTTGGTTTCGTTGCGCCGCTGCGCCTGGGTGAGCATAAAATTTAGTTCGCAACGCTCAAAGCGCGTCGTCACCCTCTTCGCTGGTGCGAACGCGCACGGCGCGTTCAATCGAGGTCACGAAGATTTTGCCGTCGCCAATTCGGCCCGAGGCCGCCGTCTCCATGATCGTCTCCACAACCCGATCGGCATCGTCATCGGGAACGGCGATCTCGAGTTTAAGTTTGGGCAGGAAATCAACGACGTATTCGGCGCCGCGGTAGAGTTCGGTGTGACCCTTCTGGCGCCCGAAACCCTTGACTTCAGAGACGGTCATTCCAGTCACGCCGACCTCGCCCAGCGCGTCTCGAACATCGTCGAGCTTGAATGGTTTGATGATGGCGGTGATCATTTTCATGATGGGATCGTCTTTGTTCCACTAAATGATAGAGTGCATTATCCAGACTAATCGACCCGACTGCACACCATGCAACCCGATTTCCAGACACTCGACGAGATTACCCGCCGCCTCGCCGCCGCCGTACCGGCAGAATTAAAAACCGCACGAGCCGAAATCGAGTCACAGTTTCGGACCATCCTGGAAGCCACATTCAACAGAATGGACCTGGTCACGCGCGAAGAATTTGAAATCCAAAAGAAAGTGCTGGCACGAACGCGCGAAAAACTCGAAGACCTTGAAGCCAGACTACAGGAACAGTCTTAAAGGGCTGTCCGAGTAACCCGCCCGATCGCCATCGGGCCTTTCCGTTCAGTCAACGGGCAGCGGTTCCGACCAGCCTGCATCCAAGCTTGTCGCAAGCGGCGTACCAATCCGCTATTCTGGGGCCTGTCAGCGACTTGTCGCTCCCGTCGTCCATTCCGGTGAAAGTATGACTGCATGGCGCGAAATTTCAATCGGACTCGCTCTGCTGCTCCCTACAGCAGCAACCGCGGAAACAATTCGGATGGGTGGCGATCGAGACTACCCGCCTTATGAGTTCGTCAATGAGCAGGGTCAGGCCGACGGATTTCACATCGATCTCGTCCGGTCGATCGGCGAGATCGCCGGCTTCGAGGCGGAATTCCAACTCCGATCCTGGGCTGAGAGTCGCGCGGCTATCAGAACGGGGGATATCGACTTGCTGGCCTCTTTCGTCGCAGAGTTCCGAATGGAGGAACTGGACTTTGCCACGCCCCACCTGATCGTGCATCACGAAATCTTCGTGCGTCAGAACGAAATGCAGGTTTCAGGTCTGGAATCCCTGACGGGCCGAGAGGTCGTTGTTCAACGGGGCGATTTCGTCGAGGAGCACCTCGAACGAATGGACACGGACCTGACGCTGATCCCGGTCACAACCCAGCGCGACGCCCTCGCTCTGCTCGCTGAAGGTCAACACGATGCGGCCATCATCAATGAGCACGTTGGCCGCCTGATGCTGAGTCAGGCCTTTGATGATCAGCTCACGACCAGCGGACCACCGCTGTTTCCGATCAGCTATGCACTGGCGGTCGCAGAAGGCAACGACGCGCTCCTCGCTCGGATCGAATCGGCGCTTTCCGAGCTCAAGGCGAGCGGCGAGTTCAATCAACTGCGCCAGCGCTGGTTCGCGGCAGCGCCTGCGGCAGTGAGCGATGATCGCATGATGCACTGGCTGCTGGTCGCGATGCCGCTGGTCCTCGCCGGCATCCTGCTGATCATGATCTGGCGGCAGTCCACGAGGCACCCGCAGGAAGAAAGCCAGGCCGTTTTTGCCGCCCGGTTCCGGCGAGACGGACTGACCGGGCTGCCCAATCGCGTGGAGCTCGAGCAGGGGGTGGCCAACGCGATCGAGCGCGCGCGGACCGATCACTTCCGGCGCGCTTTGCTCCATATCGACCTGGACCAGTTCAAGCTGGTCAACGAGAGCGACGACTACCAGGCTGGCGATGAGATCATCTGCCGGGTGGCCGAATTCCTGCGCAAGCGCAGCCACCTGGGCGAGCTGCCGGCCCGACCAGGTAGCGACGAATTTGCTCTGCTACTGGGCCCGTCGCGCGATCCGATGGCCACCGCCGAGCAGCTCCGTGATGAGCTCGAACAAATGGAGTTCCTTATCAACGGCCGCAGAGTTCAGGTGACCGTGAGCATTGGCCTGGCGGTACTCGATGATCACGCCATTTCAGTGGGCGAATTGCTCAAACAGGCAGAAGCAGCATGCCACGCCGCAAAGGAGGCTGGTCGCAATCGGGTGCACGCCTATCAGGCCGACGACGAAGCGCTGATCGAGCGCCACCAACAGCTGCGCTGGGTGCGTGAGGTCAGCCTGGCGCTGAAGGACAACCGGTTACGCCTTTACTACCAGACCATCGAAGCCTCGCAGCCCAACGCCGATGCCGAGCTGATGGTTGAAATCCTGCTGCGCCTGGAGTGTCCGGACGGTCGCGTCGCAACGGCCGGAGAATTCGTTCCGGCCGCAGAGAAATACTTCATTGCCCACCGCCTCGATCGTTGGGTCCTCCGTAGCACGCTGGCCTGGATGGAGGCACACAGCGACCGGATCTCCCATCTTCGGCGGGTTTTCATCAACCTCTCCGCGCGCAGCCTGGGCGATGACCGCTTCCTGCCCTACGCGCTGGAGCAGCTCGCCACGCACGAGGTTTCGAAGGAAAAGATCGGGTTCGAAATCACCGAGACCGCGGTCATGACCCAGTTCAAAACGGGCTTGAACACGATCGAACACCTGCGCAAGCTCGGCTGCCAGTTCGCTCTCGACGACTTCGGCGTCGGCATCTCCTCAATGGCCTATCTAAAAAACCTGCCGATCGATCTTCTCAAGATCGACGGGAGCTTTGCGCTCGACACGGAAACCGGCGAGCGCGACCACGCGGTGCTGAAGGAAATCAACGAGCTCGGCCACACGCTCGGCAAGACCACGGTGATGGAACACGTCGAGACCGAGCAGCAGCGCCAGATGATGGCCGAAATCGGCATCGACCTGATTCAGGGATTTCTCATCAGCAAACCGCGACCGCTGGCCGAACTGCTCGACGACCCTCGCTTGACCGGCAGGCGCTAAGCCCTTCGCCCTCGACCCCGAACCCTTTGGCAATCGCGAGTAAAAAAAACCGCTTGTTTCACGCTTTCGCTCAACACGGCCCAGGCCAATAAGGCTTCCGACCAACAGGCGCGCTGATTGAAACGACCGCATTGATATCGATCGCTCGTCGATCAGCTGGCGAAGGAGACTCCGCGCCCCTAGCATCGCCATTCAGAGCGTCCCGAGCAGATGTCCTAGGGCACCATGGGAGGTTTTCCTAGGGACATTGCGTTGCGGGCATCGCACACTGGGCACCGTTGTCTCAAGTGAGATCCTATGCCGCTTGCCACCATCCATTCCCGCGCCCAGGTCGGTATCGACGCGCCGCCGATCTGGGTCGAGGTTCATCTCGGACCGGGCCTGCCAGGATTCAGCATCGTCGGCTTGCCCGAAACTGCCGTGCGCGAGAGCAAGGACCGGGTTCGGGCAGCGATGGATAACGCCGGCTTCAAACGGCCGCAGTGGAAGATCACGGTGTCTCTGGCGCCGGCGGACCTGCCCAAGGAGGGCGCGCGTTTCGACCTGCCGATGGCGCTGGGCGTCATGGCGGCCTCAAGTCAACTCGAAACCGGGACTCTGGCCGACTGGGAATGCTTGGGTGAGCTGTCCCTGAACGGCGAGCTTCGACCCATTCGAGGCGCGCTTCCCGCGGCCATTGCTGCCCGTGAGGCAGGGCGCAAGCTGATCCTGCCGCGTGCCAACGGCGCCGAAGCCGGCCTGGTCCAGGGTGCCCGGGTTTATCTGGCCGATCACCTGACCGACGTGGTCGCCGCGATCAACGGGCAATTGACCCTCGATCGAGCCAAACCGGTCGAGCAGCGCGCTGAGGAGCACGCGCCAGACCTGTCCGAGGTCCTGGGGCAGACCCGCGCACGTCGGGCCCTGGAGATTTGCGCCGCCGGAGGACACAACCTGCTGTTCGTCGGGCCGCCTGGCACCGGCAAGACCCTGCTGGCCTCACGCCTGCCGGGCATTCTTCCGCCAATGCTGGAGGATGAGGCACTGGAAGCCGCCGCCATCGCCTCGGTCGCCGGCCTGGGTCTGGATCCCGCACAATGGCGTCAGCGCCGCTTCCGCTGTCCCCATCACACCGCCTCCGGTGTGGCCCTGGTCGGTGGCGGCTCGAAGCCGAAGCCCGGAGAGATTTCCCTCGCGCACGCGGGCGTACTGTTTCTTGATGAATTGCCCGAGTACAGCCGCCACGTGCTTGAGGTCCTGCGCGAGCCGCTGGAGTCTGGCCGCATCATGATCTCGCGCGCCGCCCTGCAGGCCGAATTTCCTGCGCGTTTTCAGCTGGTCGCGGCCATGAACCCCTGCCCCTGTGGCTACCAGGGTGATCCATCAGGGCGTTGCTCCTGCACGCCGGACCAGATCAAACGCTATCGGGATCGCGTTTCGGGCCCGCTGCTCGACCGGATCGACCTCCAGGTCGAAGTGCCCCGCCAATCGCTGAAAGGACGCACGCCCGGCGAGTCATCGGAGCTGGTCCGCGAACGAGTGGTCCATGCGCGAGCCCTCCAGTCCGAGCGCGGTGGCATCAATGCCCGCCTCGGCGTCAGCGGCATCCGCACCCACTGCGGGCTCGGTGAGCGTGAAGCTCGACTGCTCGAACAGGCCTGCGAACGACTGCACCTGTCTGCGCGTGCGCATCATCGAATTCTGCGCGTGGCACGCACAATTGCAGACCTTGACGGCTCAGACCGTCTGGACATGCATCACCTGAGCGAAGCGATCGGCTACCGGCAGCTCGAACGAAAATAGCGCTTCGGCAACCAACGATTCTTTCACCTTCGATCCGGCCACACCCGTTAGCATGCTGGTTTTCATCTTGCGAGTGGCCTGGGAGTGCGAAACAGCGGCGTCAAATTGAATATCGCCCTTTGCCTAGTGGTCATCTTGCAGCTGGCCGTGACAAGTGCACGCGCCGAAACTCGGCTGGTCACCGAAATCAAAGGTGTCGATGGAGCCCTATTGACCAATGTGCGCGCCCATCTGGGGCTTCATGCTGCCCAACGTTTGGACGATGTGTCGGTCTGGCGCCTTCGGCAGCTGGCCACCGAGGCCAGGCAGGAAGTCCGCGATGCGCTGCAGCCCTACGGCTACTACCGGCCCAGAATCGAAGTTCGGCTCGAACAACCGGAAGACGACAGTCCCTGGCGAGCGCTGATCAACATCAATCCCGGACAGGCCACCCGAATTGACACGCTCGCCCTGGAGATCGAAGGCGACGGACGCACTGATCCAGAACTGATCGCCTGGAAGAAGAGCTGGCCGCTGGCCCAGGGCAGTCGGCTGATTCACGCGGAGTTCGAGTCGGCCTGGAAGCAACTCGCGGCGCTGGCCGAGCAACGCGGTTATTTCTCCGCGCGATTCCAGCAGCGCCAGGTCGTCGTTGATCCGGACCGGGCCAGCGCCGAGGTGACCGTGCGCTTCGATACCGGCCCGCGCTACCGTTTTGCCGACTATATCAGCGACAACGAGACCTTTTCGGATCGTTTGATCGAGCGCCTGAACGTGCTCGAACCGGGCGAGTTCTACAGCCGCGAGCGTGTCGACCGACAGCGCGAAGTCATGGTCCGCTCCGGACTCTTCCGGCGCGTCATCGTCGAAGAAACACGCCAGGACGACGGTGCCAACGTCCAGTTGAACTACGAGCTCGAACCCAGGCCGCCGAACTCCTATCGCGCCACCTTGGGATTCGGCACCGACACCGGTGCGCGCCTTCAGCTCGAATGGATTCGCCACTACCTGTCGTCGAGGGGTGACCGTCTCGATCTCGGCTTCGGTGCGCAACAGCAAAACGAAGAATTCGTCTTCCGCGGAGACTATTTTCTGCCGCGGGGAAACAAGCCCTTCGACTTCTGGACCGCCGGGCTTTTGCTGCGACGCGAACAGGACGATTTCCGCTTCAATGACGAGGACCGGATCGAAGCGGTCTTCGACAGTTTCAACGGGCGTCGGGAACAGGTCGAGGTGACGTTCGGACGCCTTGAGGAGCGGCCCGCGCCATTCGAGGGCTCTGACCCGATCGAAGAGCGCCTGTTTATTTCGCTCCTGGACGAATCCTTTGACGCCCTTCGACAAGGCAGTTTCAGCGAAGAAAATCAGGCATTGCTCGACGCCAATCCGGAGCTCGCACCCTTTCTTCAGGACGAAACTCAGACCGTCGCGATCGGCGCCAGCTGGCGCCTGTTCAACGTGACCGGCACGGGCTTTCGGACCCGCGGGCTCGTTGTCGATGCCCGCGTGATCGGTGCCAGCGACTCGCTGGGTTCCGACGTCGGCTTTCTGCAGGGCTACGTGGGCGGACGCTGGCATCAGTTGATCGGCGATCGGCAAAAGATTCTCCTGCGGGCCGAGGTCGGCTATACGGAAGCGGCCGTTGACAATCTGCTGCTCACTCTCGAGGACCGGCAGCTGGACCTGTCGATCACTGAACTGCCTGAGCGCTTTCGCTTCAAGACGGGCGGTGACCGAACGATTCGTGGTTACGCCTTCGAGGCACTGAGCACCAACCGCAACGGCGGCAATCATCTGCTCGCCGCCTCGGCCGAATACGAATACCGGGTCGGCGAGAGCTGGTCACTGGCGGCGTTCTACGATATCGGCAATGCGTTCAACGCATTCGACCAGATCAAACTCAAGCGGGGCATCGGCGCCGGTTTTCGTTTCTATACACTGATCGGTCCGGTGCAGGTTGATTTCGCCCAAGCCCTTGACGACGCCGGAGACCCCTGGCGGTTTCACTTGACCATCGGAACTCGATTGCTGTGAGGTTCAAGCGCACCTAATGAATGCCAAGACCGACACTCCGGCCGAGCCCCATCGGCCAGCTCTGCGCTGGCTGAAGCGCATTCTGATCGCGCTGCTGGCGCTGATCCTGATCCTTGTACTGGCGTTGGTGGGGGGGTTCCACTGGCTGACCCGCACCCAGTCAGGTGCTGAGTTCGCGCTTGGGCAGGCTCAGGGTGTGCTGCCGAGTCTGGAATGGGGGGCGGCCTCAGGCAACCTTCGCGACGGGCTGGTACTGGAAACGGTGGCCGTGGATCCTGCGGGATCTTCCCTCCGGCTCGAGCGCATTGAACTGGCCGCGCAGCTGCGCCTGATCGGTGGGCCTGAACTGATAGTCGAGCGTCTGATCGTGAGTGACGCCGACATTACCCTGCCCCCATCGGAACCGGCACCGGAGCCTTCAGAGCCATTCACGCTTCCCAATTTGGCCAGCCCATTGCCGATCGTCATCGAGAACCTGGAACTAACCAACGTTCGCCTGCTGCCACACCAGGAGGACGCGCCGCTACTCGTCGTCGATCGGCTGCAGGTGGGCGGCGTGATTGATCAAGCGCTGACCCTGAACAAGTTTAACCTGCGCCTGCCTCAGGTCGAGCTCAGCGCCAGCGGTCAGGCGGCACTCGACGCGCCCCATCGTATGGATCTGAGGATCACGGCAGCAACGAGCCTTGAGGACATTCCGAACCACGAGCTGGTCCTGAATCTGGAGGGCAGCCTGGATAATCTTGAGGCCTCGCTGCACACGGTCGGGCCAGCCAGTCTGAGCGGCAATCTGCGTCTGCGAGGCCTGCCGAGTCTGGAGACGGTCGCGCTGGATCTGCAGGGGAGTATCAGCGACTGGCCCGGGCTCGACTATGCCGTTCGCGACCTGGATCTTTCCCTGGACGGGAGCCCGGACGACTGGTCGGCACGACTCCTGGCCAGCGCCGAAGGCCCCCAGATTCCAGACAATCGCATCCAGCTTGATGCCAACGGCTCTCTCGAACGCGCTCGCCTGGCGGGCCTGAGAATCGAAACGCTGGACGGCCTGATCAGCGCTCAGGGACAGGCGCAATGGTCCGATGTCGTGTCCGCCGGGCTGACTTTGAGCCTCGAGCAGCTCGACCTCACACCGCTCTATCCAGAGCTGCCGGCACAGGCTCGCCTGAACGGTGCGCTGGAGCTTGCGCTTGAGGATCGCTCGATTCGACTGAACTCCCTGAGCCTGCGCGCACCGCCGACCACACTGAGCCTGGAGGGCAGCGGCCGCTACGATCCGACCCGTGACGATCTGGCGCTGGACCTGGTCTGGCAGGATTTCAGTTGGCCCCCGGTCACCAACGACGCAGAACCGCTCCTCGCGAGCGAGCGCGGTGAGGTGAGACTCAACGGCAAGCTGAGCGACTGGCGGGCCGAGCTCGACGCCCTGCTGCAGGTGCCCGACCAGCCACTAGCCGAGGTAAAGGCGCAGCTGCAGGGGACCGGAACGGGCGTCCGCCTGAAGAACCTCGACCTGGATGCCACAAACGCGGGTCGCGCACGAGTGAGCGGTGCGCTGGACTGGCAGCCCGAACTGCGCGGTGAGCTGTCCGTCGAACTGACCGAGCTCGATCCCGGTGAATTCATTCGCCAGCTGCCTGGTCAGGTATCGGGCCAGATCGATATCTCGATCGACGGCCCGGATGCGTTTGATTTCGCCATCAATCAGCTCAGCGGCAGCCTGCGAGGACAAGCCCTTGGAGGAAGCGGCCGGGTCAGCTGGCAGGCCTCATCGCCGCAAGCGGGCAGCCTGGAGCTGACGCTCGGCGACAATCGTTTCGCACTCGACAGCGTCGACGGCGAGCGCTGGACCTTCGACGTCCAGGGGGACTCCCTGGATCAGCTCTGGCCTGGCCTGTCCGGCGTGCTGGTCGCGGAGGGCAGCGTTCTACCGGACAGCGCTGAGCTCATGGCAAGCGCGACGCTGCGCGATGCCGGGCTGAACGACATCACCCTGCGCGAGCTGGATCTTGACGCCGATGTGAGCTGGCAGGAGCCGACCCGTGCCGATGTGGTCTTGACCTTGAACGATCTGGACCTGAATCCCTGGGAGCGCATCGATCGGCTCGAATTGACTCTGGACGGCCGCTGCCGATCGCATCGCTTCGGACTCAATTTCAACGCCCAGCGAGCAAGTCTGGATCTTGCGGGACAGGGCCAGTGGCCAGAGTGCCTGCGCGGGGGCGAGCGGTGGGACGCGACCATCGACCGGCTGTTTGTGGGTGACACGCAGGCCGGCGACTGGCAGCTGAGTGAAACGATGCGATTCCAGGTCACGCCCACGGGCACCGCTGTCGAACCGGCCTGCCTGACCGCGGCCGGTCCCGAAGAGGGGGCCGTCTGCGTGGAGTCGGTGATGTTGGCCCCTCGCAACCAGCCCTCCAGCGCGGCGCTGAGTCTGCGCGATGTGCCCATGGATCTGTTGCTCCTGCCGCTGGACCCAACGGTGAGCGTCGGCTCATCCCTGTCCGGCGAACTGGAGGGCGGCTGGACCGCCGGCCAGGGTGTCGACCGACTGGCCGGCACCCTGATCCTGTCCGAGGGCGCCATCGTTCCGATGGGCGGCGAGCAGGCGCTCCTTGGCATTGATGGCCTGACTCTGGATCTGATGCCCAGCGGCCGCGGCGTGCTGGCCGAGCTGGATGCACGCTTCGAGGGCCGCAGCAGCCTGACTGGTGCCATCGGCATCGACGACCTTCGCCAGCCGATGGAATCCACGATCAACGGTGACCTTCGACTGGATCTGCCAGACATCAGCGTGCTCAATCGCACCGTGGTCGAACTCGACTCCATTGGCGGTCGGATGGACGGGCAGATGGCCATCCGCGGCCGGCTCGGTGCGCCTCAGCTGCGTGGCCAGGCCACGCTGACCGATGGCAGCCTCCAGCACGCGCCCCTGGGCCTGGAGGTGAGTGACATTCAGCTCGACTTGACCGGCAGCAATCTGCAGGCCAGTCTCAGCGGCCGGATGCGCTCTGGCGAGGGCCAGCTTCGGATCGAAGGAGGCTTGCAACCCAACGGCGATGTGTGGGCATGGAATCTTTCCACTCGCGGACAACAATTCAGTGTGGCCAGCGTGGACTGGCTGAATCTGGTGATCAGTCCGGATCTGGAAATGAGCGGCGAAGGCGCGCAACTACAGATCGACGGCGACATCGCGATCGATCGCTTGACAGCCGGCCTGCCCCCCGGCAGCGCAAACCAGGTCAACGCCTCCAGCGACGTGGTCGTGCTGGGCGAAACCGATGACGAGACCCAAGACCAAGCGCTGATCATGGAAGGCCAACTGGGAATCGACCTCGGCGAGAATGCCCGTCTAAGTGCCGTCGGGCTGGATACGCGCCTGGCGGGCGACGTTGAGCTGCAGTGGGATGGCTCTGGTGCCATGCCTCGCTCGCGCGGCATCATCCGGCTGCCCGAAGGTAGTTTCGAGTCCTATGGCCAGACCCTCGAGATCGAGGGCGGGGAAATCGTGCTCAGCAACCAGCCGATCACCAACCCTCGACTCGATATCCAGGCCGTGCGCGACATATTTGGCGATCCCCAGGTCGAGCGCGCTGGTGTGTCCATTCGAGGCAACGCGCAGTCCCCTGAGATCCGCCTGTTCACCGACCCGCCAACCAGTGAGGAAAAGGCCCTCGCCTATGTGATCACCGGGGCAGACTTCGATCATGCTGGTGGCCAGGGTGCGGTCAACGTGGGCTTCTACCTGCTGCCCAGACTGTTTGTCAGCTACGGCATCGGTCTGTTCGAGAATGGCAATGTGCTGTCTGGCCGCTACGAGCTTTCTCGCCGCTGGGGCGTGCGCGTGGTCAGCGGTGAGCGGGACACGGGGGTGGATCTGAGCTACGCCGTGGATAAATAAGGAACGGGTTCAGAGTTCAAGTTTCAGGGTGAAGAGGTGAAGGGGTTAACGGGATAAAGGGAAAGGATTTAGGGGGCCTGGGGGCGGGGTTTATTCGGGGCAGGCCAGCCAGATGTAGTGGCGGGCGCCCTTGCCGGCGCGGTGGGGGCGCACGATGCGCTCATCGACCTTGAAGCCGCAGCGTCGCATTCGGGTCTGGAACGGGCGGTCCGGCCCGGCCGACCAGACCGCCAGCACGCCACCGGGACGCAGCGCTCGACGAGTGACCGACAAACCCTCACTGGTATAGAGCCAATCGTTTTCGCGCCGAATCATCGCCGACGGGCCGTTGTCCACGTCCATCATGATCGCATCGAAACCGGTGCCGACACCACGCAGAAGGTCCGCGATGTCGCCCTCGAAAACGGTGGCACGCGGGTCCCTGAGCGGGTGCCCGGAGGGCTCGCCCATGAGCTCACGGTTCCAGGCGACCACCTCGGGCACCAGCTCGGCCACCACCACCTCGCTATCAGGCCCGACCTGATCGAGCGCGGCCGCCAGGGTGAAGCCCATCCCCAGGCCCCCGACTAACAAGCGCGTATTGGATCGGGCCTGCATGGCCTCGCAGGCCAGCTCGGCCAGCGCGATTTCGGAACCGTGGACACGGCTATTCATCAGTTCGCCGCGACCGGCAATGACGATCGAAAACTTGTCCTTGTGCTTGTACAGGAGAAGGTCTTTCTGCGTATCGGGAATCCGGGCCGAGCCCAGCAGTTCAGATCGTGGCATAGGAGTCGATAATTCCGTAGTAGAAAGCCGTTCTCACCGCAGAGACACGGAGGCAATCAATCAGGTCTTGTTTCTTAGTCTGTGTACTCAGTGCAGTTTGGAATCCAATGGCGATTTGCCGCAGGCAAGAGGACTTTGGTTGTAAGACGACCGCGCGTGCCTCAGTGGTGATTTTTGCTTCAACGACCCTTGAACTCCGGCTCGCGTTTTTCCATGAAGGCGCGCATGGCCTCGGCGAAGTCCTCGGACTGCATAAACATGCCGTTGAGCGTCGCGGCCTCGCGGTTGCCGTGGCCGACCGCCCCGTCGATGCGTGCGTTCATGACCTGCTTGATGCCGGCGGTGACCAGCGGCGGGTTGGCCGCGATCCGCTCAGCCATCTGGCGAGCCGCCTCGAGCAGCGCGTCGCCGTCGTCGAGGGCGTGGGTCAGCAGCCCGATCGCCCTGGCCTGTTCGGCACTGATCTCATCGCCGGTCAGCGCCATTTCGCGTGCCCAGCCCTCGCCGATCAGATGCGGCAGGCGCTGGATACCACCGAGGTCGGGCACGATGCCGACCTTGACCTCGCGTAGGGCAAAGCGCGCCTGCTGACTGGCAAGACGGATGTCGCAGGCAGCAATCATCTCGATGCCGGCGCCGATGCACCAACCATCGACCGCTGCAATCACCGGCAGGCGACCGCCTGCAATCGCATCGAAACCACGAACCATTTCGGCAGCCGTGCGGGCGATGGCCGCACGCCCCGCGGCACCGTCCTGGAGCATGCCGCCCATGTGCTGGGCCATGCCCGGTAGGTCGAGACCATAGGTGAAGTCCTTGCCCTCGCCGCGCACGATCAAACAGCGAAGCTTGGAATCGGCGTTCAAATCAGCGACCACCCCGGGCAGCTCGCGCCAGAAGTCGGGCCCCATCGCATTGCCACGGCCGGGCCCGACCAGAACCAGTTCGGCAAGGTGGTCGGAGCTGCGGTCGATGCGCAGGGATTTCAGATCAGACATGGTCGGTCTCGGCAAACGAAGAAGGGTCGATGATACCGGCTTGTCGCAATCGCATGAGCGCCGAGCGATGCAATCGCTCATAATCGCGCCATGGAACGGCAGGACGAACTCGTTGTAGCACGAACGCGGCGGTGGATCGAGCGCGTGGTGATCGGGCTGAATCTCTGCCCCTTCGCGGGTCAGCCCTGGCGCGCCGACCGGGTCGATATTCGGGTCAGCGAGGCCGACCGGCCGGGGATCCTAGCCGAGGCTCTGGCCGACGCGCTGCTCGATCTTGAAGCCGCCGATCCGGCCAGCTGCGAGACGATCCTGCTCGTCCATCCGAACGTGCTTGATGATTTTTTCGACTACAACGATTTTCTCGACATTGGCGACCAGCTCCTTGAGCAGATGGGGCTGGCCGGAACATTTCAGATCGCAAGCTTTCACCCGGACTATAAATTTGCCGGAACCGGCCCCGACGACCGGTCGAACGCGACCAACCGCTCGCCCTACCCGATGCTGCACCTGCTGCGGGAGGCCAGCGTCGAGGCGGCCACCGCCCGGCTCGAACACCCTGAAGCGATTTACGAGCGAAACATCGAAACCCTTCAGAACCTGGACGAGGCGGCGTGGAACAGGCTCGTGGACAGCGCTGCCAAAACACCCTGATCGAGCTTTTGAGAGGCGCTGGCTCGCCCTGCCCATGGTTCCCGTTCTCAATGGCGCTCGTGTTAACGGTGCCTAGGAATCTGATTCACCTTGCATGCACTGAGGACACTGGGGGAATAGGACCAATCGTTCGATGTCGCTAAGGAGCCTCCGCGAGGATGATCTGAAGGACGTCCATTGACGCCCCGGAGGAACTCGCACCATCCCCTGGCCGATCGAGTCGATCAGCGACGCGGACGAATCACGGGTTCAGATCAGCCCGGATAGCTGCCAGACGCTGGGCGATCAGATCTTGCGCCTTCTGGGTGGCATTGAGCCCGGTGTATTCGATTTGCTCAACCTCGGTGCTGCCAAGGCGACGACGGTCGAGCAGGTCATAGGTCACGGTGTCGGCCTGAACCATGAAGGCCGTGTCCGAGCGACCGTAGAAGGTGAGCTGACGCTGGCCGGCCGGTAGCGCGCGGGCGACTACGACATGGCGCGCCCCGGCATCCAGGGCCACCTCGCTCAAGGCGTTCAAGTCCAGTTCGTCGGTCTGGACCAAGGCGGCCAGTCCGGTGACAAAGCCGCGCTCGATCAAGTCGTGGCCGTCCTCGCGCAGCGCGCGTTCAATTTCGCGCATCATCGGATCGGTGATGGCCTCATCACCCAAACCGACCACCAGCACACCTGCCGGCGGCGGGATCGGCGGGGAGGGCTCGATGGTTGCGCGCTCAACGACCGGGCGGGTGATCGACTCCAGGGGCTCGACGGGCCGTTCGACCAACGCCACCTGCCTCGATGAATCGTCGGCGCCGTCGACGACGGCATCGATTCGGGCATCGGTCTGGCGCTCGGACGACAAGGCGGCCTCATTATCGTCACCAAAAAGTCTTCTCGCTGCAGCGCTGGGCGTGGCGCGTTCCGCCTGGGGGCGGCTCTGTGAATCCCGGGTCTGGCCGTCGATCTGATTCTGCGCCAGGCGCGTCTCGGCCGTGGCACCGGCCAGGGATGAATCGCTTGCCGGCTCTTCACCTGAAACCTCGACTGAATCAGCCATCGGATTAACGGCCGAATCCGCTTCAGAGGCGCCAGCCGCCAAATCGGTTCCGAGCATGAGATCGGCGGTGGCTGGCGATGACGGCTCCGAGTCGGTTGAAGTGGCTGCAGGCACTGATCCCGCCGGGGCCCGCTGTGGGTCGACGGTCGGCTCGTTGCGCTCGATCTCGCGCGTCTGACTGGCGGCCGCATTGAGCTCGCCGGCCCTGGCCGGGTCATCGGTGTCCATTCCCAGCATGGCCGCAACGCGCTCGATCTGGGCCGGCGCAAACTGGACCACGGCGAAGCCCGACGCGCCCAGTCCAACCAGCACCAGCAAGGCGAAGACCAGCAGGGCGGCCCTGGATCCGGAGTTCGGCGGCGGGGTCGACTGAGTGGTCGGCGGCTCGGCAAGGGTCGGATCAACCGCCTGGGTCGATGCCCTGCCCGTATCGGCCTGGCGGCTTGGGGAAGCGGCGCTGGCGGAGGCGGCTGCCGACGGGGCGGTCGGCCGGGTTGGGGTGTCGATGGCCGGCGCGCCACTGACCTCCGCGGCGGCCGCAGCAAAACCCAGATCGGTCAGCAGAGCGTCGTAGTCCTGGTAGCGTTTGGACCGATCCGGTGCAAGCATGCGGCCGAGCACGCCGAAGGTCTTGTCGTCGAGGGTTTCGTCCAGGTCGCCAAGCTCGGGGAAATCAGCCGCCAGCAGGGTCCGGGCCGTGTCCTCCAGGCCCGAGCCCGGCACCAGGCGCTTGCCGGCCAGCATCTCGTAATACACGGCACCGAGGGCGAAGAGATCGCCGCGATGATCCGCCGCCTTGCCGGTCATGACCTCAGGCGGCAGATAGCCGGGGGTGCCCATGATGTATTTGCTTTTCACCTGTTCGGCGTCCGGGTGGACGACGCTGGCGATGCCGAAGTCGGTCAGCACGGACCGACCACGCCGGTCGATCATGATGTTGCCCGGCTTGATGTCGCGGTGGACGATGTTTTCCTCGTGCGCGGCTTTCAGGGCGAGCGCACACTCGGTCACGATCCGCCGGGCCTGCTCCGGCAGCAGGCGTCCGTCGCGCTGAAGACGATCGGCCAACGATTCGCCATCCACGAACTCCATCACGAAATACGGCTTGCCCTCGTCCTCGTCGGCCAGGTAGATCTGGGCGATGTGGGGGTGGTTCAGGGCAGCCACGTTGCGCGCTTCGCGCAGAAATCGGGTGACCGTGATTTCATCGTTGCTGAGCTCATCGTTAAGGCACTTGATCGCGATGAAGCGCTCGAGCTTGGGGTCGACGGCCTTGTAGACGACGCCCATGCCGCCGCGACCCAGCTCGCTGATGATGTGATAACGACCAAGCACCTTGGGCATGACTCTGTCCTTCGACTCTGTTCTCTGGAATTTAAAGTGTAGGCTCGCAATGCGCGAACTGCCGTTGCGCAGGCGTGCCACTCTTGACACCCATCATTACGAATATATCAGAGCAGTCCTGCCAGACCCATCTGCCACGATTGCTGCCTGGACCTCGTAGATACACAGGAAATCGACGCAGCAATACCGATGAACGCAAGACCACCAGTCCCAGATAAGGCCCCAGCCCAAGGCCCTGCACCCGGTGCGGTCACGCTGGACCGCCGGCATTCAGCGCGGCTGCGCTCTCTGCATCCGGGGCCGCTGCGTGAGGATACGGCCCTCTCGGACGGCGGCCAGATCATCGGACGCGACGCCGATCAGGTCGACTTGATCCACACCGGGCCTGACGTCTCACGTCAGCACGCCTGGATTGGCAGGAATGAACAGAGTCAGTGGGAGGTGCGTGACCTGGGGTCGCTCAACGGCACCTTTCTCAACGGACGGGTCATCGATCGAGCTGCCGTCCTTCAGTCCGGCGATGTGATCGGCCTGGGGCGGTCCCGCGCGCCCGATTACGAGTTCGCTCTGGCAGGGGCCGCGCATGAGCGACTCATTCGGCTCTCGGATGACGGGCCCTGGGTCGTCGGTCGCGCCCCCGTGTCCGATCTCTCCATTCCGGCCGATCTCAGCGTCAGCCAGCGCCACGCCCGAATCGAGCGATGCGGTGATCGACTGCGCGTCGTGGACAAGGGCAGCCGCAACGGGCTCTGGCAGGGACAGCAGCGGCGTCGACAGCTGACCCTCGAGCCGAATGACGCCTTCATGATCGGTCACCACCGAATTCGCTGGCTCAATTCCGACGATGGCGAGATTACCCTGGCGCTCACCTCCCTGGGCCAGGCCATCGGGCTTCGGCTCGACGGGTGGTCGCCGATCGATGCGCCTGAATCGAAGGCGGTCGAACTCGCACCGGGACAGCTGCATCAGCTGATGATTGCCGATGCGACGGCCCGCACCCGTCTGATGCAGCGCCTCGGCCGCGATCATCTGATCGACGGCGCCTGCTTTTCCCAGGACTGGCTCGGCGACCAGATCGCGCGTCAGCGCGACCGCGTTGCCCTGGTCGACGCCCTGGACCCCCTGCCGGAGGCGCTCACCCTGGAACGCTGGCTGGGCGATGAAGCGATCCTGCGCGTGGGCACAGAGGTGTCTGTGAGCGAACGCGAGGCGCTGATCCACACCTCGCTGCAGGCGGTCGGCCTGACCGACGAACTGGCTGAGAGTCTGATCGCCGACTTGAGTGCCCTGAACCAGGCGCTGGCTCGCCTGGCCGCCGCCCTGCTCACTCGCCCCGGCCTGATTGTCATCAACGTGAATCGACTCGACCTGGACGATGACGACCGCGAGCAAGGCTTGAATCGTCTGAAGAAGCTGGCCGGCGCGGAACTGACCCTGGTCATCCTGGGCGCGCAGACGGGCATGGCCCTGCAGCCGAACTCATCCAGGCCGAGCGCACCGACGCCAGCACAACGCCACCTTCGCCGACCCAGCCCCGCCGTGCTGAGCTGCCTGATCCGGCGCGGCCTGCACGCACTGGTCAAACAACCCAGCGCGCTGGCCGGCCTGCTCGCCCTGCCCGCCCTGCTGGTGCTGGTCATGGCCCACTGGCTTGCGATGCGCTCGGGGGTGATTGCCGCGCAGACCGCACTGCTGATCAGCGCGCCCCTGGCCGCCGTG
>JGI12210J13797_10067773_pt1 | contig 22631 bp, 22 predicted proteins | sample ElkSlonscriptome_3_FD_13797 | JGI IMG/M metagenome (IMG submission 13797)
ATACCGGCACCGGCAATCTCGAAGGCCTAAAACAGCAGGCGCATTTGCTGGCCGAGGCGTTCAGCGCGCTGCCCGGAGATGTTGAGCTGGTCGATCCCGCGCCCGTCATCGCCATTGCGGCGGACGGGACCGAATTTGCCAAGCCAAATGGCCAGCACCTGATCGTGCGCGTGCGTCCCGGCGCAAATCGGCGGGTGCTGCTGACCGGGCACATGGACACCGTATTTCCCAAGAATCATCCGTTTCAAACGCTCACATGGCTGGAGGATGACGTTCTGGGCGGGCCGGGCGTGGCCGATATGAAGGGCGGCATTGCCGTTATATTGCACGCTTTGATGGCGTTTGAAGAAACGCCGGGCGCTTCTGCATTGGGTTATGATGTGCTGATCAATTCGGATGAGGAAACCGGATCGCTCGCCAGTTCAGACCTGATCGCGCAGATGGCGCAGGGTAAGCTGGCCGCGCTGACTTACGAACCGGCCGCCCTGCCCGACGGAACGCTGGCCCACGCGCGCGGCGGGACCGGCAATTACTCGATCACGATCACGGGCAAATCCGCCCATGCCGGGCGAAATCCTGAGGATGGGCGCAACGCGATTGTTGCTGCTGCCGATCTGATCCTGCGTTTGAAATCGATGGAGCGCGCTGACATCACCATTAACCCGGCAAAGCTGGAAGGCGGCGCGGCCAACAATGTCGTGCCCGATCACGCGCTGCTGCGCTTCAACATCCGGCCCAAATCGACCGAGGCGATGGAGGGTTTTGACAACGCGCTCAACACGTTACTGACGCAGATTGAGAGCGATCACGAAGTCACCGCCAGCCGTCACGGCGGCGTCACCCGCCCGCCAAAACCTGTCGATGCAAAGGCGCAAAGGCTGTTTGATCTGGTCAAGGAATGCGGCGCTGAGCTGGGCCAGACCATCGGCTGGAAATCCACCGGCGGCGTATGCGATGGCAACAATATCGCGGCCTGCGGTGTTCCCGTGGTCGATACGATGGGCGTGCGCGGTGGCTCTATCCACTCGCCCAAGGAGTTTCTGATCGTACCAAGCCTGACCGAGCGCGCGGCCTTGTCCACGCTTGTCCTGCAACGTCTCGCAAATGGTGCGCTCGCCACCAGCGATATCGCCGGAGAAGCCCCATGAGCATGCGCCTGCGCGCCGCGCGCCCTTCCGATCTTGAGCACCTTTATGAAATGGCAAAGCTGACGGGCGGCGGCTTTACCAATCTGCCAGCGGATCGTAATGCCCTGTCAGCCAAGCTAGGCCGCGCAGCAGACGCCTTTGCGCGTAAGGAAGACACAATTGCCGACGAGCAATTCGTGCTCGTCCTCGAAAATGCGGACACTGGCGCGGTGCGCGGCACATCGCAATTGATGAGCAAGGTGGGCCAGCAATGGCCGTTCTATTCCTACCGCCTCAACACTTTGACGCAGTATAGCCAGGCACTCGACCGGACGGTGCGCGCAGAAATGCTCAGCCTCGTCACCGATCTGGAGGGGACCAGCGAAGTGGGCGGGCTGTTCCTCCACCCCAATGAGCGCGCCGGAGGCCTTGGCCTGCTGCTCGCCCGATCACGCTATCTGTTTGTCGCGATGCACCGCAAACGCTTTACCGACAAGATCATTGCAGAGCTGCGCGGGATTGTGGACGAGCGCGGCGGATCGCCGTTCTGGGACGGTGTCGCAGGCCGGTTTTTCGGCATGGGCTTTCAGGAAGCGGACTATTTCAATGCGATCAACGGCAACCAGTTCATCGCCGATCTGATGCCAAAGCACCCGGTCTATGTCGCCATGCTGCGCGAGGAAGCGCGCAGCGTCATCGGCGTGCCGCACCCTACGGGNCGCGCGGCGATGCGGATGCTTGAAAACGAGGGCTTTAGCTACGATGGCTATGTCGACATCTTTGACGGCGGGCCAACAATGGTGGCGCAAACCGATCAGGTCGCCAGTGTGAAGGGCAGCAGCAGCGCGACACTCGCCGGAATGGAGATTAACGAAGGTGAGCGCGCCATCCTCGCAACCGGCCATCTCGACACATTCCGCGCGTGTTACGGCGCGCGCCAGTTTGACGGCGACGGCAACATCTCGATTGATAGCGCGGCCGCAGACACGCTGGATGTAAGCGCGGGCGACACCATCTGGAGCGTGGGCCGATGAGTGTTACAGAAATCAATTTTGACGGGATCGTAGGCCCCAGCCACAATTATGCGGGGCTGAGCCTCGGCAACATTGCCAGCGCTAGTCACAAGGGCGATCCGTCGTTCCCGCGCGCGGCGGCGTTGCAGGGCGTTCAGAAGATGCGCGGCAATCTCGCGCGGCTGGGCGTGCAGGGGTTTCTGTTACCGCTCCCCCGCCCCAATCTGGCGCTGACACAGGCGCTGGCTCTGGATAACAGCGCCCCGCCTCAACTGCATGCAGCGCCGTGGTCTGCCTCAAGCATGTGGACCGCGAACGCCGCGACTACCAGCCCCGCGCCCGATACCGCCGATGGCAAATGCCACCTGACGCCAGCCAACCTAGTAACCATGCTGCACCGCGCGCAGGAATGGCCCGATACAAAGCGGATGCTGGAAGTCGCTTTCGGCAGTTCCGATCATTTCACCGTCCATGATATCGTTCCCATGACATTCGGCGACGAGGGCGCAGCGAACCACATGCGCTTTTCCGAAGGCCATCAGGCGGCGGGCGTGGAGGTATTCGTCTACGGTAGGCCAGGCGGCAAGTTTCCCGCGCGCCAACACGAACAGGCCAGCCGCCTTGTCGCCCGATCACACGGGCTCGATCCGGCCAAATGCGTCTTCATCGAACAGAACCCCGCCGCCATCGAAGCGGGCGCGTTCCACAATGATGTTGTCTCTGTCGCGAATGAACGCGTGCTATTCACTCATGCCGAAGCTTTTGCCGACCAGCAAGGCGCCTATGACGCGATCCGCACCGCTTTCCCCGCGCTGGAAGTGGTCGAAGTGCCCGGCGATGCCGTGTCTCTAGCAGAGGCGATCCGCACGTACCTCTTCAATGCGCAATTGATCAGCCTGCCTGACGGCTCCATGGCCCTGATCGTGCCGGAGGAATGCCGCGAAAGCCCATCTGTCTGGGCCTATTGCGAACAATTGATGGCGTCCAATGGCCCGATCCGCGAAGTCATTCCGGTCGATGTGCGCCAGTCCATGGCCAATGGCGGCGGTCCGGCCTGTCTGCGCCTTCGCGTGGTATGCGATCCGGCGACGGTGGACCCGCGCTTCATGCTGGATGAGAGCAAGGCGGACCTGCTCGAAACCGTCATCGGCAAGACCTGGCCTGAACAGATTGATCCGGCTGATCTGGGGGCGGATACGCTGGCCAAATCGGTGTCTGACGCGCGTTATGCACTGCTGGACGCGCTCGGCCTGTCGCAGCTTGGTTAACGCGTTTGCAACCACCCGTCGGAAGCGCTTACACTCCGTGACACATTAACCACTGGATCACGCGCCGATCCGTTGTTGGCACGCGCATTGCAGTGAAAAGTGTTAAAGGAGATCATGTGCTTCAGAAAATTGCCAGATTGTTCGTGATCAAGAACCGCTTTGAAGCGTTCGCGATCATTTACGCTCTGGCCTTGGGCGCAACCTCAAGGGGCGCGTCCTATCTGGAGGAATATCCTGGCCTTGGAGGCCAACTGCTGTTTCTGGCAGCGACCGGCGCGGTCTTTCTGGCCGGTGCCGCGATCCTCGACGGCCTGAAGGCGAAGTCCGAGCTTGCAAAGTTGAGGGCTGCTTTAGAAAAGCCAGTAGACGGCTAACAGAAACGTCAGCGCAAACCGCAGCAGGCTAACCGCTTCAAGGCCTTCGATTTGGATTCGTCGACATCGTATTTTCGCCAGTCCGCCCGCTGCCCGCGGCGGTTAGGCGACTGAATTTGCCGAAATACGTGAGCTTCGGCGAAATGTAGCGCTTGCTGTGGTTTAGCTGTATCATGGCAGTTTCGCAGTTAGCGAATGCCCCCGCCACGATCATACAGCAACACGCGCAAACGGAGCGATCCAAGCCGCCGATACACCACCATACGCCCCGCACACAGGACCAACCGCAAGAACTACGAGTTTTGCCATCAGACCTCGCTGCGCCGTTCGGGAAATGGAGGGGAAACCATCCACGCTGCCAAGTCTGTTTTTAGCTGCATTACGCAACACGTATGCCGCGCCTCAGTGCTTTTAACGGCATAGCAAATCGGTGGACAATCGGCATGCGTCCGCGAGCCTGTTCAACAGTTTCACGGACCCTCGGTATTGCCACCGGGTTCGCCGGACACGGGCGCTGGTTCGTTCAACCACGGTACGTCCTGGCGAAGCGGTTTTCCGTCCTCGTCAAAGCGTGGGATCAGCACCAGATCATCCGCATTGCCAAGCTCGATTGTCAGTTGCTTGCGCCGGAAATCGCGCCGTGCCCCGACTATCGAAGGCGTAAGCCGGGGCGTCCCGCGGACAACGACCCTGCGATTGCGCAGGAGCGAACTCAGCGCTTTCAACGTGGGTTTGTCGATAGTGCGGTTGCGATCCCCCTCAACCAGAATATCATCATCATCGTTGACAGCTGGTGTGCCTGACCCGGCGAACGCAGCGGGCGTTGGGACATTAAGCAGGTCAAACAGGGTCTGCTGGTCAAACTCTATGATGATGTCGTTTCTGTTGGTTACCGATCGCCCGTCATATTCCGGCATCCCGAAGTTGAACTGCTGAAGGTCCCAGAAATCGGCCATCAGGGGCGGCTCGGAATGCAGCCGAAATTTTTCGCCATTGCGGCTGACATAGCGCACATCAAGGATGCCGGACATTGCGCTTTTATCGCTTGAACCCCGTTTTCGCGCCGTCCTGAGCAGCGCGCGTGGTTGCAGGCATTCAACCTCGCAAACGTCCCTGAGACGGGCGAGATATTCCTCGCGCGTTTCCGCCGATGCGGGCGCGCCTATCGCTGATGCCAGAGCGGCAACTGACCCAACGCCCGCGAGGAGACGGGCACTGATGTTGGGACTGCGCATAAAGGCCTCCGGGGCAATTCTATCTGGATTGCGTATACCTTACAGGCGCTTGCGTTGCCAGAGCTTGAATATCGCTGGTTGGATGGAGTGAGGGTTCTATGCCCCCCCCGCGTCTTTTCTGGAGCCGGGGCAGGACCGTCACCCTTGGGTGAAACGCCGCGCTTATGCATCACTATATGAGTAGGGGTTTCTGTTGCTAGCTACCCCCGGAGCCCCGGTATCCGCTTCTGTTGCCCGGTGGGTCCAACCGCGCTTTAGCTTTGTAAGATCAGGCCGTTAGGCCGTCAGGTTACGCAGCGATTGCGAGTGCTTCGTTATCATTTGCACTTATAGGTTTTGAACAGTTTTACGGGGTCTTCAGCCCGGGCAAAAACAGCGCTTTTCAGCCCACGTCGATCCTAGTTCGGCCCCGTCATCGAAAACGTCATCGACAGCAACGAAGACGCCGTCGGTGGTGGAGCCGCCGGGTACTGCCCCCGGGTCCGTTGTGCCTATTGCACGCTGCACTTTATCACCATAGTCGGTTTCCCGACTTGGCCTATATAGCGTGTAATTTCTGAATGAGAAGTGGACGAAGAGAAGAGCGAGCCCTCCCCCGCCTGTCTTACTTCTTCAGGCTGTCCCGAATCTCGGTCAGAAGGTCGATCTCGCTGGGGCCTTCCGGCTCTGCAGGCGCTTCCTCTTCCTTCTTCTCCATCTGCTCCATTACTTTCATGGTGTAACGGACCAGCAGGAAAATGATGAAAGCAAGGATCAGGAAGTTTATGATGGCAGTGATGAAAGCGCCGTATCCAACCATTGCTGCTCCCGCTTCTTTCAACCCAGCATAATCCGTCATCGAGCCCTCGTATCCCTCTGGCACGGAAAGAAGCACAAAATAGGCAGAAAAATCGGCACCACCGAAAATCGCACCGACGACAGGCATGATCACCTCATCGGTCAACGATTTGACGATGGTTGCAAAAGCGCCTCCGATAATGACCGCAACGGCCAATTGCATGACGTTGCCCTTGGCGATGAATTCCTTGAACTCTGACAGCATGTCGATCCCCCGATGTTTCGCTGTAAAATGAGGCTGTTAAGCGGGCTGGAAAGTGTGCGTTGTGGCAGGCCGTATCACACTTGCCAAGTACGGCGATGTATCGTGCGCGCCGCTTGAAAGCGAGCACTGGTGTGCTATATCGGCAATACAGGAAATTCAGCGCCGCCGCACGCTATGATTATGCCATCCTGCGGCGCTTGTAATCGGAAGGGACATTCATGAAATTGACCAGTATCGCGCGCGTCGCAGTCGTCGCGCTCGCATCTCTCAGTCTGGCTGCCTGCGGGATCAACTCGGTCCCCGCCGCCGAAGAGCAGGCAAAAGCGAAATGGGCCGATGTCGAGGCGCAGTTTCAGCGCCGGGCGAACCTCATCCCCAACCTTGCCGAAATCGTACAGGGTGCTTCGGAAAACGAGCAGACGATCCTGCGTGAAGTGACGGAGGCGCGCGCAAAGGCGACTTCTGTCAATGTGACGGCAAACGATCTCGATGATCCGGCCAAGATGGAAGAATTCGCTGCCGCGCAATCACAGATGAGCGCGGGTATCGGCCGACTGCTCGCCAGTTTCGAAGCCTATCCGCAGATCCAGTCCAACCAGAATTATCTCGCGTTTCAGAGTCAGTTTGAAGGGACCGAAAACCGCATTGCAGTCGCCATCCGCGACTATAATGAGGCGGTACGCCAGTATAACACCACGATCCGCACTTTCCCCGACACGATCGGCGCAAACATCATCCACGGTGCAGAACCGTTGGTGCCCTATTCGGCAGTCACCGAAGGCGCGGAAAAGGCACCCACGCTTGATATGACGTCTGACTGATCGCGAGCATGCTTTGCCGTCTCCTCCTCATCCTCGCCGCTGCGGGCTCGCTGCTCGCGTCTCCGCTTGCGGCGCAGAAAGTTCAACTTCGGCTTGATGGCAGGATCGGCGATAACGCCGAGATCCTGTCGCCCGAGTTCGAAAAGGAGATGAAATCTTGGCTCGCTGCGATTGACAGCGATATCGGGGTCACCGTCATGCTCGTCACCCTGCCGACTATCGGCCAAGCGGAGACGAGCAAGGTCGCGCAAAAGATCGGTGAGCTCACGGAGGGTACTGGGAAAGTGAAGGGCGACTGGATCGTGTTTCTGCTCGCCCCGGTCGAGCGCGAATTCACGGCAGCGATCAAAAGCGCCACAGGGGGCGATGCTGTCAGGGCCCTTACGGACCAAGAAAAACGGATCATTCTCGAAGATATCGTGAATGAGTTTGCCCCGGCGGTCACGCCTCATTTCAAAGAGGATCGTTGGGAGGATGGCATGCGCGCGGGTGTCGAGGCGATTGAACGCCTTCTCAACGGTCGAGCAAAGCAGCCGATGCCTCAAGAACCGGACGACACTCAATCATGAAACGCCTTTTTCTGCTCTTTGCCGCGCTGGTTGCGTTTATCGCCGCGCCAGCGACCGCACAAAGCTTCCCCGAACTGACAGGCCGCGTCGTCGATCAGGCCGATATCATCCCCGCCGATCAGGAAGCGCAGCTTGTTGCCGCGCTCGAAGCACTTGAGACGCAGTCCCAGCGGCAGGTGGTGATCGCGACCGTCAACAGCCTCGAAGGGTATGAGATTGCCGATTACGGCTATCAGCTGGGCCGCGCATGGGGCATCGGTGACGCGAAGCGCAATGATGGTGCGCTGCTGCTGGTCGCGCCAAACGAACGGCGCGTGCGGATTGAGGCTGGTTACGGGGTTGAAGGATATCTCACCGATGCCCTGTCCGCCCTGATTATCCAGAACCAGATCCTGCCGCGTTTTCGCGAGGGGGATTTTCCCGGCGGAATTACGGCAGGCGCTGCGGCGATTATCGCGCAATTGCAGCTTCCTCCTGAAGAAGCCGCGCGTGTGGCCCAACAAGCGGGCGCGCAGCAACAGACGCAGACCCAGAAGGGCGGGTTTCCCGTAGGTGCACTCGTGGTGCTTATCGTGCTGTTTGTATTCTTTGTCTTGCCGCTGATCCGTGGCGGCCGACGCCGCAAATATCGCGCCAGAGGCGATGGCCCGTGGGGTTCAAGGGGTAGCTCACGCGGAGGCGGCAGGGGGCGCGATTTTGGCGACACGGCGCGCGACATCATCCTGTGGGAAGTCGGCTCCGCCATCGTGCGCGGTGCACTTTCTGGCGGAGACGACTGGGGCGGAGGTGGCGGTTTCGGCGGCGGCTTTGGTGGTGGCGGCGGCTCGTTCGGAGGCGGCGGCGCCTCAGGAGGCTGGTAAATGGCCTATCTCAATGCAGACCAGCACACGATCGTCTCGGATGCGGTCGGAGAGGCTGAACTCCAGACTTCTGGCGAAATCCTGACCGTTCTGGCCGACCGCTCGGACGAATACATCGATGTTGCAGTGCTTTGGGCGGCGGCCTTGTCCTTTACCGTCATGAGCCTGTTCGCGGTTTTTCCGGCCCCTTTTCTCGATCTCTGGGACGCCATCGTGATTGAAGCGATCATGGGCGGGTGGGGCCATGATTGGAGCACGGGTGAACTCGCCAGCATGACTATCGGTCTTGGCCTTCTCACCTTCGCCCTCACATGGGCGGTGCAATTGTGGCGGCCGGTAAAATGGGCGCTGGTGCCCGGCCCTGTTAAAACCACGCGCGTTCACGATCTGGCCGTGCGCAAATTCAAGGTGGGCGCGGAGCGCCGGACGCATGGCCGCACCGGCGTTCTGATTTACCTGTCCATGTGCGAACACCGTGCGGAAATCGTCGCGGATGAACCCATCGCGCAGCTGGTCCCGCCCGAAGTCTGGGGCGAGGCGATGGCGGAAATGCTGGACGAGATCAAAGCGGGCCGGATCGCCGAAGGATTGGCTGTGGGAGTGCGCGATGTCGGCTTTGTGCTCGCGCAGCATTTTCCACGCGCCGATGATGATGAAAATGAGCTTCCCGACCGCCTGATCGAGGTCTAAGCCCCTCCTCCTATGAAAGACTTTGAACTGATCCGCGACGCGGACGCTGACAAGCCGGAGGAGACGCGCTGGGAAGGCCGCTTCATCACTGCAAAGACACGCGGGCGCTGGGAATATGTCGGGCGGTCACGCGGCATTCGCGCCGCCGCGATACTCGCAATGGATGAGGATGCGGACGGCACGCGCCACATTATCCTTGTCAGCCAGTACCGCGTCCCGCTCTCGCGATTCTGCCTTGAAATTCCCGCCGGCCTGGTCGGTGACACGGCTGGTTCCGAAGGAGAGCCTGCAATCGAAGCCGCAGCGCGCGAACTGGAAGAGGAAACCGGCTACACCGCAGGCACGATTGAAGTGTTGGGCGAGTTTTACTCCTCCCCCGGCATGGTCTCCGAATGCTTCACTCTCTTAAAGGCGACCGACCTTACCAAGGTAAGCGAAGGCGGCGGCATTTCGGATGAAAATATAAACGTACACCGCATCGCATTGCGCGATCTGGCCGCCTTCGTCGCCGAATGGCGTGAAGCCGGTCACGCGGTCGATGTGCGCATAGCGATGCTGTTAACAGCTGAATATTTGGGAGAGGATTAAGACTATGACACGCATGAGAAAAGGCCGCGTCGAGGGCAAGCTGGCGCTGGTAACTGGCGCAGCTCAGGGACTTGGCGCGGCGCACGCAACATTGCTGGCGCGCGAAGGGGCAAGGGTTCTGTGCACCGATATTAACGGGCAAGGCGCAGAGGATACAGCGGCGCGGATCAATTCCGAAGTGGGCGTGGGCCATGCGCATGGCATCACCCATGACGTGACCGATCCGGATTCGTGGGAGGCCGCGGTGGATGCCGCCCGCGAAGAAATCGGCGGGCTGAACGTGCTGGTCAACAATGCCGGTATCGGCGTTGCAGGCAATATCGAAACCTGCTCATTCGAAGACTGGCAGCATTGCTTTGACGTCAACGTCAATTCAATCTTTCACGGCTGTCAGAAGGCCCTGCCCCTGATGCGCGAGCATGCGCCCGGCTCCATCATCAACATCTCCAGCATCGCAGGTCTGATCGCGAGCGACACGATGCCCGCCTACAACGCATCAAAGGCAAGCGTATGGATGCTGTCCAAAAGCATCGCACTGCATTGTGCCAAGAAGAATATGCAAATCCGCTGCAATTCGGTGCATCCGACCTTTGTCGATACGCCGATCCTTGATGGCACGGCCAAGTCGGCCCAGTTGGACAAGGATGTGCTGCTGGAAAAACTCGCGCGCCAGATCCCGCTCAAATTCGTGGGCGAACCCAACGATATCGCGAACGCTGTCGTCTATCTCGCCAGCGATGAAAGCCGGTTTATGACCGGCGCAGAGATCAAGCTGGACGGCGGTATTTCGGCAATGTGATTGTTTTTTCTATCACGGCAAATCGCTTCGCGATTGCCTGCCGAGGGGGCGATCTACTGGCCGACGCGCAGTCGCACTCGTGGTTCGCTTTCGCGAACTGTAGCTCTCACCACTCTCATGAGGGGGCGCCCGCGGATGCGGGTGGATCAACAAAGAAGGGGCCTGACACCCATCGGTGCGGCCCCTCCCGGTCTTTTTCCATGATGGTTGCGCAAAGAACCCTTAAAGAGCCGGATCGTCAATTCTGCGCGGGTTAGTCGGCGATCAGAGCAATCGCGATGTAAACGATCAGCAGGCTGCCAAAACCGATCAGCGTTCCGGCGACAAAGCCGAGGCGGACGATCATCGGGTCGATCCCGAAATAATTGGCGATGCCGCCGCAGACACCGGCCAGCTTTGCATCAGCCTTATCAAGGCGGAATTTCTTTTGCGGGCCAGGGGTGTTTGATCCATTGGTTACATTGTTCATGCCAAAGCTCCTATCGCAAACACGCTTGAGGCCGAAGCGTGAGTAGCGGGCAGGATCGCGGTCGCCAACAGCACACCGGTCAAAACCAGAGCAGAGGCAGCGGCGAGCAAGCGGTCGCTGACATGAGTGGGAAAATCATTGGGGGCGAACATGATGGTTATAGTCCTTTCAGTTGGGTCGATGGGTTTGGCGACTTCGTTCGCTCAGGCCAGACTGGGTGTGGCGGGAACGATTGCGTAGGCGAAGGTGCCGATCGTGAGCAGGACCGAGAAAGCGGCGGCTGCGAAACGGGTGCTGGTGTCACTGTTAAACATGGAGGCGTTCCCTTTAAGAGCGGGGTTTGTGAGCGGTTCAGACCATCACCGTCGGGCTGGCGGGGATGATTGCGTAAGCAAACAGAGCGGCCGAGATGACCATTGCGAAAGCGGCAGAAGCGAAGCGGTTAGCGGTGTTGGCGGCGTACATATGTGATCTCCTTGATCGGTGTGGTTGGTTTCGTTTTTGGGTCCTTTCGGTTGTTTCCTTGGGACACAAACAGCAGTGCACAGGCCGTGCCAAACTCGAAAAGTGGGGGAATTCTGCCGTTTTGTAACGAATTGTAAGCTGACCCTTCGTTCATCAATCCGAAAGGTTGGGATTTTTTACTATCAATTGGGATCGGGTATTTTCCGCGCTGCACCACTGGCCATCTGACGCCCGCGTGCTAACGCCAAAGGCGCTCATGTCGCTCGCCAAGATCACCCTTCAAAACTTCCGCAATCACGAAAGCAGCGCGCTCACTGAAACGGCGCATTTCAACCTGCTCGTGGGGGAGAACGGCGCGGGTAAGACCAATGTGCTCGAAGCGCTCTCGCTGCTCAGCCCGGGCCGGGGCCTGCGCCGCGCGGCGCTTCCGCAACTGGCGCGCCATAGCGGCGAAAACGAACCGGCGACCGGATTTGCGATCGGCGCGAGCCTGATCGAGCAGGGGCAGGTTTCTGCGCGCATCGGCACTTACACAGAAGCCGACCGTCCCAATCGCAGGTTGGTGCGCATCAACGGAGCCGAAGCAAGCGCCACCTCCCTGTCAGAATGGCACGCGGTCAGCTGGCTGACCCCGACGATGGACGGACTGTTTACCGATAGCGCAGGCGCACGCCGACGCTTTGTCGACCGGATGACTCTGGCGGTGGAGCCGGGCCACGCGAAATCCGTGTCGCAATATGAAACCGCTTTGCGAGAGCGCAACCGCCTGCTGGAAGAGCGCGGCGATGCGCGCTGGTTGGACGCGATCGAAGCGCAGGCTGCTCAGCATGGCAGCGCGGTTTGCGCAGCGCGTGCGCGGTTGATCGCGATGCTGGCAGACGAGCTGTCCGCCCTGCCGCCTGAACCTTTCGCCCGCCCTGCCCTTACCTATCGCGCGGGCGGTCCCACCGATGCGGCAGACCTGCTCGCCAGTTTCGCGCGCGAACGCAGGCGCGACGCTGCCGCCGGGCGCGCGCTGACGGGGCCGCATCGCGACGAGTTGGAAGTTGTGATGGCCTCCACCGGAGTGCCAGCCGCCTCGTGCTCGACCGGAGAGCAGAAGGCGATGCTGATCGCGATCACGCTCGCGCAAGGCGTGCTCGCCTCCGAGGGGCGGCCCAGTGTGCTGTTGCTGGACGAGGTTGCCGCGCATCTTGATCCGGTGCGCCGCGCAGAGCTGTTCCGCCGATTGCGCGGCGGCAAAGCGCAGATCTGGATGACCGGCACTGAGCTCGCCCCCTTCTCTGAAATCAAGGAAGAGGCCGCGATCTGGCGGGTCAGTGGGGGAACGCTTTCCAGAATTTAGCGCGCGGCTTTAGCTGCCCGCCGCAACGGCCTCTTGCTCCGGCAAGGCCTCGGTAACGGTTTCAATCGTTGAGCCAACCAGTTCTTCAATCCCCTCCACTGTCGGATGGATGCGATCATTCTGGAACAACTGGGGTTGCTGATAGATATCCTCCAGCCAGAACGGGATCAGGGCCGCGTCATATTCGCTCGCCAACTCACCGTACAATGCATCGAAATCGGCCTGATATTCCGGACCGTAATTCGGAGGCGCACGCATACCCATGATCAGAACGGGGATCTCTCGGGCCTTTAGCTCATCCAGCATCGCGGTGATGTTTGCGCGCGTCTGCTCAGGCGAAAGCCCGCGCAGCAGATCGTTGCCGCCCAGCTCCAGAATGAACAGGTCAGGGGTATCACTCTGCGCCTCAAGCACAAATTCAAGCCGCGCCAGCCCCGCTGCGCTGGTGTCGCCGGACACGCCTGCATTCGCCACACGCGCATTCACACCGCGCGCCCGCAATGCCGTCTCCAGCTTGGCCGGATAGCTGTCACGGTCAGGCTCTTCAAAACCGTATCCGGCGAACAGGCTGTCTCCAAAGGCGAGGATGCGCATTTCCTCTCCCATCACCGGGATCGTTGGCAGGGTCTCATCACCGGGCACAGTCGCCGCGCCACTTGCGGGAACCGCTTCACTGGTGTCAGCATTCTCACTGCACGCGGCCAGCAGCAATGCGCCCGCCCCCGCAACGGCAATCGCTGCGCTCTTGAGTCCGTTTCGTATTGGCCCGTTTCGTCGTGACATGTATCAATCTTTCGGCAGGTTCTTGTTTGAAACGTGCCTCTATCCCAAATGGTGCCAGTGACCAATAATTTGACAAATCCTGCATCCACCTCGCCCCTCCCCGCAATCACCGCGCGCAATCTCACTCTTACACTTGGCAGCAAGGCTGCGCCGGTTGATATCCTGCGTGGAATTGACCTCGATATCGCGGCAGGAGAAGTCGTCGCGCTGCTGGGGCCATCGGGATCTGGCAAGAGCTCACTTATGGCAGTGCTGTCAGGCCTTGAGCGCGCGAGCGGCGGCGATCTGACGGTCGCGGGACAGGATTTCACCACCCTGGATGAAGACGGTCTGGCGCAGGCGCGGCGCGGGCGGATCGGAATTGTGCTTCAGGCCTTTCACCTGCTGCCCACCATGACAGCGGCAGAAAATGTGGCGACGCCGATGGAGCTTGCCGGAAGCAGGGACGCCAGCCCGCGCGCCGAGGCTGAACTGACCGCTGTTGGCCTTGGCCACCGAATTGGCCATTATCCCACACAGCTTTCAGGTGGAGAGCAGCAGCGCGTCGCCATTGCCCGCGCAACTGCGCCGCGCCCCGATCTGATCTTTGCCGATGAGCCGACCGGCAACCTGGATGTGCACACCGGCGAGGAAATCGTTGAGCTGCTGTTTGCCCGCCGCGCCGAAACGGGCGCGACGCTGCTCATCATTACGCATGACCGCGCGCTCGCCGAAAAATGCGAGCGGGTGCTGACGATGGCGGATGGCGTCATCGTCTCTGACCGTGCCGGTGCAGATCAATCCGGTGTTGCGCAATGAGCGCATCCGCTGGCGGTTTGACCTGGTCCGATGCTTGGCGGCTGGCCCGGCGCGATCTCAATGCCCGTTTCAAAGGTCTCAGGCTGCTGCTGGTGTGCATCTTCCTTGGCACAGCGGCACTTGCGGCGATTGGGACGCTCACCGCCTCGATCGAACGCGAGCTTGCCTCCAGCGGTCAGGAATTGCTGGGCGGCGATATCGAAGTGGAGGTCTGGCAACGCGACCTTTCTGAAGAAGAACAGGCCGCGCTGACCCAATACGGCACCGTCTCTGGCGGCACGCGGTTGCAGGCGATGGCAATCAGCGATGGCGAAACAGGAGCGGACGGAGAAGGCAACACCGCACCGATAGAGCTGAAAGCGGTCGATGCGCTGTGGCCGCTTTATGGCGGGCTCACCCTCACCGATGGCCGCGAGGTGGCCGCGCCCACGGGCGACACGGCATGGCTTTCACAAGGGGCGCTGGACCGGCTCGACATCGAAACCGGAGAGCAATTCCGCATCGGCACCGTAACGCTGACAGCCGGCGGGGTGATCGACAACGAACCTGATCGCCTGTCCGAAGGGTTCCAACTTGGCCCGACAATTATCGTTGCCGAAGACGTGCCCGCGCGCGCTGGCCTATTGCAGCCGGGCGCGCTGTATCAAAGCAAATATCGCGTCGCATTCGAAGACGAGGGCCAATCTCCCGAAGCTGCCGAAGGAGCCTTGGCCGACACCTTCCCCAATGCCGGTTTTGACTTCCGCACACGTGACCGCGCCTCGCCCGGAGCCGACCGGTTTGTGCAGCAGATGAGCGACTTTCTGACGCTGGTGGGCCTTGCCGCTCTGGTGATTGCCGGGATCGGGATTGCGGGCGGGGTGTCGTCCTATCTCGACCAACGCCGCGCCAGCATCGCGACGCTCAAAGTGCTGGGCGCCTCCAACCGTGACATCGTGCGCATCTATGCGCTGCAAATCGCCGCCGCCGCCCTGATCGGCAGCGCGCTGGGTCTGGCGACAGGCGTGCTGGTAACACCGTTTCTCAGCACTGCCTTGCAAGGCCTGCTGCCGGTGGAAAGCGGCTTTGTGATTGAGCCTGCGCCGCTGATCCTTGCCGCGGCCTATGGCTTGCTGGTCGCGTTTGCCTTTGCCGCCGCGCCTTTGCTGCGCGCGCGCACTTTTCCCGCGATGGCGCTGATGCGCAGCGGGATTACGCCCCTGTCGCGGGACAAGCGCGCGCTTGGCGCGACTGCGCTGGGGCTTGCCGCGATCTGCGCTTTGGCTTTGCTAACGACGGACCGCGTGGTGCTTTCGGCAAGCTTCCTGATCGGCGCGGGGGCGGCGCTGCTGCTGCTTGCCGCGCTGGGCTTTGGCATTCAGGCAATCGCCCGCCGCATGCCGCGCCCGTCCAACCCGATCCTGCGATCCGCGCTCGCCAACATCCATCGCCCCGGAGCGCCCACCGGCGCGCTGGTGACGGCGCTTGGCTTTGGTCTGGCGGCATTCGTTCTGCTCGCCGCGATCCAGACGGCGATTGACGGCAACATTCAAAGCCGCGTGCCGCAAGAGGCACCGGATTATTTCGTGATCGATGTGCCGCGCGACAGCGAGGTGGAATTTAAAGGGCTGGTGCGCAACACCTTCCCCGATGCCGAGATTCGCACCGTGCCCACCCTGCGCGGGGCAGTGCTGGCATATGGCAAAAAAGACGCGATGCAGCGTGTGTCCCAGCTGGAGGAAATCCCTGAAGGTGCGTTCTTCCTGCGCGGCGAGCGCGGCCTGACCTATTCTGACGAACTGCCTCTGGGTAACAGCCTGGTCGAAGGCGAATGGTGGGATGCAGACCATACCGGCGAAATGCTGGTGTCGATCAATGTCGATGGCGCGCGGGCGCTGGGGCTGGAAGTGGGCGATTACATCACTTTGGGCGTGCTGGGCACAGAGCGTGAGGTTCGCATCGCCAATCTGCGCGAGATCGACTGGGAGAGCCTTGGCTTTAACTTCACGCTCGTCTTTTCACCCAACACGCTGGACGATGTGCCGCACAATCTGGCCGCTTCGGTGGAGCTGAACGAGGCAGGCAGCGCAGGCGAAATCACCGAAAAGCGCGGCACTGTTTTACGCGCCATGGTCCGCGCCTTCCCGTCCAGCTCTGTGGTGGATGTCAGCGAAGTACTGGTCGAGGCGCGCACATTGCTGGAGCAGGTCGCGCTGGCGACACTGGCGGCGGCGGCTGTGGCGGTGCTGGCGGGGCTCGCGGTGCTGATGGGTGCAATTGCCGCCGCGCGCGCTTCGCGCATGTATGACACGGTAATGCTGCGCGTGCTGGGCGCAAGCCGGCGTCAGGTGCTGATGATGCAACTGGCGGAATACGGCCTGATCGCCGCCGCGCTCGCCTTTGTGGCGCTCGCGCTCGGCTCAGGTCTTGGCTGGGTTGTCATCACCCAGATGTTCGATTTTGAATGGTTACCCGATTGGGGCCGCGTGCTCGGCGTGCTCGGCCTTGGCCTCGCAATGGTGATCGCCTTCGCCATTGGCGGGTCGCTGCCGCTGTTAAGAGCAAAACCGGCGCAGGCGCTCAGGGAGCTATAGCTCCACAAACACCTGCGGCCTCCGGTTCAATCAGGAAAAGATATCGGTGTCATAGCCGACCATGCCGGGCTGACCATGGATTACTAACGTGCTGGCGACGAGGTCATGCAGGCCCTGCTTCTTCTCGGTAAAGGCGACCATGATGTAGCCGATACCCAGAATAAGGCCGGACAGGATCTTGCCAAAATACCGGCCCGCAGCGCGCGCATACGAGATGCGGCCCCCGTTCATATCGGTCACGATCAGGCCCACGGCCTTCTTGCCCGGTGTCGCCTGCATGTTGGAGCCCTCAAAGCCGACGAAATAGGCGATGCCAATCACAAAGCCAAGAAAGTCGGTTATCCCGAAGCTTGCCTGCGCCTCGACATCAAACAGCGACGCTCCTGTGAGCGCCGCGATGATAAACTGAGCCACAACCAGGATCACCAGATCAATCAGGTAAGCTCCGACACGTATCCAAAAGCCAGCATAGTTCATTTACGAATCATCCCCTGTTTCGCGGGCTCTTCAATGCCCAATGGCGCCAACATGCCGTTGCCATGCTGCATTGCAAGGCGAATTGCGGCAAGTGGCGCCAATCAAGTACAGGAATTTCAAAGGATTGGCGCCTGAATGGACGCAAAGAGAAAGACAAAAGGCCCCGCGCGATTACTCGCACGGGGCCTTTCATGTGCTTGAATTGGCCGTTTAAGCGATCAGAACCGGAAGCGAACGACGCCGCCATAGGTGCGCGGCGCGCTGGGATAGCCGGACACTGTGCCAGATTGTGCCACACCATCGAACACGGTCAGAATATACTGATCGTCCAGAAGGTTACGCGCAAACGCACCCACTTCGATCCCGTTGTTCAACGCCAGCGTGATCGAGGTGTTCACCAGATTGACTTCGCGGCGGAAGATTTCGGTGTTGCCATTGGCCGCGTTAAATGTCGGCAGGCCGTTGTTGATGTCGACATTGCTTTCGTGGTTGTAATCCACGCGGCTGATGATGCGGGTACCGCTCTCGAATTCATGCGTGTAGGTCGCCGAGGTGGCGATGGTCCATTCAGGAATACCACCCGGGGTCTGCCCCGTCAGATCGCCGAGCACGCTACCGGTGAAGTCATCGAAAAGCGGATCAAGGTAGGTCGTCGCGAAAGTGAGGACGAGGCCATCGACCGGATTGACCGTTGCATCGAATTCGAAGCCTTTGACCGACTGCGTCCCAGCATTGCGTAGTTCAAAGCCCGTTCCAGTGAAGGTGAAGCTCTGGAAGCCGTCGATGGTTTGGTCAAAGACAGCCAGATTGAACCCGAAGCCTTCCCACTGGCCTTTCACACCAATTTCGTAAACTTCTGCTTCTTCGGGTCCGGCAAGACGCGTCCCAGCGCGAAGGTTAGGAATTGCGAGTCCGGCATTCACGATATTAGAATCCGGTGCTGCGAAAGTTGAGAGTCCCGGACCGGGCGTGAAGTCGCCAAAAGCCGGACGGCTGTCACGCGACAGGTTGACCGAGCTTGCCTTGAAGCCGGTGGCGTAGCTGCCGTAGATGTTGACCTCAGGAGAGACCTGATACGCGACACGGAACAGATATGTCAGTTCATCATCACGCGTGCGGCCATCTTCAACCGCGTTCGGCACGGCCAGGAATGGCGGCTGGAATTGGAAGGCCGCGAGCGGAAGCAGCTGGTTCACAGTCGGATCGGTTGCAGCCGCCAGCAATGCAGCCTGATTGGCGGCAGGCAGAGCCTGGAACTGATCGCGGGTCGTCACGCCGCCCATGGTCGCGCCGGTGATGAATGCATCGACCAGATTGACCTGACCAAGAGGATCGAAGCTCTGCTGAGCGACGGTGAAATCCTTCTTGTCGTCCGTGTAGTTGAACCCGGCGGTGAAGACGAGGCCGTCGATCGGTTCGAAATCAAACGTACCAAAGACCGACCATGCCTGGTTATCAAGCGTGAACCGCTCCGATGTCAGCAGCGGCGTATTAAAGATGCTTTCCTGCGGCAGGCCAAGGCCGGCTTCGACGCCGTTGAAGACGCTGGGCTGGCCGGTGATCACGTCAACCGGATCACCGCCTGCAAGGATTTCAAAGAAGTCGCGGATCTGCGTGCCGTTCTGCACGCCGCTATCCTGTGAGATCGACTCATCGAAGAAGAACCCGCCCAGCAGGAAGTTGAACGGGCCGTCAAAGTCCGATGCAACGCGCAGTTCCTGCGTGAAGGTCTTCACATCCTGCTCACGCGTTTCGCTGGCGATATCGAGGCTGGAATAGTCGATATCCGAACGGAAGAAATTGTTCAGTTCGCGATAGGCCGTGATCGAGGTGAAGGACAGCGGACCGGCCTCATAATCCATCTGGATCGAGCCGCCATAATTGTCGACGGTGTTTTCCGGAACCTGATTGAGGAAGGCTTCGTAAGCGAACAGGTCTGTGCTGATCTGTCCGCCCAGCGCCTGAAGCGCCGGAACAGTCGGGCCGGCAACAACCGTCGCGACCTGGCAGCACACTTCATCGATGCGCGAGTAATCTGCGATTGCGCGAATTTTGAAATCCGGTGTCGGTTCGATCAGCAACTGGCCGCGTGTGGACCAACGATTGCGGTCGTTCTGGTCAACGCCAAGATTGACGATTTCGGCAAAGCCGTCGCGGCGTTGATAGCTGCCGTCGAGCGACCATGCAATATTCTCGGTGATGGGGCCGGTGACATCGCCTTTCAGGAACACCTGATTGAAGTTGCCATAGACCGCCTCGACATTGCCGCCGAATTCAAACTGCGGCTCTCGCGTAACGACCGAAATAACACCCGCGGATGCGTTCTTGCCGAACAGGGTCGATTGCGGGCCGTTCAGAACTTCGATGCGCTGCACATTGGGCAGATCGCCCAGTGCCGCTGCAGAGCGTGAGCGGAACACGCCGTCAATAAAGACGCCGACCGAAGGCTCAACGCCGAAGTTGTTGTCGCCGTTACCAAAACCGCGAATGATGAAAGTTGATGCCGAAGAGGTCTGCAATTGCGACACACGCAACGACGGGGTCACTGTCTGAAGGTCAAGCACGTCGCGGATCTGCGCCTGCTCAAGCGTTTCACCGCTGGTCACAGAAACCGAAATCGGCGTTTCCTGAAGCGTTTGCTCACGCTTGGAAGCGGTCACGATGATCTGGTTGTTGTTATCGGGCGCTTCGAGTTCAAGCGCGAGTTCATCGGCGTCGTCAGAGTCCACCTGCTGCTGGGCAGATGCAACGCCGGGCGCAGCGAAAGCGAAAGCTGTGGCACCCGCAAGCAGGGTGAATCGATACTTTCCGGCAGAGCCGGTGAAATAAGAACGCATGGAAGCTCCTCTCCTCAATCCCTCGATGGTAAGAGAGTTGCGATCGCGGCCTATTTGATTGGCTGTTTTGCGATCCGAAGAGCACCCCAGATGCTCCACTCTCCTACTCGATTACCAAAAGCATTAGGCCAGTGTCATAACTCCGACAACGCCAAACGCCAAAACCACACACGATTATCCCCGTAGAATGGCGATAATGTTGCATGACTGACACAGTGTTCAAACCTCCGTCCAGCGCATCACCACTCACAAGCTCATTCACAGGCCTTGCCGCCCCGCCGCCGCTCAGCTAAGCGCGCGGGCGACCTGCTGGCTGTCTGTTGCAGCGCAGCAAAACCCTCTTCCCTTGCGCTTTGTTACACAGTGCATCTCGCCGGGCGTGTTCGTCCGCAATCGACCGAAAGCTTAAACCATGTCCCCCCCTGTATCCAACAAGGCCCCCTCCTCACTCCGCAATGTCGCGATCATTGCGCACGTTGACCACGGCAAGACCACGCTGGTTGACCAGCTGTTCCGCCAGTCGGGAACGTTCCGCGAAAACCAGCGCGTTGAAGAACGCGCGATGGACAGCGGGGATCTGGAAAAAGAGCGCGGCATCACCATTCTTGCCAAATGCACCAGCGTCGAATGGGAAGGCGCAGACGGCGAAACCACCCGCATCAACATCGTCGACACTCCCGGCCACGCCGATTTCGGTGCTGAGGTGGAGCGTATCCTGAGCATGGTCGACGGCGTTATCCTGCTGGTCGACAGCGCAGAAGGCGCGATGCCGCAGACCAAATTCGTCACCGGCAAGGCGTTGGCACTGGGCCTGAAACCCATTGTGGTCGTGAACAAGATCGACCGTCCCGATGGCCGCCCGCAGGAAGTGTTGGACGAAGTGTTCGACCTTTTCGCCAGCCTCGATGCGAATGACGAACAACTCGACTTCCCCTCGCTCTGGGCCTCGGGCCGGGATGGCTATGCCAGCGATGATGAAAGCGCGCGCGAGGGCACACTGGCTCCGCTGTTCGAACTCATCACGAAACATGTCCCCTCACCGGGTCTCGACATCGACGGCAAGTTCAGCTTTCTTGCCACCCTGCTTGACCGGGACAACTTCATGGGCCGCGTTCTGACCGGCCGCGTCCAGTCGGGCACGGTCAATGTCAACGATCCGATCCACGCCATCGATATGGACGGCAATGTCGTCGAAGTGGGCCGCGCGACGAAGCTGATGAGCTTTGACGGGCTGGAGCGTGTGCCGGTCGAAACCGCGCAGGCCGGTGACATCATCGCGCTGGCAGGACTTGAGAAAGCGACCGTCTCCAACACGATCTGCGACCCGTCCGTGACTGAGCCGATTGCCGCGCAGCCGATTGATCCGCCCACGCTCGCCATGCGCTTTTCCGTGAATGACAGCCCGCTGGCCGGCCGCGAAGGCAGCAAGGTGACCAGCCGCATGATCCGCGATCGCCTGCTGCGCGAGGCGGAAACCAATGTCGCCATCCGCATCACCGAAGCCGAAGACAAGGACGCTTTCGAAGTCGCCGGGCGCGGTGAACTCCAGCTGGGCGTGCTGATCGAAACCATGCGCCGCGAAGGCTTTGAGCTTGGCATCAGCCGGCCCAAGGTGCTGTTCCGCGAAGAAGACGGCAAGCGGATGGAGCCGTTTGAAACTGTCGTGATCGACGTGGATGATGAACACTCCGGCACCGTTGTCGAGAAAATGCAGAAGCGCAAAGCCGACCTCACCGAAATGCGTCCGTCCGGCCTTGGAAAGACCCGCATCACCTTCTCCGCACCCTCACGCGGGCTGATCGGGTATCATGGCGAATTCTTGTCGGACACGCGCGGCACCGGCATCATGAACCGCCTGTTTGAAAAGTATGACGCCTATCGCGGCACAATCGAAGGGCGCAGCAACGGCGTGCTGATCTCCAACGGCGACGGAGAATCCAACGCCTATGCGCTCAACATGCTGGAGGAGCGCGGCGAGATGTTCGTGGGCGCCGCGGCCAAGGTTTATGAAGGCATGATCATCGGCGAAAACTCCAAGCCGGACGATCTGGAAGTGAACCCGATGAAGGCAAAGCAGCTTTCAAACGTGCGCTCCACGGGTAAGGATGACGCCATCCGTCTCACCCCGCCGCGCCGGATGAGCCTGGAACAATCCATCGCCTATATCGACGATGATGAAATGGTCGAGGTGACACCGCAGAGCATCCGCCTGCGCAAGACCGAACTCGATCCGAATGAGAGAAAGAAGGCGCGGCGTAAGAAGAGCGGCTGAGGTTGGTTGGGGACACGGAATGTCCGCCCTGCCCCCTACTCGTCCACCCCTGCGCCCTGCCCGTCACCCCCGGCTCCCCAGCGAAGGCCGGGGCCCAGAGCAACTGAGCGCTGCCCTATGCCGCCAAAGATACCAACCTTCGCTGGCATGACGGGATATAAGGTTCAACAGCGCGACCGCGCTTAAACCCACAGGTGGGCAAGTCATCGCTGCGGCTTGCGCGATG
>JGI12210J13797_10348565_pt1 | contig 22630 bp, 25 predicted proteins | sample ElkSlonscriptome_3_FD_13797 | JGI IMG/M metagenome (IMG submission 13797)
GCCTCTGATCGCTCAACGCCGCGCTGCGGCAGTGGCGAGGCGCTAAAACAGGCCGCCACGTCGCACCAACGGTGAGGGAGAGTGCGCTGCAGACTCATCGCACGTCAGTGTTTAGTTTTTATCGCGCTTAACCCTCTGATTCTGTAAATTTTTAGAAGCTCGCTCCTCAAACCTCGCACCTGTCCGGTGTCGGGTAGGTTTCGGGCTGGCGGTCACATCGTCTAGCTACGCCGCCGCCAGCTCTCGGTGAAGGCCGATGACAGGCGAATCTGCTCGCGGGCAACATAAAATATAAAAAAACATTTGCTTAAGGGTTTTACCGTCCGCAGCGACATCATTAACAGCGGTTATGGCGCCCGAAAATGTATCAGTCCCTGCGCATGTGCTGAAAAGCTTATACTACGATGTCGTTGCCGCCGGGAGACGCTGGCAGCCTGCCAATCGCCAAGTTGGTCGTTTGCTGGTTTTCCAGGATGGCAGCCTGCTGGATTTCCAGTGGAACGGTTGAAACGCCGTTCCTTCGCAAGAGCCGACCGACCTGATGCGAGGGCGGACCAGGTCGCTTTTTCCTGAGGCAGTCTCAGTCAACAAGGTAGCTGGAGTCACCATCCAATGATCACAAGTAACCCTTTCGCGGAGCTGTCCGCGAGCCTTCCGCTTGAACCGGGGGTCATGCAAGCGTACGTCGTCCTGATGGTCCTGTTGGTCATCGGCGGTACATTGCTCGATGTCGTGCACAAGAAGAGCGCCAAGTACTTCTTCGAGAAGGGCGAGGAGCTGAAAAAAATTGCCAAGCGCCAGGTCGGTGGCGGCGAGAAGGTCGGTATCGCGGTGGGCACGTTCACGAGCGAGGTGCTGACCTCGAGCGAATTCGCGAACCCCGAGCGTCGCATTTCGCACCTCTTCACGATGTACGGCTTCATCTTCTTCGTCGTGACGACGGCTGTCATGATTTTCGGCCTGCCGGTTGCCGAGGGCACGGGTTCGGCTTTGGCGGCTCTACTCTGGCACCTGGGCGCGCTTTCGATCTGCATCGGAGGCTACTGGTTCTGGTTCAAGATCCGCGTCGATGTGCGTTCCGAGGGCAACGAGTGGCACAACGTCCACCAGTCGGACTTGTTCATCGTTTCGCTCCTGCTCATGGCGTCGTTCGCGTTGATCTGGTCGCTCCTGCAGGCGAGCACCGGCTCGACTTCGGTGCTGAGCATGATCGCTTTCGTCATCTTCATCGCCGCGTCCACCGCGTTGTTCAGCACGATTCTTTGGTCGAAGTTTGCACACATGTTCTTCAAGCCCGCGGCTGCCTTCCAAAAGAAGGTCGCTGTCGCCGACGGTTCTTTGGACAAGTTGCCCGAGATCCCTGACCTGTCCAGCGCGGAGTGTAAGGAGCGTTACCCCGACATCCCCGAATACATGGGCGACAACCCGCCGAACATGGGGCTCGGCATCAAGCGCGAAGCGCCAAACCACTATTGATGTGAGTCGCTGACTTAAGTCACCCATTCTCGTGACAAAGAGGAAACCAATATGCCAACTTTCGTCTACATGACTCGCTGTGACGGTTGCGGCCAGTGCGTTGACATCTGCCCGTCTGACATCATGCACATCGATCCGGTGGTGCGCCGTGCGTACAACATCGAACCGAACATGTGCTGGGAATGCTACTCCTGCGTAAAGGCCTGTCCGCATAACGCGATCGACGTTCGGGGCTATGCGGATTTTGCGCCGCTCGGTCACTCCGTGCGGGTGCGTCGTGATGAGGAGAAAGGCGTCATCGCCTGGCGCATCATCTTCCGCAACGGCGAGAAGGACATGAACCTGCTGGCGCCGATCACGACCAAGCCCTGGGGTAAGCACATCCCGCAGCTCGCTGATGTGCCGCCTCCGAGCGACGAAATGCGCGACAGCCAATATTTATTCAACGAGCCGAAATACATTCGTTTCGATGATGGCGGTCTGCACACACTCGAGTCCAACAAGCTCCAACTAAAAGCAGGGGTGTACGAATAATGGCTTACAAGACAATCGTTGAGGATGGCATCGATATCCTCGTCTGTGGTGCAGGTCTGGGCGGAACTGGTGCTGCCTTTGAGGCCCGCTATTGGGGAAAAGACAAGAACATCGTTGTCGCTGAAAAGGCGAACATCGATCGTTCCGGTGCGGTGGCACAGGGGCTGTACGCGATTAACTGCTACATGGGCACCCGTTTCGGCGAGAATAACCCGGAAGACCACGTTCGTTACGCCCGCATCGACCTGATGGGCATGGTCCGGGAAGACCTCCTGTTCGATATGGCCCGTCACGTTGACTCGACTGTGCACCAGTTCGAGGAATGGGGACTGCCGCTGATGCGTAACCCAAAGACTGGCGCCTATCAGCGCGAGGGCCGCTGGCAGATCATGATCCACGGCGAGTCTTACAAGCCAATCGTCGCCGAGGCTGCCAAGAAGTCCGCCGACAAGGTCTTCAACCGTGTCTGCGTCACGCATCTGCTGATGGACGAATCCAAGGAAAACCGCGTCGCCGGTGCAGTTGGGTTCAATGTCCGCACCGGCAACTATCACGTCTTCAAGTCCAAGGCAGTGGTTGTCGCTGCCGGTGGCGCGTCCAATATCTTCAAGCCGCGTTCGGTTGGTGAAGGCGCTGGTCGCGTCTGGTATGCCCCCTGGTCGTCTGGCTCCGCCTATGGCTTGATGATCGGCGCTGGCGCGAAGATGACGCAGATGGAAAACAGAATCGTTCTCGCTCGCTTCAAAGACGGCTACGGTCCGGTCGGGGCCTACTTCCTTCATCTCAAGACCTACACCCAAAACGGCATGGGTGAAGAGTACGAGTCCAAGTGGTTCCCCGCCCTGGAGGAGATGGTCGGTAAACGCTATCTGGACCTTGAGGCTTCGCACGTTTCGCATCGCCCGATCCCCACCTGTCTGCGCAATCACGCGTTCATCAGCGAGGTCAACGCCGGCCGGGGTCCCATCCACATGGTGACGATGGAGGCCTTCCAGGACCCGCACCTCGAAGAGATCGGCTGGCACAACTTCTTGGGCATGACCGTCGGTCAGGCGGTGTTGTGGGCAGCGACGGACGTCAACCCGAAGTACGAGAATCCCGAACTGACGACCTCCGAGCCCTACGTCATGGGTTCTCACGCCACCGGTTGTGGAGCCTGGTGTTCCGGTCCCGAGGACGTCTCCCCTGACGAATACTTCTGGGGCTACAACCGCATGACCACCGTCGAAGGTCTGTTCGGTGCAGGTGATGCGGTGGGTGGTACGCCCCATGCGTTTTCGTCCGGGTCGTTCACCGAAGGCCGGCTCGCAGCCAAGGCTGCCTGCAAGTATATCGACGACGGCAAGGGCGAGGGCATCCGTGTCTCTGACGCTCAGATCAACCGTCGCAAGGAAGAAGTCTATAAACCGATGGAGCACTACAAGATCTATCGCAACGAGATCACTGGCGGTTCGGTCAACCCGAACTACATCAATCCGCGTCAGGGTCTCGACCGTCTGCAAAAGCTGATGGACGAGTATTGCGGCGGCGTAACGGTCAGCTACATGACGAACGAGAAGCTGCTCAACATCGGGCTGAAGAAGCTCAAGCTCTTGGAAGAAGACCTTGACAAGCTTGCTGCAGAGAACATCCATGAGCTGCTGCGTGCTTGGGAGTTGAAGCATCGCCATCTCACATCCGAGTCCGTGATGCACCACACCCTGTTCCGCAAGGAGACGCGCTGGCCGGGCTACTACTACCGTGGCGACGCGATGAAGGTAGACGACGAGAATTGGCATGTGCTGACGGTGTCCCGCCGTGACCCCGAGACCGGCGAATACACCATGGAGAAGGCGCCTTGCTACCACCTGATCGACGACGAGCCCAAGGCCAAGGCTAAGGCTGCTTAAGCGGTTACGAAGCTGGGGCCCCAACGCGGGGCCCTACTGCTTCTGCTGCTGGAGAGACCTTTGCGAGACCAGCGCTAAAGCGAACGTCTAAAGATGGCGATGTGAAATGAATATTAACGAGCGGTCAGACGAAGAGATTCTCGAGATCGCTCATCCGATGTGGGATGAGCTGATCAAGTTCTCAAATAAAGGCCAATACGGAAAATTCATCAAGAAATTTTCGTACGAGTTGCTGCTCGGCTTGAACGAGGTTGAGCTCGGTAAGCAATTTGCGCACAGCGAGCTGTCCCGGAACTTGGACGAAGAACGGGATTTTCTCGGCCTCATCCGACGTGGGCAACACGTGACCGTCCTCTACCGGGTGCGTAGCACACAGAAGGAAGGGGAGTGGCTGGGAAGAATGGTTCTCGGCTATGAGAAGGGCGAAGTACGCATTTTCGCGGCATCGATTTTCTAGGGATATGAAAGACACAATTCAACACGGCAAGTATGTCGAGCTGACTTACCAAGTCATCGATGCCAAGACTGGCCAGATTCTGACAGCGGTGGAGTTCCCCTTGGGCTACGTCCATGGTGTCAACGATGTGCTTTCGTCTCAAGTCATGGCAGAGTTGGAGGCGAGAAAGGCGGGAGACAGGATCTCGGTCGAATTGGACTGCAACAAGCTGTTTGGTCCGAGGGACGAGTCTCTCGTCGTCACCGACTTCATCGAGAATGTGCCCGAAGCTTACAGAGAAGTCGGCACCACCGTCGTCATGGAGAACGAGCAGGGTATAGCAAAGACTTTCTTGGTCACGCGGATGGACGAGAAGACACTGACGATTGATGGAAACAACCCGTTGTGCGGTCGACACGTATTGTTTGAGCTTGAGATACTAACCGTCAGGGATGCCACGGAGGCGGAAATGGCGTCCGGAGGCAAGGTCGAGAAGCATCCTGACGTTCCAGGCCTGAAGTCCGTGCCGCTCTAGCGAATGAGCCAGATTGCACCCGCGGGAGAACTAGGATACAGGTGATTGAATATGCAGCTGAACCTCGATTCGGTACGATTCGACGAACAACAGATGTTGTTGGTCCGCGAGCTGGTCCAGAGCATCCGGGTCAAGCTGCGAGAGGCCGGCATAACGGGTAACAAGCTGGAAGATCTGACAACGAGCATCGCTTTCAGTGTTGCGAGCACGATCGATGATACGTCGGCGATCGAAGTGGACGGGACCGAAGTCCACCCGTACCTGACGTTTCGCACGTCGGAGGATGAATTGACTCATTGTGGCGAGAATTCGTACACGCATGAGTTCGTGTATGAGGTCTTGCGCAGCATGGCAGAAGAGGGGTCCTAATGATCGTGCTTGGATCGATCTGCTTGGCGGTTCGCGGCGAGATCTTTGTTGGCGTAAGGCGGCACGCGGTCGGTTTTTGAGTCGTCCAGGTCACGTTGAATTAAGTGTGCAGCGTTAAAAGTTAATCCCCAAACGGGGCGCGCGCTGGATGTTTGGCGCGTTCCCTTCAATCCGCAGTGACATCTCTAGAGGAGGTGACTTATGAGCCAGCAGCCCAAGAGCAGACCAAAAGTGCCGGAAGGTAAGGCGCGTTATTTCAAGACCAAGCAAATGGAGCCAAATGAGAAGGGATTCGTTGGTTATCAGACGAACTGGGACGAGCTTCAGAAAGAGGTCGAGTATAAGACCCCGAAGCGGCCCTGATCTCGCTCCCCAGTTGCCGCAAGTAAGCCCGCCGCGGAACGGATTCCGCGGGGTTCGCTCCGCGAACCTCACTCCTGAGGGCCGGCCTCGACTTTACCGCCGTACTCCCTCTCTTCAGCCGTGGCGTCTCGAACCAATAGGATCTTCACCTGGTAGATGACCTCCCTGCCACAGAGCGGGTTGTTGCCGTCAAAGGTGATCGTGTCTCCGTCGATCTTGGTCACCAGAAAGCTCTTCGTTCGGCCGAGATTGTTCTCCATCAAGAACTGGCGGCCCACCTGGCGATACTCGCGCGGCACGGCAGCAGTCTTATCTGTGATGACGAGAGACTCGTCTCTCGGCCCGTAGAGTTCGTTGCAGTCGACGAGCAGATCGACGCGTTCACCTTGCGTCTTGCCTTCAAGCTCCCGGGTGATCGTCGGTGCCAAGATCTCATTCACGCCGTGAACGTAGTTGAGAGGCCGAGAGATTTCGGTCAGAACACCGCCGGTCTTGCTGTCGCGTACGAGGTAGGTGAGCTCGACATACTTGCCGTCGGAAATGCTGTCTGTGTTGGCTTCGGTCATGGACGTCTCCAGAGTCTTATTGGTTGAGAGAATCGAAATTGCCGTTTAGTTTACCCAGCAGGTGATCTCCCTTGTCGACGAATCTCCCAACGATCGAGAACGATGCCATCTCCGACCTCGCGTTGGAGGTCACACAGTCGATGCTCGCCAGGAGCGAAGAAGCCCAGTCCATCATGGGGGATCCAGACGGACCGATGGCCCTGGCGCGGGCCTTATCGGAGTTCTTCCCGGTCGCCGGGATACTAGAAAGTGGCGCAGTGCAGTTCGAGCAGGAAGAGTTGCAAGAATTCTGCGCCTACGGACTGGATTTGCTTGACCGGCTCGCCTTTCTGGTGCGCAAGGTCGAGATCATGGATAAGCGAGACACGGTTGCGCGCCTATTTGCCTCGATGGGGGTCTGGGTTGCGCGCCGTGGTGCGGTCATCGATAACCTGGAGGGCACCGCCGACGGTTTCGGCATGATCGTGAACGCCACGAGCGCAACCGATGATCTCCGCAAGCTATGCGACCTCATGGACGAGGTGATTGAAGCGGCATCGGTGAGGTTGCAACTCGACGAGGACCGGGGTGACGCCTGGCGTCCGTGGCGCGTCATCAATCTCAACGCCGGCATTGCCGCAACCCGATCGCTCGACCCGGAGCTCATGGAGCGAACATTCGAAAAAATGAGCCGAAGGCTGCCTTACGACATGCCAGAGTTTCTCGCCGACGGCTTGCGGCAATCGGCGCTCCAAAACGTGCCCGATGCGGTTACGGACGTGATGCGCAGGCACATGGAAAAGTGGCCGACCAAGGCGCCCCACTAGCAACCCAATTCAAGCTCTTTTCGTTCTCGAAGTCACCCTCGCGCCTGCTCAGACCAGCCCCGGTCACCTTGTGTACCTTACTAGAAGAGGCTGGGTTTCTTGGCCGCATTGTTCCAACGTTGCTCGGACTTGGGCCATCGTCGCGCTTGGCGCCATCGCTGCGATAAATGCTTCGAGTCGAGCCTGGTCGCGCAGTGTTTGGCCATCTCAGTCTCAGGCTTGAGCGGACAGTGAGGTCCGGACGGCGGCAAGAAGATGTCATGACCCATCGGTGGAAGCCCCAACATCGCTACAGTCACCGGGTCTAACAGGCCATGGGTCTGAAGGAGACCGTTGCGCAGTTGAAACCGGTCAATCGAGCCCAGAGTCAGCTTGCCAGCGATACCGTCGAAGTGCGCAGGCTTGGTTCGTTTTTTCTGACGCGTTTGGGTCTGCAGGCCCTCGTCGGCGAGGGCCTTCTGTAGGCGAGCGATGTGTGGTCTCGATGCGCGCTGATGCCCCTTCAGCCGGCGCTTAATTGACATGAGGTCCAAGGCTTGTGCCATCGATGCCCGCTGACTGGACTGAAAGGCTGCATAGCGTGCGATGCGCTGATCGTAGACCTCCAGAGCGACGCGCTCGGCGGGCAGCAACAGGTCACTGTGCGCCGGATCATCCGGTTCTGCTTTGCCAACCAGTTTGCGGAAGTCGTGCAACGCCTCATGCAATTCTGGGCTGTCGTCATCGAAGTCCGTGTCACCAGGCGCCAAGACACCCAGATGCTGAAACGCCAAGATGACGTGCGACGGAGACGAGGGGCTCGTCTCGCCTTGCCGGATCAGCTCGGCGAGGCGCTTCCTGTACGCGTGGGACTCGGCGAGATCTAGCGGCCCGGTGATCAGCGCTTGAGGTACGAGCACGCTGCCGCTGATCTCATGGTAGAACTCCACCACCTCCGCGGGCTCTTCGGTGTTCAGTGTCCAGCCGGGCATGTCGCCACCGTTCATCGAAAACCCGACGCCATACTTGGCGCGGACCATTGCGGGTTGCTGCCTGGCCTGTACGCGTTTGGCAAGCGCGCTCATGAACTCCGCCCAGGTGTAGGGGTCGGTCCTCTCGCGGCCATCGCGATAGAACATCCCCGGATTTCCCGTCACGACCGCAGAGTCAGCGGGGAAGCCCCACTCGGACGACACGTGCACCGCGTTCACCACATCTGGACTCGACCAGGTTGCAGAGGCGGGTAACGAACGCAGGGGCAGGCGATTGATCGTCGAACCGATGCGACTAGAACGCGTTTCGTCGAGCGGACGTCGCTGCAATCCTGGACTGAGGTAGCCTGTAGGAGCAGTCCGCTCTACGTCCACGAAGACCTTTCGATTGGAGCCCGCGGACTCCGTCGTCTTGCCAGGCGCTGGGCGTAAGATGTCGCTCCCGCGGAGCATGGCCTGTCCCCTCTTAGTGCCTGCTAGGGTCAACCCCGGTACCCCATAGGACTCCAAGGAGGGTTCTGGCTGTCGGACGCTAAGGGTCTGGCTGGCTTGCCCTCGTGCGAGCGCCAAGATCTCCCTGCCACGCTTTTCACCGAGAAAGTGGAACAGATAGTCCTCTTCAGGCGTCGTAGCCCCGGATGCGACACTCAGATAGTGCTTGGCGAAGGCTAGCACTGCGAAATTGTGTCGCAGCAGTTGAAGCTGCTCGTCATCGGCGCTTCGTACCCCGTCGACGGTATCTTGGATGATGGCGCGCACCTGGGCATCGCAGAAAGGCCCGGCTGCCAGGTTCAACGGCTCACGGCCCAAGGACTCGTCAGCCGAGCTCGCGGTGAGGAGGTCCGAGCCGTATTGCTTGATAATCCCGTGGAAGGTCGACGGGATAAACTGCCAGACGCCAGTCGCTGAGCCCAGCCTGCCGTTTCCCAGGTCCGGACGAACGAAGTCGTTCCAGGTCTTCGCGCTCTCGAACTCACCGGTGGCTAACGCCTGCCCCAAGTTCGCCCCGGTGCGCTCAGACACCTCCAGCAAGATAAGCAATTGCTGAGGCGAGACGTCTTGGGCTCGATCGTAATTATTCGCCTGACGTTCCACCATGGCACGATAATCCGCTAACCGTCGTTCTCCTGGCGTTAGAGTGGCGGAATCCTCGTCGATCGCAGCGAAGTCGTTGGTCGCCGCGGCAGATGCGAGACCCCAGGCCAAGAGGCCCGGGACCAAGCATCGCAGTAGCCCGCTTACCTGTTTCCGTCTGCACACAATCGATTGACCACCGTCCGGAAGATGAGGGAGGCGAAAAACACCCAAAATCTTGAGTGACGAGACTGAACTGCACATCATTTTAAGCAAGGATTCAACAACAAGTGATGTTCATGTTGTTTCTGAACTGTCCCTCGAGCTTATCAAGCCGCGCCGACATGCAGCACGTTGGGGCAACCTAACCGCTCATGAATGATGCGTCCGAAGAACGGATCGCCCTGGTGGTGTACCGTCGCATGATCGTTCCCTTTGCCATATTCGGCGCGTCGAATGCGTGCTTCAAGGGCTGCAACCCGTTCAGCCGCCGCCCAGGTGACGCTCACCCGGACAACGGCCACAAACTGAGAATTGCTGGCGCGACAGACTCTCGGTTGCCATGGAGGCAATTGGCGCCTAATCTTAGCGGTATTTAGACTGCGGATGCGGCTTCTGATTAGGGCGTCCTATCCCACCCGGCGAAATTTCAACCAGATTGGCAATTCCAATGAGACAGCGACTTCTCTTTTACTTCCTGCCTTGGCTTGTCGTTTGCCTACTTCCGGCGAGTGCGTCCGCAGCGGAAACGGCACGAGGCGCGTTGCGTATCGTCACGTTGCCCGGCGATGCGGCGTTGTCCATTGATGGCCAACGTAAGGGCAGTTCTCCAGGCGCGCCAGGCGAAGTATTTCTGGTGCGTCTGCCGGAGGGCGAGCACCTGATACGTGCCGAGAAGGATGGTTTTGATGCGGTCGAGCGGACCGTCTATGTCGCGAACGATACCGAACAGAGCATCGAATTGAACCTTGCCCCAGAGATCGAAATGGTGGCAATCCCAGGCGGCTGTTTCTTGATGGGCAGCCCCGATGACGAGCCTGAGCGTGATACCGACGAGGGGCCTCGCCACGAGGTCTGCCTCCCAGGGTTCGAGATCGGCCGCTACGAGGTCACCTTTGCGCAATGGGACGCATGCGTGGCTGATGGTTGTTGTGATGCGCTCTCGGACGACGAGGGCTGGGGCCGTGATCGGCGCCCAGTGATCAATGTCTCTTGGCAGCAGGCGCGCGAGTATGTCCGCTGGCTGAACAATAGTGGCGGCAAGAGCGGTTATCGGTTGCCGAGCGAGGCTGAATGGGAATACGCCGCTCGGGCGGGTACCTCAACGCCGTTTTCCACCGGCGACTGCATCAGCACGGATCAGGCCAACTACGACGGTACGTTCGAGTACGGCGACTGCCCGGAGCCAACCAATCTGGATTTGCATCAGACCCAGCCCGTTGGCAGCTATGCGCCGAATCCCTGGGGCTTGTACGACATGCACGGTAACGTCACCGAATTCGTCGCCGACTGCTGGAACGAAAACTATGTAGACGCCCCCGCGGACGGCAGCGCATGGCTCGAGGGTCACTGTACCCGGCGCGTGCTGCGCGGTGGCTCCTGGTATGGCTACCCGGGGTATCTCCGCTCCGCTTATCGCTGTCGCGTCGGTCCCGCCTTCGACCATCGCAGTATCGGCTTCCGCTTGGCTCGCACCATCGCGAATTAGATGGATGGAACGCTGATCGATTTCAAAAGCGCTCTTCCGCCCTGACCAAACCAAGCTTTGGGCTTGGTTATTGTAAACGTCGCACCCTCTGTGCTCATCTGCGCGAGGTTTGCCATGTTGGAAGACGTCTGCAGGGCGCCTCCGGTATCCACGTCGGCACCATGGGCTACGGCAAGATGGAAGGCGAGGCGGATGACCGCATCATGGCCGATATGATCGAGCGCGACAGCGCGGACGGTCCGGTATACCATCAGGAGTGGCTTGGCATGAGGCCCACCACGCCGATCATTTCCGGCGGCATGAACGCGCTGCGCCTGCCGGGCTTCTTCAAGAACCTAGGCCACGGCAACCTGATCAACAGTCATCCGCGCGCATTCGCCAGCGCATTCGACGGACGGCTACAGGTGATCCGCCCACACCGTCTGCATGACGACGAACAGAAACGCCGACGAGCAGCCGAACTTGAGCACACCGGCGATAGCGAGCAGTGGTCCGAGTTGCCGCCAAGGCGGCGGCAAGATCACGTCGCCGTAGCCGAGCGTGGTAACAGTGACGCCCGTGAAATAGAAGCCTTCGCCGAAGTCGGACACCAGTCCATGCCTCTTAAGGAAGAGCGCCCAGACCGCGGCCTCCGCGAGATGGGCGGTTAACAGTACGGCGAAGCAGCCGATGACGATCAGCTTGCCCGAGTGATGGAACCCGAGCGTCTTCTCGAGCTTTCCATGGGTTTCGAGCAGCAGTCGACCTGCAACATCGAATAGCACGACCGCATGCAAGGAAAACAGCAGCAAAGCGAGCAACAGCGCGATCGTGTAGACCACTCTCGGTGCTTGCCGGCGCGACAGGCTGGATGATGGCTCGCGCATTGCTGTCAATACTCTCGTCTTCGATGGTACTTGAGGTGCAGTGTGAAGACTGCGGGCGCCAACAGCAACAGTCGCAGCCACGACGCCTGGGGTCAGGGTTGCAGTTCGATCTCACCCGGCCGCCAGGTCTGGTCGAACCAGGGCTCCAACGGACCGTAGAGACGCAGGATCATGAACCAGCCCTTGCCGGGGATGGTCTGCACCCAGTTACTCTCTTTCCCGGCCGGGGCCTCGGGGGCAAACCAGACATCCACCGATCCATCGGCATTGGTCTGATGGATGCGCGTCATCCAGTCGATGGCGTCGTCCGCTATCGCGGTGATCAGGTTCCAGGATCTCGTTCCGTAACCGAGGTGCGAACCCGCAGTGGCCGACGGGGCGGTTCTGGCCGTCGCAGCCGAGGCATGGCGCCTGGCCTAATACATCACCCGCCGACGCCACATCCTGCGGTTCGCGCCGGCAAAGGAGACAGGCGTGATGGGTCGCCCGATGATGTCGATGAACAGGGAGGCGGCCCCACCCCCAACAGCTCGGCCACAGCCGCCCGGTCGAGCGCCGGCTCAGTCAGGCAGACGCCCGTCACCATCAATCGCATCAACACCCGCCTAACCTTGTCCGCGAGTCCGCCACCGAAGGTGGCATCGAGCGATTCCAGATCGCGTAGGGCCTCGGCATAGCGGTCGGCATCGGCATTCAGCGCGGTGCCGACGTTGGGTGCCAGACGCGCGGCCCGGCCGACGGGCCCTATGACATCGAGGCCAAGATGCCGACCGATCTCGATGCCGGGGTAGCGGCAGCTGCTGACTGTCGACGTGTGCGCCAGGAGGCGGCCAACCGCGCTGAACGCGATGATATTGTCCGGGTCCTGGAAAAGCGCCGGATCGCATCCCATCCCGCGAATCACTGCGTCGGGGTCCAGGCCGTGATCCGACAGGAGGCGCGGCAAGCCAAGCAGCACCGCCATGCGTTCCGCGCCGTCCGTGGCTAAGCCAAGTGCTGCCAGACGACATGGCGAACTCTTATTCGCTGGCGTCATGGGCGAGAGCCTGTGCGATGTCTCCCGAACCGGGCCTTCCAATCCGAGGCGCGCTACCGCTTGAGCGTCGGGTCGTCAGTGCGTCGCCATCTGCTCGAAATAGCCGTTCAACACCAGGCCTGCCAGGATGAGGCCGATAATGATCAGCCAGCCGGTGATCTTGCGCCCGGTTTTGGTCGCGCGCTCGGACGGTGGCTTGACCAGATACTTCGACAGTTCACCGGATGCCTCCAGGCGTTCGTATTCCAGCCGGTGCTCGTGCTTGAACTCCTCCAGCGGCACCTTGCCGGTCGCCATCACCGCGTCCATCGGGAACTTGTCCGGGCGGAAGTGCACGTTGAAGTAGTGCACTGTGAACAGGAACACGGCGGCCAGGATGGCCTCTTCGGCATGCACGATGGTCGCGATGTTGAACACCCAGCCCGGCAGAATCGATGCGGTTTGCGTTGGGAACCAGAGCATCAGGCCGCTGACGCCGATGATGAACATGCCCCAGAACGGTGCCCAGTAGTCGAACTTCTCCCAATAGCTCCAGCGGTCGAAGTTCGGGCGCGGCGCCAGACCGACGAACCATTTGAACATCCGGCCGATGTCCTTGACGTCCTGTAGGTTCGGGATCATCGAGGTGGGGCCAAGCCATTGGAATTTGTCGCGATCGCGACGGATGTTCCAGGCGGCGACGATGAGATGGCCGACGAAGATGGCGAAGAAGGCCACTGCCGCTACGCGATGAATAATGGCGGCCGTCTTTGGTCCGCCCAGCAGGTTCATGACGTACTGCGCCCAAGGCTGCCCGGAGAACAGCACTGCCGTACCTGTCAACACCAGCACCATGACCGCAACGGCGAGGACGACATGGGCGAGCCGCCAACCGACGCTGAAGCGACGGAAGTAGACCGTTTCGGGTTTGGCGGGGTTGGGGTGGTAACCCTTGCCCTGACGGCGGTCGAGCCATTCACGGACGATCCAGAACAGCATGTGGGTCCAGAAGAAGGCGAATACGCCGACGATGAGCACGTCCATGAACCGGCGTGCGATCCACATCTCCGGGTAGTTCTCGAAGTCGTCTGCGTCGCCATGGGCATGGAAGCCCAGGAAACCCTCGGGGGCGTCCTCGTGACACTGGCGACAGGTCTCAAGGCGGTTGTTCGGGTGCACCTTCGACGCTGGATCATCCACATCCATGACGCCGTGACTGCCGTGGCAGTCGTAGCATTTTGCAGTATGCGTATAGCCGGCACGGACGACCTGACCGTGGTAGGACGCCTCATAGGTGCGCACCTGCTTCTCGTGGCAGGTGCCGCACTTCTCGGTAATCATCAACTTGATCGGGTCCTTGTCCGGCGAGTCGATACTGTGGGGGGTGTGGCAGTCGGAACAGACCGCCGCGGGGGAGGCTGCGTCGGCCCCGCTAGTGCTGGCGCCCTCATGGGTTTTGGCGTCGCCGCCGTCGGCGGCGACGGCTGTTGCAATCAGCCCGAAGTCCAGGGTTGCTTGCGGGTGTGCGGTGTCCGCATCGGCATCGGCATCGGGGCGACCGTGTACCGAGGCAAGATACTGGTCCTTCTCCTCGGTGTGGCAGCGACCACAAATCTGTGGGTTGTGTTGGCGATAGTCGGCGCGCGTGGCGCTGCCAATGGTGCCGACGTTGTGGGCATCGTGGCAGTCGTAGCAGGTGGCGTTGGTTTTCGACTGATCCATCAGATTCGGTCTGGCATGAACCGAATCCATGTAGCTGTCGATCTGTGCCAGGACCACGTCCAGGCGCTTGTACTCGGGGTCGTCGCTACCTTGCTGCTCTTCCCAGGTTTCCATGTGGCACTGCACGCAGCCGATGCTCTTGGGTAGCGGTCGCTCGTGCTTGGCCTTCTTGATGCTGTTGTGGCAACCCATGCAGGGCTGCTCGCCATGGACGCTATGCTCAAAGCGATCGGCGTCGATAAAGATATTGACGATTGTGCCGTCGTCGCGTTCCGAGGTCTTGTCGTCCTCGTCGTCGTGGCACTTTAGGCAACGTCGATTTGGTATCAGCTTGACTGATTTTTCTTTGCTTGCGCCCTGTTCGCTGCCGTTGAGGGCTGCAAACGCGCTCGGACCCGAGAGCATGGTGCAGAGTGCGCCAAGCCAAAGCAGGACGAGCAGGGGCAGGAGCCTGGGGCGCGAGATGGGCACGAAGGTGTTTCCGGACATCGGCGTCGATCGACAGCTAGCGGAGTGGCTGAAAAGACGTGCTGGCGTCTACCAGCACCTGATCGGAACCGACCCAGCGTACCGCGGGTGGGCGCTCGATCGGGTGCTCTTGGACCGCGTTCCTGGCAGGGCGGTGATTAGCAGGAATGGCAGTAGTAATCCGGCAATCCGGCGATGCGACAGGCCTGCTTGCAGCCGCCCTTGGGGAACAGGCTTTCGAGGTTCTTGCGCGTGCAGGGGGTGTGCTTGGAGACCGCATGCCCGATGTTACGGATCATGATCTTGGGCGACGGAGGCATCTCATGAAAGGCGTAGTATTCGCGCAGGAATTCGATCACGGTCCAGTGGCACTCGGTTAGGGTCAGGCCTTCTTCGGCGGCCAGCGCTTGAGCGAGATCGTTGTCCCAGTCATCGAAATAGACCAAATGCCCCTTCTTGTTGAACTGCACCTCGCGGCCCGCGATCTGGATGGCATTCATCGATAACACTCCTCACGGATTGTGGTGGTCTTTTAGTGGTAGTTCGATTTCTTGTACGTGGCCCATTGCGGGGCTTATCGTTGTATCGGCTTATTAGTAATTTGTGGAGCAGGGTCGCAGCGCCCTGTCAATGGAATATAACCCTTTAGCGGCTGTGGTGTCGCCTCAAGGATAGACCTAGATCAAAACAACGCAAGGAATCTGAACGCAGGGTCGGAATTTCCGGCAGGGCGCTGCGCGTGGTTGCTCTTGGCCGCCTTCCGTCCCCAAGCCGTTGCAGGCCGGCCAACTCTGAGCGCTACCAGCTCGCGGCGCCTTCAGCGACGGCCTTGAGCATGTCCGCAACCTCTTGCATCACCGTGCTCTCAGCGGTCTCGCTGGCGGGGATGATGTGGTGCACGACATAGGTGGTGTCCGGTTGGTTGGGTAGCGTATAGACCGCGATGATGAACGGGCAGTTGACGATGCGGGCTGGATTCTCCAAGGTCATCTTGCGGGACAAGACAGCGCTGCAGAATTCGATGGAATCGGCCTGGGTGTAGATCGGCTCTTCCATGCCGAGGTCCTTGCCGGTGCGCTCAAGCATTTCGCCCATGTGCATGATGTTGTTGATGTACATACCGCGCTCCTGGATCGCGAGCTTGAGCCCGTCCATCACGTCCGCGAAGCTGCTTTCGCTTTCATAGATGGCATACTCGTCGGTCTGGGCGCCGAATGCGAGGGTAGCGGATGCGATGCCAACCGACGCGACGGCGCCGATCAGCGTGGCTCTGATGCTCATCGATACATTTCCTCGTTAAGATGGCCCGACGACCGGGCCTGCTGGCGCCTTGCGAATCAGTACTGGTCCATGGGGCGGAAGGCCGGAGCCGACGGCCAGCCTTCCGCTGCGGAGGACGCCGAGGGTGGGGCGCTCTGACGGCTCTCGAGTTGTTCGATGCGACGCTTCAGCGCCTCGATCTCCTGGTCCTTCGCCTCGTGGCTGCCGACGGCTGGCGCGGTGGCCGCGGGCGCTGCATAGCCGGGTGCGACGCCAGGTGCAATGCCGGGCGCATACCCATAAGGCATCGCCCCATAGGCATACCCGGGAGCGCCGTAGCCGCCGTAGCCAGGGGGACCGTAGGGACTAGCCCCATAGCCCCCGTAGGGACCGTCGTAGTAGTCATCGTAGCCGTTGTTGTTACCCCCAAACCAGCGGCCGGGGTTGAACATGTCGCCAAAACCGGCGGCGTGAAGGGCCGGGGCGGCGGCCATGGTGGCCGCGAGCGCGAGGGCGCTGGCTAAGGGGCGCAGGGTGGTTGCCACAGTGGTATGTCCTCCATCGGTGTTGTTGTTAACGGCTTGTGCAAAACACTGGCCGGGCCCGCCCGGCCCACGGCGATCTTGGTCGCCTGATGTGCTAAAGGATACTATAGCCATGGGATATCGACAGCGCTAACAGCGCGCGAGACGGTCCCCAATTCCGCGCGCACCTGGTGGGCTGATGGCGGCGATTCTGCTGCCGGGTTGCCCAGTCAGTCGCCGTGCTGATGGGTATGCAGGTGCTCGTGGTCATGGTGATGCGCGTGGTCGTGGCGATGACCATGGTGATGCCCGTGCTCGTGGTGATGATGCCGATGGCCGCCGTTCTCCGGCGCCGTGCCCTTGTGCAGGCGCGCGCCGTCGGGCTGGATACTCGGGCGCTGGGTCTGGCCCTGCTCGACCCGCTGACGTTGGACCGCGACCTCCGTACGAAGCCAGTCGAGCCAGGCCGCGATGCCGTCGCTCCCCTGTCGGGACGAAAGACGGTGCACCGGGGCGGTGCTGGCAAGGTTGCGGACGAAACCCTCGGCGCGGTCCGGATCGAAGTCGTCGAGATAGGCGAGCAGATCGGTCTTGGTGAGCAGCACGAGGTCCGCGGCGCGGAACATTACGGGATATTTGGCGGGTTTGTCGTCGCCTTCGGGCACCGACAGCAGCGTGACGTTGCGGTGTTGGCCTAGGTCGAAGCTGGCCGGGCAGACCAGATTGCCGACGTTCTCGATGAACAGGATGTCGACGCCGGTCAGGTCCAGCTGGTGCAGCGCATCGTGCACCATGTGCGCGTCCAGGTGGCAGGCGCTGCCGGTTGCGATCTGGATCGCCGCGACGCCCTTGGCGCGGATGCGCTCGGCGTCGTTCTCGGTCTCGAGATCGCCCTCGACCACCGCGATGCGCAGCTCCGCCCCCAACGCCTCGATGGTGGCCTCCAGCAGGCTGGTCTTGCCAGCGCCCGGCGACGACATCAGGTTGACGGCCAGCACGCCCTGGCTGTCGAAGTGATAACGGTTGTGGGCCGCCTGATGGTCGTTCTCGCCGAGAAGGCTTTGCAGGACCTCCACTGCGGCGCGGCCGTCCGCGGTCTTTGCGTGCTTGCCATCGGCCCTGACCAGGTGTTCGTTGCCGGGAGTGATGTTACAGCCGCAGGTGTCGCACATGATTATCTCCGTCGGGTGACTGCTCGTGCCGCAGGTTAGAAGTCGCGAGACCGCTCTGGGCCGTTGTCTTCGTCGTTGTCGTAATCGTAATCGTAATCGTAATCGTTCGACGCGACCAACGGCGAGTCAGCTCGATGACGACAACGACAACGACAGCGATCGATAACGGTATCGTTGTTTCTGGCCCATCCCTTGTCTTGGTGCAGCGGTCAGGATGGTGGCGCCGATTCGCTGTCGTCCGGGGGATTGTCCCGCTCCGGGATGCGCAGTTCGAGATTGGCCAGTAGCATCTCGTCGCCGCTGACCAGGCGCGTTTGCCAGTCGCCGCATGCGCCGCAGAGGAGCCGATTGGGCTCGGCCTCGGTTTCGACGCCGCAAGCAGTGCATTTTACGCGGATCACGGCCGGTTCGATGTCCAGTATCGCGTGCTCGGCGATGGTGCCGGCGGCGGCCAGCGGATACGCGTTCGCCAACAGTGGAGCTTCGACGCCTGATAACGGGCCGATACGCAGCAGGATGCGCTCGACACGGTCGGCGCCGTGGTCGCGGGCGATACGCTCGACCTGATCGAGCAGCGATAGGCAGATCGACAATTCATGCATGCTGTTTATCCGGCAGAGGCGCCTCCGAGTGCACAGGTCTATGGTACTCCTTGAGGGCGACCAATTTCGGTCCATGCGTCGCGCTTGCCTGCGCGCGAGCATGGATGGGTGAAGACGTCAGACACAAAGGTCTTAATTATCGTTCCGGCCACCCGACCCAAGGCGTGGTGGGAAGCTCACACGAAGGCGCAAAGGCGCTAAGCGGGCCTGGCATGGAAACGGCGCGCCTCGACACACTGTTCTGCTCCCAAGGGCAGAGGACCAAGGACCTGAATCCAGAGTACTGGCCGACACGAACAGGGGTCGCCCATTTTTCAATTGACAGTGTTTGTCGCCGGACCTAGCCTGAGCTGTACTAAAAACTGTACCGCTTGATTCAGCCATGACAACCCTCACCGCCACCGACGCCCGCGCTAGCCTATTCGATCTCTTGCGTGGGGCCAACGAGCGACACGAGATCTACCACATTCGCCACCGCCAGGGTGATGCCGTGTTGATGTCGGCGTCCGAATACGACAGCCTCATGGAGACCCTAGCGCTGCTGTCCGCACCGGGTTTCAAGGACGGCTTCCAACGGGCGCTCGACGAGGCGGATGGCGGCGCTATTCGATCGTTCGAGGAGGTCTTTGGCGAGCCCGAGCCCCAGTGATCGACCCGGTAACGGCCCAGGCGCGTTACCGGGTGCGCTTCACCCGGCAGGCCGAAAAAGACATCGCCATGCTCACCCAAAAGCTCCGTGCCAAACTCAAGGACATCGTGCGAAACCGCCTAGCGATGGCTCCTCACTCCGGCAAGCCCCTGACCGGCCCTCTCAAGGGATATTGGTCGATGCGCCTCAGCTACCAAGACCGCATTGTCTATCGCATCGAGCAGGACGAGCTCGTTGTCATGGTCCTGAGGGCACGGACCCATTACGGCGACTGAGACTTCCCTCCCTTGCGCGACGGCTTACCAGCATCACAGGCTGCCCAGGTAAGTGTAGCCGTACAACCCGGCCTTCAGTTCCAGATACAGCCGTTCGCGTTCCGACCGCTCTAGGTCGGCGGCGTCGATGCGGCGCCGATAGCGACTGAGCAACTCCCGCGGCTGGAAGTGGACGTAGCTCAGCAGTTCGTCGGCGGAGTCGCCGCGCTCCGGTTCCAGCAGCCGGTAGCCATCGCTGGCCGCTTTGTCGAGCTGGACGTTGACCGCGTCGGTATCGCCAAACAGATTGTGAATGTCGCCCAAGATCTCTTGATAGGCGCCCACCATGAAGACGCCGAGCAGATAGGTCTCGGAACGCGGATCGAAGGCATGTACCGGTAGGCTCGCCTCGATGCCGTCCTGGTCCACGTAGTTGGCGATGCAGCCGTCGGAGTCGCAGGTCAGGTCCTGCACCACACCGCGCTCGCTGGGCAGCTCGTTGAGCCGCTGCAAGGGCACGATTGGGAAGATCTGGTCGATGGCCCAGACGTCCGGCAACGACTGGAACAGCGAGAAGTTGCAGAACAGCTTGTCCGCCAACTCCGCGTTGATGCGGTCTAACAGCTTGCGTTGGCGGTGGTTGGCCAGTGACAGGCGCGGGCGCAGTGCACGGCAGATGGCGGCGTAGAGTTCATCGGCGCGGGCGCGCCGGGCGAGTCCGAGCCCGCCGGCGGTGAAGCGCTCGCGGGCGGAGTGAAGCGCGGCCTCGGCGCGCTCGAACAACTCCACTGGAGACTCATCCGCGGCGGTGGCCATCGCTACCCCTAGCGTCCGCTCCAGCGTGGTCAGGTCGCTGTCCGCTGTCGGCGCCTGGGTTGGAGTCATCGCCAGGAGCCCGCCAGCCTGCTCGCGGCCGACCACGTCGGTGATCAGCACGGCGTGATGGGCGGTCAGGGCGCGACCGGATTCGGTCACCAGGTCTGGGTCCGGCAAGCCCCGTTCGCGGCAGACCGCCGCCAGCGTCTCGACGATGGTCTCGGCGTAGCCCTCGGGGCCATAGTTGACCGAGCAGTACGCGCGGGTACGCGTGCCCTCGTAGTCGACGCCGAGCCCGCCGCCGAGGTCGACCGTGTCGAGTCCGGCGCCGAGCTCACGCAGCTCCGTATAGAAACGCGCCAGCTCGGTGACGCCGGCCCGGATGTCTGCCAAATTCGGGATTTGCGAACCCAAGTGCGCGTGCAGCAGCCTGAGCCATTTGAGGCCGCCCACGGTGCGCAATCGCGCGACCAGCGTCAGCACCTGGTTGGCGGACAGGCCGAACTTCGCCTTCTCACCACCGCTGTTTTGCCACTTGCCCTCGGCCGCTGCGGCCAGGCGCACGCGCACCCCGAGCAGGGGCTCGACGCCGAGTCGTGCCGACTCCTCGATGACCAGGTCCAGCTCAGAGGGTTTTTCGATGACGATGTACACGTTTAGACCGAGCCTGCGTCCGATCAACGCCAGGCGGACGTAATCCCGGTCCTTGTAGCCGTTGCAGATCACTGTGTCGCCTTCGGGCGCCAGCGCCAGCACCGCCATCAGTTCCGGCTTGCTGCCCGCTTCGAGGCCGATGCCGCCACCGCTCAGGATCGCGCGCACCACACTGCTTTGCTGGTTGACCTTGATGGGGTAGACGGGCCGATAGGCGCCACGCCAGTCCGCGCGAGACATGGCCGCCTCGAACGCAACACGCAGCGTGCGCACTCGGTGCCGTAGGATGTCGTCGAATCGCACCAGCACCGGCAGTGACAGCCCCTCGTTACGCAACCGGGCGGCCAACAACGCGAGATCGACCTCGGTGGCATTCGCCGGGTTCGGCTGCACGCACAGGTGCCCAGCGGCATTGATGCGGAAATAGCCCTCACCCCAGCGGCTGATGGCGTAAATCGATTCGCAGCCAGCGACGGAATCAGTCATGGGTGTTAGGTCCAGGAACAAAGCCGCAGCAGTCTAACGCGTTGGTGGCTGCAAGGGTGCGGTTGGTACCACTCGCCCCTCCGGCCCCTACAGGCTGGCGAGGTAGTCGTCCATCGATGCCTGCAGCGTGATGGCGCCGTCGAGCACCGGCTGTTGGTAGCGACGGCGCCATCCCGGCATCAACAGCTGGGCGCGTTGCCATTCCATGTACACCAATTGCGCTAGCGGGCCGCCCTGGTCGAGAAAGCCCGAATCCTCGAAGTCGCGTGCGGCGCGTTCGCGGTCGTAGGGAAAGCGTTCGAGTTGCGTGTGCCAGCGGCCCCGATGCCAGGTGAACTGGCCGTAGCTGGCGCGCGGGTCGCCATCAAAAGGGGAGCCTACCGAGCCGACATTGACCACGTCCATGCCCTGAGTACGACGCTGATGGGGCCGATGGGTGTGACCGGTGACGAACAGCGCGACCCCCTCCGGAAGTTTGCCGATGAGCGACTCGTCGCTGGTGCCCGGGGTGATGCCGTCGCGGTTGCTGGCCATGGTGCCGTGGGTGACGTGCAGCCAGGCGTCGCTGCCGGGCGGGTGCAGACAGAGGTGGTCCGGCCAGTTGCGCAGCGCAGCGGCGCGCTCGGCAATCTGCCGCCAGGCAAAGTCGGCGAAGCGGCGGATCTCACGCTCCCCCGGCGACACAGGTTCATGCGCTGCGCAGTGCTGCACCCAGGCCTCGTGGTTGCCGTTGACCGGCAACCAGCCGGACTTTCGGCGTTTCTGGTCGAACAGATCCAGGCAGCCGAGACTGTCCGGGCCGCGATTGATCAGATCCCCCGCCATGATTACCAGATCGGGCCGCCAGGTCTCGATGTGCTCGATCGCGGTTTCCATGGCGGGCAGGTTGGCTTGGACATCGGAGAACACGGCGACCTTCATTGCGAACTGCCTCTTTGGGTTCGGCCGCTCGGGGCCGGCGTTGATCGGGGTAATGGTTGCCCACGGGAAAGATACTCAATTCCAACAACACGGACATGCGATTTCCTCGTTGCGCGCTTCCTAGCGTTGGGGCTCGGGGGTTAAGCTATTCGCTCGTATTGCAACATGTGAGGGCGCATCGCGCATCATGACTGAAGACATGGCGATCGGGGAATTTACCGACGCGGGTGATCCGGACTGGGACATGCCCCTGACGTTCAAGCTCACACCCGAACTGGTCGTGCACGCGCTGATGCAGAACGCCGCGGCCGTCCACACAGGCTGGGAGAGCTGCATCGACGATGACCTGATACTCTCGCAACTGGTGGCGATGGACGACGCCGGTAACAATGCGGTGCGCCTGGTCGAGCAGGAGTTCGCCGACGAGCAGGAGGCCGACGTGGTCTGGCACGACTGGGCGCTGGAGGTGCGCATTGGCAAGGTGATCACCACCG
>JGI12210J13797_10945376_pt1 | contig 22607 bp, 11 predicted proteins | sample ElkSlonscriptome_3_FD_13797 | JGI IMG/M metagenome (IMG submission 13797)
CTGAGAAAGAACTGCTGTTTAGAGGTTTATCCCTAAGTGAAGCGGTAGAATTGCTTGAGTCTATTCGGAAAGATGTAGCAATTGAACAGACAGAATATTTGATAAAAACAAAGCGCGCTAGCTAACAGTTTGCAGCTATCAGCCTAGCAAAGTTGAGCTAGCTTGCTAGTTGCTCTAAGTTACTAAAGTAATAAACGAAAGAAAAACGCAAACAATCCGACCACCAGTTTGCAATGCCCGTGACACAGCTCCTCTCTGAACTTTTCAGCTCTGGATTAAGTTACCCCATTAGCTAACTTTTACTTATGTAACGAAAGTGGTGATGTTAGAAAAGTAATTTTCTTTGGCGAACATTTCTGGGAATTTTATAACAAACAAACTCCTAAGATAAAGGATCGGATAAACTGGACAATCAAACTGATGAGGACCGTTAAACGCGTGCCAACGAAATATCTTAAAAACATCACAGGAACTAACTTGTACGAGATGCGGATGATCTCAGGTACGAACATCTATCGTATATTCTGCTTTTTCGACAAAGGTAAATTGGTAGTAGTGCTGAACGGATTTCAAAAGAAGACTCAGAGAACACCTAAGAACGAAATAAAACTAGCTGAAAAGCTGCAAAAACAATATTACGATGAGCAAAGCTAAAATTGTGGACTTTGACGACCACTTGAACTCAGAATACGGTAAACGAGGGACTAAATCAAGAGAAGTCTTTGAAGAGGGTTTTGAAGCTTTTCGATTGGGTGTGATGCTTCAAGAACTACGTAAAAACCAAGGCATGACTCAGGAACAACTGGCTCAGAAATGCGGGACAACAAAAACGTATATCTCAAGAATTGAGAACAACGCAAGTGACATACGGCTATCAACTCTTATGCGGATAATCAGAGAAGGGCTGGGTGGTCACTTAAAGCTCAATGTGGAAGTATAACACGAAAGCTATTTTGATTGGCTTCCCTAAAAAAATGCCTTGAAAATATCATTGAAGATCGCAAAGGTCATCAGGCTAAGTAGTAGCACCATTCCTACTTTTTGAGCGCCTTCTAAGAATTTATCGGAAGGTTTACGTCCAGAGATTATTTCGTAGCTTAAAAAAGCCACATGGCCACCGTCTAAAGCCGGAATGGGTAAAAAATTCATGAAGGCCAGCACCATCGATAGCAAGCCAGTAATACGCCAGAAGCGTACCCAGTCCCACTCTCCGCCAAAAATCTGGGCAATGCCAATGGGGCCGCTGAGCGATTTAGAAGCAGAAACCTCACCCTTAAAGATTTTACCAATTGCCCGAATATTTACCCAAATAATATTAAAGGCTTCGGTGGTTCCTTGAGGAATAGATTCAGCTAAAGTGTATTCGGTACGACCCAGATCAAATTTAGGCAAAGGGCGAAAACCAATTGTTCCTTCTTCGGTTACATCGGCCTGAAGAGTAATAGTTTCTCCAACCTGATTTTCCGTACTACTTTCGTCCGAGCGAAGTACTTTAAGGGTTATTGTTCCACCTTTGTTACTCTTTACTATCTGTTGAATTTCATCGAAAAAAGCGACTTGTTTATCCGATACGGCCAATATCCTATCGCCTACTTGTAAGCCAGCTTTCTCAGCATTACTATCGCCCAATATTTCACCTATTTCAAAGGGCATTCTCACCTGGATGAAGTTCCGAGCAGCTTCTTTATCGGAAAATTTGTCTAAGAAGCCAGTAGGAATTGGTACATCAAGGGTTCGACCACTACGATTTACAGTATAGTAAGCATCGTCAGCTAATAGCACATTGGCACTGGTTAGATCAGAGAATTTTGCATACTCTTCACCGTTTACTTTTATGATCTTATCTCCTGTTTGTAGTCCTATTTCTTGGCCCAGATCATAAGCTACGATGCCATTCTTCAGTACCTCATCACGGGGAATGTAGGTGTCTCCAAACTTATAGGTTAATAGAACAAAAATGATGATTCCGGTGACTACGTTTACGATGATTCCTCCCATCATTACAATCAATCGTTGCCAGGCAGGTTTGGAACGAAACTCCCAAGGCTGAGGTTCTTCGCTCATACTCTTGGTGTCTAGCGATTCATCAATCATTCCAGTGATTTTCACAAAACCACCGAGCGGAATAGCTCCTAAATTGTATTCGGTCTCCCCGTAGCGAAAACCGAAAATCTTGGGCGGAAACCCAATGTAGTACTGCTCTACTCGCATCCCAAACATCTTGGCAGTTAGCAGGTGACCTAACTCATGCAATCCCACCAAAATAGATAAACCTAGCAGCAACTGGGCTGCCATTATTAAACCTTCCATTAACTATTTAATTAATTCTAATGCTTTGATTCTTGTTTCTTCGTCAGTCTTAACGTAGTCTTCGTAGGTAGGATGGGTAATAAAGGGCATTTTTACTAGGCATTCTTCCACCACATTAGACATGTTTAGGAAACCAAGTTTGTCGCGCAAAAATTCAGATACCGCAATTTCATTCGCAGCATTCAGTACACAAGGCATATTTCCACCCCGTTGCATGGCATCGTAGGCCAGTGCTAAGTTACGAAATGTGGTAGTATCCGGCTGCTCAAACGTGAGTTTGGGATAATCAATAAAGTTGAAGCGAGGAAAATCCGACGGCAAACGTTCGGGATAGCCTAACGCAAACTGAATGGGTAATCGCATATCGGGCAAACCCAGTTGTGCCTTCATTGAACCATCCTGGAACTGCACTAGTGAATGGATAATTGACTGCGGATGGACAATTACCTCAATTTGCTCCGGTTGTAGCCCAAACAGCCACTTAGCTTCCATCACCTCTAGCCCCTTGTTCATTAGTGAAGCGGAATCAATCGTGACTTTTGCTCCCATTTCCCAATTAGGGTGTTTTAACGCTTGGGCTTTGGTTACCTGCGCCAGTTCTTCCCGAGTTCTTCCCCGGAACGGTCCGCCTGAAGCAGTCAAAATAATTTTTTCAATAGGATTATGAAACTCCCCAACTAGGCACTGAAAGATGGCTGAATGCTCCGAATCTACCGGATAAAGGTTGACTCCATTTTCCTGCGCCAACTTGGTTATAATTTCACCAGCTACCACCAGTGTTTCTTTATTCGCCAAAGCAATATGTTTGTTCGCTTCAATCGCCTTGATGGTTGGTAGCAGTCCAGCGTAGCCCACGGTAGCCGTAAGTACCAGATCGATCGCTTCCATCTCAACCACCGAAGCCAGCGCATTGGCTCCAGCAAATACTTTTATATCGTGCGGATCAAGGGCTTGGTGTACTTTTTCGTACTGAGCTTCGTCTACAATGACTACTGCGTTGGGCTTAAATTTTAGACTCTGCTGAATGAGCAGATCAGCGTTGCGGTGGGCGGTAAGCACTTCTACCGCAAAGCGATCGGGGTGCTGCTCAATAACTTCCAGTGCCTGGGTGCCAATAGAACCAGTTGAGCCGAGAATGGCAATGTATCTTTTTTCGGGCTGTTGTTCCATAAATTTCGTCGCTACTAGCTAACGAGAGGTTGTAGTCCATCGGCTAATATACGATCATTTGATAAACGAGGCACCTTGTTTTGCCCCCCTAACCTACCCTGGCTTTTCATATACTGACGAAAACCCTCTTTCTGTAATGGTCTAATTTCTAACGGACGAAGAATACTACCGGATATTAGATCATCGTAATAAGGGTTTAGTAGCTGCAATTGTTTATCTATGATCTCGGAAAAAGCGGTAAGGTCAGTGGGATGTTGAGCGAATTCTACGTACCACTCGTGCAACGGTAGCCCTTTGGTAGGGTTTACCTGCGGGGCTACCGTAAATTCTACTACTTCAACTTCAGGAAATTGGGATAAAGCATGATTCATCGCCTTTTCTACTTCTTCGCCAATTACGTGCTCGCCAAAAGCGGAAATATAGTGCTTAACTCGTCCGGTTACCACAATGCGGTGCGGGTACTTAGATACAAACTTTACCGTATCGCCAATGGAATAGCCCCACAATCCGGCGTTACTATTAATGATTAATGCGTAGTTTTTACCAATCTCTACATCGTGGATAGATAGACGGGTAGGGGTTTCTTTAGAAAATTCATCGATGGGAATAAATTCAAAGAGGATACCGCTATCCAGCAACATCAGCAGTCCTTCGGTCGATTGTGAATCCTGATAAGCGATAAAGCCTTCCGAAGCGGGGTACGTCTCAATACTATCAATCGGTTTTCCAATCGACTCTATCATCTTTTGGCGATAGGGCGCGTAATTCACTCCCCCGTGGACAAATACTGAAAAATTGGGGAAAATATCTTTAATAGGTTTGCCGGTACGCTCAATCAGCCAGTCGAAGTACATCTGCACCCAAGGCGGAATACCCGAGATCAGCGTCATATTCTGATTGATAGTCTCGTCTACGATACGCCCCAGTTTGGTCTCCCAGTCTTCAATGCAATTGGTTTCGTAGGAAGGCATTTGATTCGTGCGTAAATACTGGGGCACATGGTGGTTGACTAAACCTGATAATCGCCCCAGCGGAATGCCACCTTTATCTTCTAATGTCGGACTACCTGATAAAAAGATAAGTTTTCCGTCCAAAAATGCCGAATTACCCGTATCGTGCACATAGTTCAGTAGGGCATCTCGGGCCGAATTAATATGATTAGGAATAGAATCTTTGGTAATGGGAATATACTTCGCGCCGGACGTGGTGCCCGATGTTTTAGCAAAGTATGCCGGTTTTCCCGGCCACAATACATCCGATTTTCCGCCGACGATTCGGTTGACGTAGGGCTTTAAATCTTCGTAGTCGCGAATAGGTACCGCTTGTTTGAACTCTTCGTAGGAGTTCACTTCGTTAAGATGGTGGTCTTTTCCAAAAACCGTGGTTTTTACGTTCGCCAACAGATTGTTCAGAACCTTATCTTGAGATTTTTCCGGCTCTTGACTCCACTGTTTTTGCTGACGTACTACCCAGCTTGCTAGTGGTTTACTTAGAAAAGATCGTATTCCCATACTAAAAGTTTAGTAGCAAAATTAAGGATTACCCTGATACAAACGTTTTTTTTGTAAGTTATTCACCGTTTTTCTTCACCTGGATTACCTCTACCCAGTGCTTAGGTTTCTTATCGGTGAAGTGCTCAATCTGATGGCGACAACTAAAGCCGCAGGCTACAACCTCCGTTGCGATATTTGCATTCTCGATTGCAGGGAATAAGACTGAAGAACCTATCTTCTCAGAAAGTTCGAAATGCTCTTTTTCGTAGCCAAAAGAACCTGCCATACCACAGCAACCAGAATCTACTTCGTTTACTCGAAGGTCGGGTACGGTTCCTAGTAGATTTTTCATGGCCTGAGTGCCGTATAGTGCTTTCTGATGGCAGTGACCGTGAATAAGTAATTCTGGAGAAGATGCCGTGAACTCAACGTTGATTTTTCCAGCGATTTGTTCTTGGTACAGAAACTGGTCAATCATTTGCACGCCTTTTTGTAATCGCTGGGCTAAGGCTTCGCCCTCGATCAAGTCAGGCAAATCATCATTCAGAGCCGAAGCACAACTAGGTTCACAAACCACTACCGGAATATCGTTTGCCAGATAAGCATCCAGATTTTGCGCGGTTTTTAGACCTTCCCGTTTGGCTTCGCGAAGGAAGCCGTGGGATATTTTAGGGCGTTGGCAGCAACCAGCTTCGGCCAGAAATACCTCGTAACCGCAAGCGGTCAGCAGTTGGTAAGCAGCAATGCCTACCTGAGGTTCGTGGTAGTTGAGGTAGGTGTCGGCAAATAAAGCTACTTGAGGTGCATCGGGTTTAGATGGCTTAGCATTTTTAGCAAACCACTGGGCAAAAGTTTCGGAAGCAAGCTCCGGCAATATTCTTCGGCGATCAAAGCCCGCTACTTTCTCCAATCCCGCCCGAAACCACGCACTTTGTTGTACTTGGTTTATCAGACTAGCTGTTTTCCCACTGAACCGTCTAGCCACATCTGAAGAATTACAAATCATCTTGTCTCGTAACGTAGCACCGTGTTTATCGTAGTATTGCTGGCTAACTTCACTCTTCAGCTTGGCCATATCTACATTACTGGGGCATTCTGATTTACAGGCTTTACAAGAGAGGCATAAATCAAGAGTTTCGCGCAGTCGATGACTAGTGACTCCTTCTTCACTAAATTGACCCGACATAGCTAAGCGCAACGCATTGGCTCGTCCACGGGTAGAGTGCTCCTCGTCGCGCGTAGCTTTGAAACTAGGGCACATGGTGCCACCCAATAGCTTTCGACACTCCCCTACGCCGGTACACATATGCACCGAATTCTCAAAACTTTCGTCTTCCCGATACTGGTACTCAGTAGGAAGCGGCTGGTCATGATAATCGGTTCCGTAGCGCAGGTTTTTGGTAATCGGCTGGGCATCCACAATTTTCCCCGGATTCATGCGGTTCTCGGGGTCAAACAACAGTTTGATCTCCTGAAAGGCTTGGTAGATTTTTATGCCAAAAAACTTTTCGTTGTAAGCTGAACGTACCAATCCGTCGCCGTGCTCGCCGCTCCAGGAACCACCGTAGTGCTGCACTAGCGCAAATGTTTCATCGGCGATTTTCTGAAAACGCTCAATGTCTTCTTGTAGCCGCAAATCCAGAATGGGCCGCACATGAATAACTCCGACACTGGCGTGGGCGTACATGGCTACTTCAGTCTGATGTTTCTTGCAGATTTTCAATACCCTATCGATGTATTCGGGTAGCACCGGCGTAGGGATTCCAGCATCTTCAATAAAGGGAAGTGGCTTTTTGTTGCCTTTGATGCCCAGCATCAGTCCGAGTCCTTTCTTCCGGATCAGCCAGACATCATCGTAGTTTTTACCCTCGGGATACAAGGGATAAGCGTAGCCCATACCGAGTTGCTTCAACTCCTCGACCATTCGCTGCGGTCGCGTCAGCACTTCTTGAGCATCGTCACCGTAAAACTCTACGATCAGAATAGCCGCCGGATGCCCCTCGATGAAGTGGCAGCTTCGCTGAGTAGTTAGGTTACTCCGGCTTAGCTCTACGACTGTTTTATCCAGAATTTCTACTGCAGCGGGAGCATACTCCAACATCGGTTCTACCGCTTGAATAGCTTCTAGTACCGTGGCAAAGTGTACCACACACACTGACTTGAAGGTAGGCAGCGGCTCCAGATTTAGTTTGAGCTCTAAGGTAGTAGCCAGCGTTCCTTCACTGCCGCAAACCAGTTTGCTCAGGTTCCAGTGGTCGGTACCAATAAACTCATCGAGATTGTATCCGCCTACCCGGCGCATCACTTTAGGAAAGCGTTGATCTATTTCCTCTCGGTGGCTCTTAACTATTTCCTGAAAACGTTGATAAATCTCACCTTCCCGATCTTTCTGCGTTACTTTCTTTTGATATTCTTCGGGGCTAAGATCTTTTAGATGGAGATTGGTTCCGTCGGCCAGTAGTACTTGGGCTTCTAGCACGTGATCCACCGTTTTTCCGTACAAGATACTTTTGGTACCCGAAGAATTGTTACCGACCATGCCGCCTACGTTGGCTCGACTGGAGGTCGCCGGATCGGGAGCAAAATGTAAATGATACGATTTTAGATATTCGTTCAGCACATCGCGTACTACTCCCGGTTGAACCCTCACCCACCGCTCTTCCTCATTCACTTTCAGAATCTGGTTCATGTACTTGGAAAAGTCCAGCACCAGCGAATTTCCAGTGGTTTGTCCTGCCAAACTGGTGCCACCACCCCGAGGTAGAATCGTTAATTTATGCTTCCTTGCTTCGCGCAAAGCTACTTTTACATCCGCAGCATCTTTAGGCAGAACTATTACTTGCGGACGAATCTGGTACACGCTGGCATCGGTAGCATAAAGTCCCAGACTATATTCATCAGTAAGCACATCACCTTGAATTTCAGCCTGAAGCGTGCTGATTAGGTCATCAATAGCGACGTCAGTCATCGCATAATTTCATTTAGTGCGCCTAGTAGTACGTTTACGTGATTGGGAGTACTGCTATTACCCATCAGGCCAATACGCCAGATTTTTCCAGCAAAATCTCCTAAGCCTCCGCCCACTTCAATATTGTAATCTTTCAGCAACCGTTGGCGGGTTACCGCATCGTCTATACCTTCGGGCAGTTTTACGGCGTTCAGCATGGGTAGTCGGTAGGGTTCATCTACCAAAAAAGTAAAGCCTAGCTCTTCTAACCCTTTTCTTAATAATTCATGGTTGTGTTTATGCCGCGCAAACCGCTTTTCTAGCCCTTCCTCTAATACTAGTCGCAAGGCTTCCCGTTGGGCAAACATAGCCGAAACCGGTGCAGTGTGATGATAGGCTCGCTTGGCTCCCTGCCAATAGTTCTTCACCATCGATAAATCCAGAAACCAACTTTGCACCTTAGTCTTGCGCCGATCTAGAGCAGCTACAGCACGATCGCTGAATGAAACTGGTGAGAGGCCGGGAGGCGCACTTAGGCATTTCTGAGAACCTGAATAAATCGCGTCAATTCCCCAATCATCTACTTTTAGTTCGGTACCGCAGTAGGAAGTAACGGCATCTACTACGAACAACGCTCCGGCAGCGTGAGTCATTTGGCTGATCTCTTCCAGAGGCTGCAATACTCCGGTAGAAGTTTCGGCGTGTACAATAGCAACCAGTTTGGGTTGACAACTCTTTAGTGCATCTTTCACTTGTTGGGGATCAATCGGTTGTCCCCAAGGAGCATCTACCCGGATCAGTTTGGCTCCGCAACGTTCAACGATATCAGACATTCGGTTACCAAATACTCCGTGAACGCAGATCAAAGCCTCGTCGCCCGGTTCTAGCAGATTCACCAGGCAGGTTTCCATACCAGCACTACCGGGGGCAGAAACTACAAAAGTGAGATTGTTTTGAGTCTGAAAGGTAGCCTGGGTCATGGATTTGATATCGTCCATTACCGTTAGAAACTCCGGGTCCAAATGACCAATTAAAGGTGTTGACAGTGCTTTCAGAACACGAGGGTGAGCATCGCTAGGACCCGGCCCCATCAGTATGCGTTGACTAGTATTTAATTCAGGATAGTTATTCATAGAAATTGATAGTTGATAATTAAATATCGGAGACCGGAGACCGGAGACCGGAGACCGGAGACCGGAGACCGGAGACCGGAGACCGGAGACCGGAGACCGGAGACCGGAGACCGGAGACCGGAGACCGGAGACCGGAGACCGGAGACCGGAAGTTATTTTCGTTGCGTTGTTTTTCCAAACTTGAACCTCATAAATTTGCTCATTGCTCATTGCTCATTGCTCATTGCTCATTGCTCATTGCTCATTGCTCATTGCAATTGTACGGCTAGCCAACCCAGCAGTCCAACTAGGCTTACGTAATACACTGTGGGTAAAATTGTTTTTCGTAATACGTTTCCTTCTTGCCCCAGCAAACCTACGGTAGCCGAAGCAGCAACCACATTATGGATGGCAATCATATTACCCGCTGCAGCACCTACCGCTTGCAAAGCTACTATTAGGGCGGAAGGCAAAGCTAAACTAGTGGCTACACCGAACTGAAATAAACTAAACATTAAGTTACTGACCGTATTACTACCCGCTATGAAGGCACCCAATGCTCCGATAGATGGCGCAAATAGCGGCCAAACAGCACCTACATTTTGAGCCACCCATTCGGCCATCGCAATAGGCATACTCATCATTCCTGACTCATTGATGCCGCTATTGATATATACCCGTACCATCGGAATTGTAAATATCAAAACAAAGCCAGCTCCTAATATGAGGCGACCAGATTCGCCTACCGCAGCGCGTAAAGCCTGTCCCTGCATATGGTGCAGAAAATATGTGATTAATACCACAACGATTAAGATTGTACCCGGTAGATACAGTGGAGTACTACTGGCACTGATACTACTACCCAGAATTTCATTCCACGGAATTTTGACAGACGTTAACCACCCTTTAATTGGAAGTTGGGGTAAGCGCGATAATACGAGCAGGGCAGCCACTAGCAAGTAAGGCAACCAGGCTTTGGATAAGCTCATGGAACCTGCTTTTAAATCGTCTAAACGAATCTGCAACTTACCCATCCAGTGTTTAGGCCATTCGGCTTCAGGAGGAAAGATCCACGTCTCTTTAGGAATTAGAAAGCCTCGCTGTGCTGCGAAAGTTACCAGTGCTAAACCAATTAGAGCACCTAGTAGTGAAGGAAATTCTGGCCCAAGGAAAGCTCCGGTCAACAGGTAAGGGATAGTAAACGCTAGCCCACCAAACAACGCAAAAGGGAAAATCGATAATCCTTCTTTCCAAGACTTATTCTTACCGAAAAAGCGGGTCATCATTATACACATAAATAATGGCATCACTGTACCTACTACCGCGTGTAGAAAGGCTGCTCGCACCGTCACCGATTGAATATATTCTGAAAAATTAATACCCAACTCAGCTAATTGCGCTTCTACCTGCGGTCCAGCTAATCCTCCGGTTACTCCTACCAGAATGGGAGTACCTACAGCCCCAAAAGTAACCGGGGTACTTTGTACCATCATACCTAGCATAACTGCGCCTAATGCGGGAAAGCCTAAAGCAAGTAAGAGAGGAGCTGTAATTGCTGCCGGAGTTCCAAAACCTGCTGCGCCTTCAATGAAGGCACCGAATAGCCAGACAATAATTACTACCTGCACCCTACGATCAGGACTAATATCTAAGAACCCATTCCGAATGACAGTAATCGCTCCTGAGTACTTTAGGGTATTGAGGAGTAAAATAGCCCCAAAAATAATATACAAAATATCAAAGGTTATGAATAAACCCTGAATGGTGGAAGCTACTATATTAAGCAAAGACATGTCCCACCCGAAAAATGCAATGAGCACTGTCAGGACAAGTACCAGAGGCATCGTTTTCTGAGCAGGCCACCGCCACATAACAAGTAGCACCGCTGCTACCAGAATGGGGAGTACCGCTAAAAAGGCTTGAATAGTGAGAGCCATAGTCAGGTTGGTTGTAGAATCTCTAAAGTACAATTTCCTCACTCAAATAGAAACCTACTCTTCATCCGATAAGAACCGAGCAATAAAAAGTTACTCAAGATCTCGAGAACACCGTACCCTACAACCCTATATATATTGATTGGAAGGCGAAATATTCTCCTAACATCAAAAATCAAATTTTTATAATCTCAAAGTAATTCACACGCACTAAATATAGTGTCACAGATTCGTAATGAGCTAGTAGATAGTCCTTAGCAAAAGATAAAGCTGCAGTTTTTTCCGACTCATCGAGATGGGTGTGAAAGTTGATTGCAGTAACTTTATTCTCATCCAGCAATACTCGATCTAGCACTACTGAACGATTCAACTTAATAAGTAAGGGCCGCTGCACGAGTAACTGTTGGTGAGATTGATACCAATCAGCCACGCCTTCTTTCTGTAAAAAAGCGCGTGCTTGTTCCAGCAGGGTCATTCTTTCTCGAGTAGTTAGCCCGCGTTCAAAAGCGATTTTTTCTACCTGATTTTCCAGTTGATTACGTGATTGTAGTTGAACGAGTAGTTGCTGCATCAGCACTACGTTACTAACTACACCAACTTTAGTTGCAAAGAACCCTTGCGAAAGAGCACGGACACTTAATCGGTTTCTCCACCTCACCGAAGGGTGATCCGGTAATTCCAGACTCCGGCTTCCGCCCCGGATGAGTTCCATGGCCTGTTCTGTTTCCTGTCTTCTGTTTCCTGCTTCGTATAGTTGCCCCATTTCATCCCAGCCCGCTAGCGAATCAGGCTGCTCCAATTCGGGTAGGATGGTACGAAGCAAGTTCGCAACTCCGTTCACTGGGAAACTACCGTTCTTTTTGGGCATAGGTCGGGCGAAGGCGTACAGTCCTTCTTCGGCTCGTGTGAATGCTACGTAAAGCAAATTCAGATGATCCATGTGAATCCGAATTTTTTCTTCGTAGTAATCTTGGCTAAAAACGGTTTGGGTAAGCTGAGAGGTATACTTCATTGGCACGAGGCCGGCATTAGCTAGGTTCTGATCTTGGGGATACGTCCAGAGAATATTGGTAGTGAATGATTGATGGTCGAGTGGCCAGTCACAAAACGGTAGAATTACGATTTTGAACTGTAAGCCTTTGGCTTTATGAATGGTCATTACCCGCATGGCATCGGTTTCTTCGGAAACCTGAGCCGAGTTATTAGCACCCCGATCATCCCACCAAACTAAAAAAGATCGTAAATCGCCCTGTTCGGTCAGCGAGTACTGAAGCACTGCATCCTGAAATGCTTGCAGATAGGCTTTCTCGTGGCACTGTCCCAAATCAAAAATCAGCACTAGATTTTCTACTAGCTCATAGATAGGCAGTTTGTTAAGGTACGTATGGTACGTTTCAAAATCAGAAGGTAACTGCTGGAAAAAGTCAGTCAGGTCATCTTCATCGCTGGGACTACTGAAGATTGGGTGCAGCTTATCGGAGCTAACTTGATTAGTAGTAATTAAATGGTACTTGTACAGTATGCTACTGCGGACAATTTCATCATGAGTATTATCCAGAAAGCGCATCAGCTCCACCAGCAGACAAACTGTTAGCGAAGAGGTTAGCATAAGCGATTCCGATGAGACTACTTCGTAGTTGTAGTCGGTTTGGGTTTTTCCCTCGTGTTTGTACTGCATAAACGTATCAACCACCGCCTGTCCATCTCGCTTATTCCGAACTAAAAAAGCAATATCGCGGGCAGCGTAACCCTCTGCCTGCAACTCTTCTACTATTCCTGGTAATCGGGACCTAACATGGTTACGCCAGTCGGTAGGTTCACCCTCCTCGTTGATACAATGGTCTTCTTCCAGTAATTCAATTCGTACGTGGCCGTGCCAATTCTCTGCTGGATTGTAAGTATCGGGAATCTGTTGGGCTACATCTTGGTACGCCTGCTGCAATACCGATGCCTGCTGAAGTAGCTGCTGCTGCAATTGCTCGTCCGCTAAATCGCCCATTAATTCGTCGGTAATGTAGTGAAACAGTTCTTCGGCGGCAGACTGAAACAAGGCATTATTAAACCCCAACACATTCTTTCGGCTGCGAAAGTTGTATTCGAGTTGGCGGATTTCAGTACGCCACTCTTGGATATCTTGCTGAATAGTATTCAACAGTAGCTGCCAGTCGCCCCCACGCCACCGATAAATAGATTGTTTCACATCGCCTACCACTAGGTTTCGGTTGCCAGCGTCTAGACTATTTTCTACCAACGGACGAAAGTTCATCCATTGTAACCCGGAAGTATCCTGAAATTCATCAATCAGAAAATGCTGGTAGTAGCTGCCAATTTTTTCGTAGATGAAGGGCGTATCATCCTTTCCGATAATATCTTTAAGAAAAGTGGGTGCATCCGATATGAGCATTAAATCATTTTCTCGCTTATACTGATCAATCTGCTCTTCTAAATGATGCAGAATGCCGTAGGTGTACATGAACCGCTGCATCTGCACTACCGAATGATACAACGCCCCGCCTTCTTCGTAGAAGTCTAGTGCTTCTTCTAGGTGCGGAAGTAAAGCGGCGGCAACGGACAAAAGTTGTTCTTTTCTGGGGTCGGTCTTCTTGACCCAGCTTTCTAAGTTTTCTCGAGCCAGCAGCACCCGCCTGGCGGGAGTAAATTGATCGCCAGCAACAATCTTCTCGAAATAACCAACGACTCCGCTTCGCCCGTAGCTAAAATCATTTACAGTTACCTGATGCTGTTTTAGTAAAGCCAGAGCTGCCTGACCAATCTCGGCCATCTGCTTTTCAAACGCTACTTGTAATTCGCGAAGCTGCTTTAGCAGATTTTCGGCGGTTTGCGGAGTTAAATTGTCTTGGGAGGCTAAGGCTTTTTCCCGATAGTTCTCTTTAAACAATTCCCGAGCAAGTTCTTTAATCTCTTTCCGAAAATCCCAACTACTACCCGACTCAACCTTCTCTTCGGCAAATCGAGTGAGCCAATGGCGGATACTACGGTTTTGCTTTTCTCCTACTGCTTCTAGTAACCGATCGATCACCTCGTCTAACACCTCATTTAAATCAAGCTCAATCGTAAAGCCTGCCTGTAATCCCATTTCTCGCGCAAACCCCCGGACTACTTTCTGGAAGAACGCATCAATCGTCATTACTGAAAAGTAGGAATAGCCGTGCAGTAAGTATTGTAAGGTTTGTTCCGCCTTGAGCGATAATTCTATCTCCGATAATGCCAGTTCTTGTGACAACTTCGTCCGTAACGGACTGTCATCGGCCTTGGCTACTTCGTGTAGGTACTGCAACACCCGGCCTTTCATTTCTTGGGTGGCCTTGTTAGTAAAAGTAACCGCCAGAATCGTTCGGTAGGCGTTGGGCTGGCGTAAGGCAAGCTTAAGGTACTCTAACGCCAGCGTATAGGTTTTACCTGAACCGGCGGAAGAGCGATAAATGATGAAGGGTTTTTCCACTATTCTACCAAACGTAAAGAATCACTATTTATCGCGATTAGATAGCCTATTTGGTTATCGACTAATTGAATCGGTGCAACTTCTTTTACTTCACCCCGAATGTACAAACCCGTTTGGTAAGGCATTGAGCTGATAAATCCGGTGGTATCGCCCTGCAATATTAGTCCATATCCCGCATCATTGCGAGGCGTCTCTACCTCAGAATTATACAAATTACCCGCCGTAATAAATTGCTGATTCAAGGTGGAGTCAGTTGGCAAAGCAGTTATGCTATTGATAGAAGAAAGTTGAGCTTGGTTGGGAAAGGAGTGCCAGAGCATCTCATTTTCAGTATTTTCTAACCAACCACTTGCAAAGGTATTAATCTGGTATTCTAACGCAGCCTCCAGTTGATCCTCCCCGTAGATATCTACTAAGTTGGCCTCAGCAAAGGCTTCATAAGTAGGGAAGCGATCCTTAATAATCGGCATCTGCTGTGATGAGCACTCTCGTCCTCGAACTGGTAACTGCTTGCCGTTCTTTTCGTAGCTAAGTACAATATCAGTACGCCCATTTTCATCGAAGTCACTGGCATAAATAGTAAATGGGTTTTTTTCGGAAGATTTATACTTGTAATTTAACCCTAAATTGCCCGCCATATAATCTTGGTCGCCGTCGCCGTCTACGTCGGTAGCGAACAAACTGTACCACCATCCGCGGGTACTTGCCAGATTCAACTCATCTGAAACCTCTCGAAAGTTACCTTCTTCATTTTTAAAAAAGCGGATATTCATCCATTCTCCGGCTACAATAAAATCTACTTGCCCGTCTTCATCGTAATCGTCCCAAAGGGCGGTAGTGACCAAACCTATGTCCTGCAAAAAGGGAGCTACTTCATTGGTTACATCACGGTAGCGCAGTTGCTGATCGGTTCCACCTTCGTTCTGAAGGATAAAACTAGAAGCCGGAAACGGGTAACGCCCCGGTAGCAATCGACCGCCTACAAATAGATCCAAGTCACCGTCACGGTCGTAATCGGCAGATTTCACCACCTGACCACTTACCGAGACATCGGGGGGTAATGCCGATACGCTTTTCACGAAACCTTGCGGGGTATTCAGGTACAACCGGTCGCGGAAGTAGGCTTCGTCAGCATTTTTGTTGTTCCCGCCGCTTACGACGTACAAGTCCAGATCCTGATCGTTATCGGCATCGTAGAATAGTGCGCCAGTATCTTCCTGGTCGCGGTCAGCTTGCCAAGGGCCATCTATTTTTTCAAACCTTCCGTCTGCATTTTGCACGTACATTGCCCCTTCGTATCCGGCGGCATTGCCGACAAAAAAATCGTCCAATCCATCGCCGTTTATATCACCTACTGCCAAACCAGGTCCCTGTTGAGAGTTTCGGTGCGGTAGCAGAGGCTCGTAACGAAAATCATCGTAATAATCTTCCTGATGGACAAACGATATTCCTCGCTCATGGGTAATTTCTTCGAACATTGGTTCAACCACCTTCTTCTTTGGGTTATCTTCCTTCGCGTCTTGGTAGTTTAACGTTACTGTTTGATTAGCGGGAATACTGTTTAACTGCTGATATTTTCCGTCGGGCCAGATTATCTCTACCGACGCTACCTGGGCTGATTTGCCCAAACCAAAATGCAGAACCGGAGCTACACTAGACTGAAAGCCCCGCGTTAATGTCATTTCCTGCCACTGCTGCTGATCCTCTGTTTTGACCGTCACCCGACTATCTAAGCCATAAGCGTTGTTCTCTGGTCCATTGAGCCGAACGGTAAGGAAATGCGATTGATCAGTATTGGTCTGATTAATGAATACGGAAGCCTCAGCATCCAAATTGTTAATTATTACATCTAAGTCGCCATCGTTATCTAAATCAGCGTACGCGATACCGTTGGAAAAGCCCTCATAATCCAGTCCCCATTCCTCGGTAGCCTGCGTGAACGAAAGATCCCCCTGATTGCGAAAAATATAATTGTTTAGTGGGTGACTGGGTAGCATATCGATGCTCGGGGTGTACCTTCCGGCGTAAACAGTCTCGGAATTAGCCTGTATTTGCCGATTAGCGTCGTTGTTGTTCACGTCGCGCTTCATACCGTTGGTGATGAGCGCATCTTTCCAGCCGTCGTTGTCTAAATCGGCTAGCAGCGCTCCCCAACTCCAGTCGGTAGTAGCTACTCCGGCAAAGCGAGCTACATTGCTAAACTGGGGTATACCATCAGAAGTAGTACCATTATTTAATTGTAAACTGTTCTGCATGTACTGGTAATGAAACCCCATATCTACGGCTTGATAGAAATTATCGGGCGACATGCTGCCCATATTGGTTTTGGCCCGTTTGTAGTCTTCGGGAGTCATATCTACCTGAAGTATGTCAGTCCAACCGTCGTTATTAAAGTCAGCTACATCAACTCCCATACCGAACATAGAAGTCTGGTTAGTGGCTTCTTTGAGCTGTTCTTTGAAAGTTCCATCCCCTTGGTTCAGGTACAGATAGTCAGGAATATTAAAGTCATTGGAAACGTATAGATCAGGCAGGCGATCGTTATTCACATCGGAGGCCACAATGCCCAATGCCAGGCTGAAGTCCTGTACTCCGGATTCTTCGGTTACGTTCTGAAATTTCTCTCCGCTTTGTCCCGGATTTCGGTATAAATGCCCCGAATTCTTCCACTCGTTTTGGTTCATCAGAAACTGGTAGGCCTGGTTGCCCAGACTAACCGGAATGGAGGGGTAGGTGGCTACGTACACATCTAGAAACCCATCTTTGTCGTAATCAAAGAACGTAGCCTGAATTGAAGGCGAGGCATCGTTCAGCCCGTATTCAGACGCTCGCTCGCTAAAAGTATTGTCCTGGTTGTTGATAAACAGTTGATTTTCGGTAGTGGTGTATTTACCCGAGACGCTGACGTAGATATCCAACCAGCCGTCATTGTTTATATCCGCCATCGTAGTTCCGGTATACCAGCGGTCATCTCCGGCCACTCCGGCAGTTTCCGTCATATCGGCGAACTGGTTATTCCCTTGGTTGAGATAGAGCCGATTGGATACCATATTGCCCGTTAAATAGATATCCGATAGCCCATCGTTATTAATATCGCCTACGGCTACACCACCACCCATGTACAGGTAGGGAAAAGTAAAATAGTTTAGCGTATCATTTTCTACAATGTCATTAGAAAACGAGACACCGGAAGCAGTAGAAGACAGTGGGGAAAAGTAAGTAGTTGAATTTATATCTTCATTGCTACCACAGGCCAAGAGGAGGGCAGTACATATTGACATACCAATTCTATATATCATACGGATCGGTTAAGTTGCTTTATCGCTCTTTTCGGAGAACACTCAAGTAGAAGAAAAAAAGCCCTTCATTGGGCTTTTTTATTATAATGGGATAATTAGCTATTTTTTTCTAGCTAGTTTACCGGGTCAAACTAGAAGCCGGTGTTTTGATTTTCTCCGCTCAAGGCTGGGTTATTATCTATTTCCTGCTGAGGAATTGGAAGAAAATCGTAGGTAGATGAAATACCGCCCGGAATATCTACCGCAATAGGGTTCTCCGTTAGTTTACCATTGTTCAGCCAACGGCGTACATCGCGGTAACGCAACTGTTCGCTGGTGAATTCTACCTGCCGCTCCCGCACTAAAGCATCAAATACATCATCGGCAGTGGTAGTCGTAATGGGTGGCATATTTACGGAAGGGCGTGCTCGCACCTGATTGATATAGTCTACTGCTTGAGTGAGGTTACCCGCCTCTAGCTCTACTTCCGCCATCATTAGCAATACATCGGCGTAGCGAATTACTCGCATATTGATACCTGAATTAAAGAGTTCATTCAGTCTTTTGTACAGATTACCGTACTTAAACCAGTGAACGGTCCGCTCGGTAGTGCCCTGAGCAATAGATGCCGCGGCAAATACCGAGTCAGCATCACCACCGTAGGTTTCACCGTATTCCAAAAAGTTATAATCGTAGCGAGGATCGCCATCTTCGTAAGCCGCCAGTAATTGATCAGAGGGAACGGTATTGTGCCAGTCTACGGGCGAGTACTCTTGTCCACGCCATCCTACCTCTTTTAGCCCGTCCCCATTTCCGCTCCATTGAGCACCGTTACCGAATGAACTGGAGAATTGTACTTCAAAGAGAGATTCATCGTTAAGTTCATTTTCTTCCCGATGATTATCTACGTATTCATCAACCAAGCGATATTCGCCAGAATTGATGATGGATTGTAGCAGCGGACGGGCTTCTTCATAACGACCTTGGAACAAGAGTATGCGCGCTTTCATGGCTTGAGCGGCCGCACTGGTTGCTCTACCCGATGGGTCTTCGGCTTTGCTAGGTAAGAAAGCAATCGCTGAGTCTAGGTCAGAATAAATCTGAGTGTAAATAGCATCCACTGACTCTGCTTTCGGAATTCCTTCCACGGTAGATAAGGGTTGGGTAGTAAACGGGACATTGCCCCATAGTGCTACTAGGTCAGCGTACATCCAACCGCGTAAAAAACGAGCCTCAGCGGTCAGTTTGTCGATGAGTTCCTGGCTTAACTGACCTTCTCCTAACGATGCTTCTTTTCTCGGAAGCGTATTGACTACTATGTTACTCCGATGAATGATTCGGTAAATGCCTCTCCATACAGTATTTACCAGCTCACTAGAAGCATCATGACTATAGTTTAGAATAATAGCTCGCCGGGCTTCCAGAATGGCTCCGCCGCTTAACAATTCGTCGGACAGTAAGTCCCAAACCCACCAGTATTCCCGACCAAACATATCGTTTCCCTGAAGGGCAGCGTAGGTAGACACTACCGCTTGATCCGCCTCAGCGGGAGTATTAAAGGAGTTACCTACGCTAGCTGCCGTAGGGTTGCCTTCGGTCAGAAAATCATCATTACAACTGAGTGTAAAGAAGAGGCCCATAATAGAGAGCGCTACTATTTTCTTTTTCATATTATTTGCTGTTTTTATGAGTAAGTAAGTTTATAGAAATAACAGTTATGTTGTGTTTAGCAACCAATTGTTATTTCCAAAAGTTTAAAATTCAATTTGTAATCCTCCAATAATGCTACGCATTTGGGGAACATTACTATCATCGTTTCCCGCAGCAAACAACTCCTGACCACTAGGACGACCCTGCACTTCCGGATCTAAGCCAGTGTATCCAGTAATGGTCAACAGGTTAGAACTGGTAAAGTATATTCTTACTTTAGAAAGTGCCCCATTGGCAAAAGTAGATAGTAATGACTCAGGTAGTGAGTATCCTAACGACAGAAATTTTATCCGTAGAAATGAGCCATCCTCAATAAAGCGGTCAGAAATACGGGCATTCCGGTTAGGGTCCGTGATAACCGCTCGAGGAATATCGGTATCGGTGTTCTGAGGAGTCCAGGCATCCAGCACATCGGTTCCCATGTTAAACAGTCGAGTCATACCTTCGGTATAAAACCGATTGCCATTCAGAATTTCATTGCCAGCAGCTCCCTGGAGCGTGATTCCGAAATCAATATTCTTATACTCTACCGAACCTACTAACCCGTAGTTAATAGGAGGAAGATAGTGTCCAATGTTAGTGCGGTCATCGCCATTAATAGTACCATCGTCGTTCAAGTCCTGAAAGCGAATATCACCCGGCGATGTTGAGTTGAATTGATACGCATCGTGCCCCATGGATTCTGCCATCTCATTATCAGCATCAACCTCCTCCTGAGACTGGTAAATCCGGTCTACTTTGTAACCGAAGAAGTAACCTACTGGCTCACCCAGCTGAGCGAAGGTGGTTGGCTCGCCCGTATTCTGGAAACTAGGACCCGCGATGGTGGAAGTTTCGTTGAAACCTAATGCTTTTACTTCATTGTTTACGTAGCCAAAATTACCTTGTACTGACCATTTCACGTCTCCTGTTCTTTCAAAGAAACCCGCTCCAAACTCAAAGCCACTGTTTTGAATATCCCCAATGTTGGCTAATGGTGACCCATCGATGCCTGCTGAGTTTGGTAGAGGAACATTAATTACCAGATCGTTTACTCGGTTATTAAAATATTCAAAGACTAGCGCTACTTTACCTTGCAGTAATTCAGCATCTAATCCAATATTGATCTTTCGTACTTCTTCCCAGGCAATACTACGGTTAAAGAGTTGGTTTACCGTTAGGCCACTATTGAGTACATCGTTAAAGGCATAGTTAATATTACTAAATACGGTAGGGTCCCAGCCGTAGGCATCAATAGAAGTATTTCCGTTAACCCCCCAGCTACCCCGTAGCTTTAAATCAGAGAAAACATTACTGATTCCATCTAAGAAAGGCTCATCACTAAGACGCCAGGCAGCAGAAACTGCGGGGAAGACCCCCACGTTTACATCCGGCCCAAAGACTGAAGCCCGATCGCGACGTAGTGACAATGTAACTAAATACCGACCTAGATAGTCGTAGTTCAATCGACCAAACAATGACTCAATACCTAATTGATAGGCAGTTGAACCACCAAATTGAGTTCGGGGTAGCGAGTTTCCAATATCCCGTACATTCTCATTGTTTAATGAATCTGATCGGGCGAAAATATTCTCTCCCTCCGTAATTTGTCGCTCGTATCCGGCTACAACGTCAACATTGTGGTTACCAAACGATTTGGTATAATTTAACTGGTGGGTAATGATTGTAGAAATATCATATATATTTCGTTTTTCTAAAGTAGGGAATGGATTTACGTTGAACTGAACCCCACCCGCGTCAAACGTGGGAGTATAGTTTTCTTGATTACGGTTACGAAAATCAGCACCAGCTTGGAAACGATACGAGAAGCCATCAAACAGTTCGTATTCGGCGAATACAGTACCGAACACATTCCAACTTACTTCCTCATCCTCAATTAGCTCATTAAACAGCACTGGCTGGAAGGGATCAGCACCTTCGGCACCATCTGGCCCTCGGAACCCTCCTTTACGTCCTTCTGAGAATCGCTCTTCGTAGCGTACGGGGATGTAGGGCATCATTTGAATGGATCGCCGGATAGATACACCATCTTCGTTATTATTAACCGTGCGGGCAGCAATTAAGGACTGACCTACTTTGAAGCGATTGAGATCGGCTGAAGTATTAATGTTAAATGAGGCCCGCCTGAAGTAGGTATTTACAATGGCTCCGTCCTGGCTGAAATAACCACCCCCCAGATTATATTTAAAAGTTTCGTTACCACCGGAAGCGCGTAGGTAATAATCCTGAATAGGGCCGCCGGGCATTACTGCATCTTGCCAATCGGTATCCACTCCAGTAAATTCCTCGCCAAGATCGTTAAAACGAGCGGGAACCCCTGAACCACCCGCTGCTGTATACTCCCGGCCAAAGTCAAGATATTGCTGAGCATTGAGCAGATCATATCGTTGAGGAACGTCCTGCACCCCGTAATAACTCTGGAAAGAAAACTTAGGTGGACCTGCTTCACCGTCTTTGGTAGTCACAATTATCACCCCGTTTCCAGCTCGTGAACCGTAGATAGCACTACTGGCAGCATCTTTAAGTACACTAATACTACCGATGTTATTCGGGTGCACATCCCGTAACCGTCCCTGTCCTACGGGTACCCCGTCAATCACAATCAATGGATCGGAATTACGGGTAGAGCCAATACCCCGGATACGAATATTGGCCGGACGTCCGGGTGCCCCGGAACCAGCAATATTCAGCCCTGGTACCCGGCCTTGTAGAGCCTGCTCAGGACTAACTACCGGTAACTCGGCGATCTCTTCTCCGCCTACACTAGAAATGGCCGAGCTAACTTTGGCTCGCTCCTGGTTACCATAACCCACTACTACGACTTCACTTAGTGACTGAATGTCAGGTAGCATAAGTACATCGATAGTAGATTGGTTACCTACTGCTATTTCTTCCGTCTCGTAGCCAACGGCTGAAAAAACAAGTACGGCATCATCGTCACTAACATTGATACGGTAATTTCCTTCAATATTAGTAACGGTCCCTGTACTAGTACCCTTCACTAATATGTTCACTCCAGGCAGTGGACCTTCTTCATCGGAGGTTACCGTGCCCGATACAATGCGCTGCTGAGCAAAGGCTCCAACATAGGACACAATGATCATCCCAGCTATCACTAAGGATCGTAACTTGGTAAAGATTTGCATAGAATATAAAGAGTTGATGGAAAAAATTGATCTGAAAATGTTTT
>JGI12210J13797_10419766_pt1 | contig 22578 bp, 14 predicted proteins | sample ElkSlonscriptome_3_FD_13797 | JGI IMG/M metagenome (IMG submission 13797)
CACGGCCCGTCGCCAGGTCGATTCGATGCCAATCCCTCACCTCGCTGCCTTCCCTCGGCACCTGGTAGATCACGGCCGAGCCATCGAGCTGCCACCAGGTGGATTCCACAGGAGAACCAATCCAAGCCGGATCGGCCATGATCTGACGTAGATCTGGACTCTGGCTGAAACCCATGGTCGGTTGCAGAGCGATTAAAAGAGGAAGCAGTGCAAAAATACGTTTCATTAATGGCCTGTTGTCTCGTTGGAAATGATTTACCGTCACTAGACCCGAAGGATAACGGTTTCAGCGCGAGCGGTTTGAACTGCAATGGACGCGCCAATCTGGTTCAGAGTGATCGGATGGTTGACCTGTTTGTATGGCCGTTCTATACTAGGTGGCTCGATTGCGGGGTGGAGCAGTCTGGCAGCTCGTCGGGCTCATAACCCGAAGGTCGCAGGTTCGAATCCTGCCCCCGCTACCAGGTTTTCGAGAACAAGAAAAAGCCCCTGGTTAAAGGGGCTTTTTTCGTTTTTGGAGTTGGCTCGGCGCACTGACCTGACGGCGTGCCGAGCGACGGCAAGAATTCGGACGGATGCGATGGCTGCCACTGATCGGCTCGAAGCGCTACTGACCCCGATCATTGATGATCTGGGGTATGAATTTGTCGGGCTGGAATATTCCTCCAACCCGAAAAATCGGCTGCTCCGGGTTTACATTGACAAACCGGAATCAGGTATCGATGTTGACGACTGCGCCGAAGTCAGTCGTGAGATATCGGCGGTCATGGACGTCGAGGAACCGATTACAGGGCAGTACACACTTGAAGTGTCGTCGCCAGGAATCGAGCGGCCTCTTTTCACGGCAGCGCACTTCGAGCGCTTTGTTGGTGAGACCGCAAAGATCCAGATGTTGGCTCCGATCGACGGCCGACGTCGATTCAAGGGCCAGATTGTCGCCGTTGAAGGCGATGATGTCCGGCTTAAAGTTGACGGTCAGGACGTGGTGTTGAATGTGGCGGGAATGGACAAGGCGAAATTGGCCCCCGATCTGGACGCATTGCTCGCCAACCGGAATTGATTTCTGCCATTGAAATGGCCCGAGCTTGCGCAGCGGAATCCACGTGCTGCGCCGTTAGAAACCATCGAATGAATCGGAACGCTTGAAAATGAACAAGGGCAAGGAAATTCTGCAGGTCGCCGAGGCGGTCTCCAACGAAAAGGGTCTCGACCCAGGGATCATTTTCGAGGCGATCGAGGCAGCACTTGCGTCAGCGGCAAAGCGGCGCCACCCAGAAGACATCGAGGTGCGCGTGGCGATCGATCGCGCGACGGGCGATTACGAAGCGTTTCGACGCTGGGAAGTCGTGCCAGACGAAGACAGCGACGAATTCGAATTCGAAGACGAGTCGCGCCAGATCCGCTTGACAGAAGCCCGCGAGCACGGATCCGAGCTTGAGATCGGCGACTACATCGAAGAACCGATGGAGCCGCCGGAATTCGGTCGGATCGCTGCGCAGGCTGCCAAGCAGGTGATCGTGCAGCGAGTTCGTCAGGCCGAGCGCGAGCAGGTGGTTGAAGCTTACGAAGACCGTGTGGGTGAGCTGGTGCACGGCAAGATCGAGCGCAATGAGCGCGGTGGGGTTGTTCTTGACCTCGGCGGTAACGCCCGGGCCTACATTCCATCGCGCCACACCGTGCCCGGCGAAAATGCACGGATGCACGATCGGATGCGGGGTTACCTGTACGAAGTACGCCCCGATCAGCGAGGCCCCCAGCTGTTCGTCAGCCGGACCTTGCCAGAATTTCTGATCGAGCTGTTCAAGCTGGAGGTGCCCGAAATCGGCCAGGAGCTGATTGAGATCAAAGGCGCCGCGCGTGACCCCGGTCGGCGCGCCAAAATCGCGGTCCACGCCCTGGATGCGCGCACTGACCCGATCGGCGCCTGCGTCGGAATGCGCGGGTCTCGCGTTCAGGCCGTGTCCAATGAGCTGGCCGGCGAGCGAATCGATATTATCCTGTGGGATGAGAATCCGGCTCAGTTCGTAATCAATGCAATGGCACCGGCTGAGGTGTCGTCGATCGTCGTCGATGAAGACTCTAAGAGCATGGATATCGCGGTCGAGGAAGATAATCTTTCCCAGGCGATCGGCCGCGGTGGTCAGAACGTGCGACTGGCGGCTGAGCTGAGCGGCTGGACCTTGAATGTGATGACGGTCGAAGAAGCCGAGGCGAAGAGCGAGGACGAGTCGCGCCAGGTCCTTGAGCGCTTCAAGGAAAAACTCGACGTTGATGAGGAGTTGGCCAGCATTCTGGTCCACGAAGGCTTTACCAACATCGAAGAAGTTGCCTACGTCCCGGAATCCGAACTCCTGGCAATCGAGGAATTCGATGAAGACATGGTCGCTGAACTGCGTCAGCGCGCGCGAGATGCCCTGCTGACCCAAATGATCGCCTCAGAAGAAAAACTCGAAGAGGAAGCGCCGGAACAGGATCTGCTTGACCTGGAAGGCATGACCGAATCGATTGCCTACCGTCTGGCCGAGATTGGAGTCCGGTCGCGCGATGATCTGGCAGAGAGTGCGGTCGACGAACTTGAAGAGGTGAAGGGTCTTGAGCCTGAGCAGGCGGCCGAATTGATCATGGCGGCCCGGGCGCACTGGTTCGAAGAAGAGTAAGACGAATCCATATCGACACAGCAATAGGAAATTCGTGATGTCGCAAGTCACCGTTACACAACTGGCTGAAGTACTGGGCGTGACCCCCGATCGCCTAATTACCCAGCTCAAAGATGCCGGGATCGAGGTCGATGATCCGTCGGCAGCGGTGACCAATGAGGACAAGAAAAAGCTGCTGGCACATCTGCGGACGAGCCACGGCAAAGGCGCGACCAGCGACGACTCATCGGGTCCGCGAAAGGTCACGCTGAAGCGCAAGACCGTAAGCGAAATCAAGGTGCCGGCCGGCGGCGCAGGCCGCGGGCCACGCTCGCGCGGCGCCGTGCCGTCGAGGACGGTGAATGTGGAAGTCCGGAAAAAGCGGACCTACGTCAAGCGCCATGCGATCGCCGAACAAGAGAGTAGTGATCCCGAGCGTGAAGCGGCTGCGAAGGCGCTGGAAGACGCACGGTTGGAGCGCGAACAAACAGAGCGCCAGGAAAAGGAAGAAGCCGAGCGGCGCGCGGCTGAGGCTCAGGAGCAGGAGCGGGTCGAAGCCGAAGAGCGTGCACGAGTTGAAGCCGAGGCTGAAGAGCGTCGTAAGGAAGAAGAAAAGCAGCGCGCGCTGGCCGAGGCGCAAGCCCGGGTCGAAGCTAAAGTGGCTCGTCAGGCCGCCGAGCGTGAGGCCGAACGCAAGCGGCGCACCAGCAAGGAAGCGCCCTCCAATGATGCCCGGACGCGCTACGGACGAAAGGAACTGCACGTAACGCCTAAATCCAAGCGTCGCAAGCCCAAGCGCAAGAGTCGGGTCAGTTCGCAGCCGACCGAACATGGCTTTCAAATGCCCACCGAGCCGGTCAAGCGGGTCATCGATGTGCCTGAAACCATTACCGTGGGTGAGCTAGCTAAACTCCTGGCCGTCAAGGCGGGCGACATGATTAAGGCCCTGATGAACATGGGCTCGATGGTGACGATCAATCAGGCGCTGGATCAGGAAACTGCCATCCTTGTGGTCGAGGAGTTGGGGCATGAAGCCCGGGCCGCCGACGCTCAGGATATCGAGCAGGAACTGGTGGCTGCCGACGATTCAGACACCGGCGATGAGGCCGAGCGGCCGCCGGTGGTGACGGTCATGGGGCACGTCGATCACGGAAAAACCTCGCTGCTGGATTACATCCGCCGGGCCAAAGTTGCCGCTGGCGAACAGGGCGGGATTACGCAGCACATCGGCGCTTATCACGTTGAAACCGACAATGGCGTGGTGACTTTTCTCGATACCCCAGGCCACGCCGCCTTTACGTCGATGCGTGCCCGAGGCGCACAGGCAACTGACATCGTGGTGCTGGTGGTTGCGGCTGACGACGGCGTGATGCCACAGACCAAGGAAGCCATCCAGCACGCGCGTGCTGCTGGCGTGCCGCTGATCGTTGCGGTCAACAAGATCGACAAGCCAGAAGCTGATCTGGATCGAGTCAAAAACGAGCTGTCTGCCGAAGAGGTCATCCCTGAAGACTACGGCGGTGAAGAAATTTTCGTGCCTGTTTCAGCCGTCTCCGGGGAAGGCATCGACGCGCTGCTGGATGCAATCTTGATTCAGGCCGAAGTTCTCGAGCTGAAATCAATGCCAGCGCGCCGCTGCCGTGGTGTGGTTGTTGAGTCTTCCCTCGATAAGGGCCGCGGTCCGGTAGCGACAATATTAGTGCAGGACGGAACGCTCAAGCGCGGCGACATGATCCTGGCCGGCACTGAATACGGTCGCGTGCGCGCCATGTTTGACGAAACCGGGAGCCCGATCGAAGAAGCGGGGCCCTCGATTCCGGCCGAGGTTCTCGGACTGTCGGGCGTCCCGAACGCAGGAGACGACGTGCTCGCAGTTGCTGACGAACGCAAGGCCCGTGACGCCGCCGAACAGCGCAAGCAGTCGGCCCGCGAAGGTCGACTGGCAGAAAAGCAGGCCGCCAAGCTGCAGAATCTGTTCGATCAGATGAGCGAGGGCAGCAGCGGCGAGACTCAGAACGTCAATCTGGTCATCAAGGCTGACGTGCAGGGATCGGTCGAAGCACTGCGTGATTCGCTGACTCGGCTATCGAATGATGAGATCAAGGTCAACGTCGTGGCCTCGGGCGTCGGTGGTATTACCGAATCCGACGCCAGTCTGGCCCAGGCCTCTGGGGCGATCATCATCGGCTTCAATGTACGCGCCGACAGTACCGCTCGGAAGCTTATTCAGGAAGCGGATCTGGATCTCAACTATTACAGCGTGATCTACGACGCTATCGACGATGTCAAAAAGGCAATCAGCGGTCTTCTTGGTACCGAAATCAAGGAACAGATCATCGGTCTGGCCGAGGTCAAGGACGTCTTCCGTTCATCCAAGCTTGGCGCGATTGCCGGTTGCCTGGTGATCGAGGGCGTGGTCAAGCGAGACAATCCGATCCGCGTATTGCGCGATAACGTGGTGATCTTCGAAGGCGAGCTGGAATCACTACGACGGTTCAAGGACGAGGCCAAGGAAGTACAGGCCGGAACCGAATGCGGTATCGGCGTCAAGCAGTACAACGACGTCAAGCCCAACGACCAGATCGAATGCTTCGAGCGGATTGAAGTGCAGCGGACCCTCGAGGAATGAGCGTCGCCCGCGCCGAGCGCGTCGCTGGTCTGCTCCGCCGTGAACTGGCGGACATCATTCGCGGCGCGTTCGAATATGAAATCCCGTCGGGCTTCGTCAGCATCACCGATGTGGAAGTTGCCCGTGATCTTGGCCATGCGAAGGTCTACGTGGCGGTGCTGGAGATCGAGCAGGCACCGGAAATCATTGCGTTTCTTAACGAGCATACGGGTCCCGTTCGTCACGAATTAGGCAAACGCATTCGTCTTCGCCTTACACCCAGTCTGAAGTTTTTGCACGACACTTCGTCAGAAACCGGCCAGCGTATCGAGCAACTGCTTGCCGCCTCGCGTAATTCCAAGCGACACTAGAAAAGGGGCAGAGCGGCGGCTTTTGTACCGGCGACTAAGCTTGCTTTCACTACTCGCTTCGGCCGCACTGGCGATCGCCCCTTCAGTTTGATTGAAGTGGAATCGAGAGAAATCGATTCCGACCCGAGCCTCCGTTGGAGCCCGCGTCATATACGACGGCGTAGACCCGGTCCCCGGTAGCTGTGCGAATGACCTGGCCCCGGGCCCACTGAACGTTGGCGTCGCTTACTATTGCTTGCGGCGCACTCCATCGGCCGTTCTGGCCGGCGGTGTGAAAAAGAAGACCGCTGTCTTTCTCGATGAAAACGACGTGCAAGCTGTTACCGACGGCAACCAAGTCAGCACCGACCTGGTCGGAGTCGACGGCGTTCTGGACCACAGAGCGGTTGGTAACGGTGACTGGCTTGGACCAAGTCTCGCGGTCTGACAAGCGACGTTCCTTCAGCTGCCCGTCGTGCCTTCGGTAGACCAGCACCAACGTGCCGCGGTCGTCAAGCGTCACAAGCGGGAGCAGGGCGCCAACGTCGTCTTCGGCTGTCCCCAGAGAGTTCGCAACAAGCACGGCACCGCTCAAGCTGAGATCTGATTCGATGCGGCGGTGCCAGGCGGTGCCATCGCTAGAGGTGTAGGCCAGGTGCACGACATCGTCGCGACCTAATACGACGCTCGGGCCTGACAGCACGGTGCCGGCCGGGCCTGCGATGGCGTATTCATCACTCCAGCTGCCGTCGCGCGAGCGGAAGGCATAGTGAAGATCCTCGCCGGCGCCGTAGACGGCGACAATGCTCCCGTCTGAGCGTACGGCGAGATCGGCAGCCTGGGTTGGCGGAGTAGGCGGCGATGCGACCGGTTCATCGCGAACGACCCAAGCATCCACTCCCTCGGACGTATTAAAGGCGTGATAGACGACCTCCTCGGAGACTTGGTGCAGCACGTGAATGCGTCCGCCAGCATAGGCAGTCGCTAGGCCTTCCAGATCTCCCGTGACTGGCCGGCCTGCGCCGTCTGCTTCGCGCCAGCGCTTTCCATAGTCAGAGGACTTGACCATCATTGGTCTGTTCCAGGTCTCCGAAGGCTCCATGATGAAGTAGAGATCGCCCGAGTCGTTCTGCCAGGGGCCGAGTCGCATCGGCGTCTCGACGAAGGTGCCGCCGAGATGGCCGTCAGCCACGGCGAGCGTGACCGATGCCATGGTCTCAGCCGGAAGCGGCCGGCCATCTGCTCCGACGAGGCGAAAGTCGAACCGGTCGCCGGCTTCGTTCATCGCGGCGCCGTCGGCGAATCGGCGGATCACGATGGGCACCGACCATTCGCCTTGCCTACCTTGGGCGGTCCACGGCGGGGTGCGTGATGAAAAAGATAGGCCTACGCCGCCGGCGAAGGGAAGCTTTGATAGCGGCAGGCGATCTTCGGTCGCGGTCCCGTTTTCGAAGGATGGGCTGCGCACGATGCTGACCCGCGGCGTGCTGGCCTCGCCTTCGATCGCGAGTGCCCGCAGCTCGACCATACCGTTGGCGGCCAGTTGGATTCCTAGTCGGGGCGCACCAGGATCGGTTGCCGAGCGTTGCCATTGGATCGTGCTTTCGTCCTGCGTCTCTGCCATCCATTGTGACCCTTCAAGTTCCAGCTTCAGCTCGAACCATTGATCCGTGGGTACGTCAATCGCCGCGTCGACGATCATTTGGCGCTCGTGGCCGTTTCGGTGGATCACGCGGGCTCGATCGGGCGGTATCAATTCAATGAAAGAATAGCCGCCGGCCCCGTGGTCTTCGAAGATCAGGCTGAACCGGGTCTGTGGCTCTTCTTGCAGGCGAAGCTCGAGCGAGAATTCGCTCGGTGTCCAGTCAAAATCGGTCGCAGCCCAGGCGCTGAAAGGTTGATCGCCGGTTCGAAGCCGCAGACGATCGGCCGCCGACGCGCCGGTCAGACGCTGCAGCACCTCGCGCGAGCCCTCGATCACGAACCAGTCGCGAGCCCAGTCACGGTCGCGCCCGCCCGGCGCATAGGCCAGCTGTTTCAGCGGGTAGGGGAAGTCTTCGGCCGGCAGCCGTTGCCAGGCACCGTCGTTGCGCCGCACTTGCAGAGTAAAAACTCTGGGTACTGAAGTCTGGCCGGCCTCTACCTCAAAGCGAATACGGAAGGGGTGGTCCGCGACGACCGTCGCGACCTGGTTGACTGGCGCGGCCCACCCTCCTTCGTCGTTTAGGCCGGAATCGAAATTGTTGCGGACTCTGAACGCAGTCTGCCGGTCACTGATAACTGGTGCGGCGGCTCGAGTTGGGGACTGCTCGGACGCACCGGGTCTCGGAGTAACGTGGTTTCCTGAGCACCCGGTCAGCAAGGCGGCGGCAAAGAGCGCGAAATAGCACGCTCGTTGAGATGCGATCGGCATTGGTTTAGGCCTCGACGAAGAAGGGACCGCGCAGCTCGTAGATCCGGCCGTCTGTGTGGTCGCCAGCAACGCCGTTTTGGGAGCTGAAGTAGAGGCGACGACCGTCCGGGCTGAATGCGGGACCACAGATTTCCGAGCCGCGCTGTCCGATAACGTTAACCAGCTCGAAGGGTGTGACGTTTGGGCCGACCACCACCAGTCTCATCTCGCTGCCGTCCTCGGCCACCAGTACGTCGCCACCGGCCGAGACGGTCAGGTTGTCGACATCGTCGATGCCTGGATTAAAGGCCTGTTCGCTTTGTTTGTCGTAGATCAGGTCCAGCGTGTCTGCGCCGGTGTCCAGCGCCCAGACACGGTTGTCGCCCTTGGTGGTGAAATAGATGACACCGGCGTGATACCAGCAACCTTCGCCGCCGTCGAAAACTTCCGCTCCGGGCACTTGGTGCCGGGTGGCCGGCTCGATTCCCATGCCATTGCTGGCGATTAGCCTTGGGGTTGGATTTGTTACTGGTCGCCACTCAACGGCGCGAGTGTCCAGAGGATTGCGCCCAGAGACAAGGGCGACCTCAAGGCGACCGGAGCGCAGATCTGCTCGGCCGCCGGCTGGGTAGCGGTCGGGAACAAAGCGATAAAAGTTGCCGTCGGGCACGTCCTCGGTCAGATAGATGTGTCGGTGTACAGGATCTACAGCCGCGGCCTCATGCCTGAAGATGCCAAGTGCCGGGGCGGGGACGGCCAGCCGTTGGCCGGTGGGGTCGCATTCGTAGACTAGGCCTTCATCGATCTCTTCGCAGGTCAGCCAGGTCCCCCAAGGCGTTGGGCCGCCGGCGCAGTTGTTGGTCGTGCCGGTGCAGATTGAATAGCTGTCAACCAGCTCGCCGGACGCATTAAAGCGCAGCGCGCCAACGCCGCCCTGGCGCCACCCGCTGACCTCGGCATTCGAGACATACACCCAGCCGCCGTCGTCCATCGGAAACGTCGCACCGCCGTCGGGTTCGGCATGCCACACATAGTCCGATTCGGCCACCGGACGCCTACCGGTGCGTGCGACCTGCCGCACCGAAAATCCGCGCGGTACGAGCATGCGGGTCTGTGGGTCGTTCTCGACGGCCCTTTCGTGCAAGGTGCCGGCAAGGTTCGGAATGTTGCTGATACGGCGGGTCCCATTCAGCGCCATGGCTGCGCGAGGAGATCCCTGGGTCGTGTTGCCCCAGAGGTCAGGCCCAATGGCCAAGACGCCGGCAGCGAAGAGTCCCTCGCGCAGTAGGCGACGACGGGTCGGGTTTGCGGGCTGGGATTGTCTTGAAGATTTCATAGGGTTTCGATGCTTAAGATGGGTCGACTCTCTATGCTTTGATAACACGACCTAAAGTCGCCATCACGCTTGCTCAAGGCATAAAGCCGTCAGAATGCCCCCGGCTAATGACATGCAGATGAAAACTCGAGCCTGCGAAGCGCGGTCGGACGCCGTGCTGCAGAAGGTGCTGAATCTGCCAGACGGGAACTGTAAAGAATCTGAAATCAAGGGGTCACTGCCGGGAAATACATTCTGCTTAGGATGGTAGGGATGTCAATTAGCGAAGGCCAGCAAATGCGTTTGATCCGACTCCTCGTTGCCGTTGCAGCCGTCTCTCTTGTTCCCTGTACCGCGTATGCACAAACCAACGCCGGAACTATCACCGGTACCGTCGTTAGCGCCGACGAAAGCGTTTCCTTTGAAGGAGCGACCGTTGAAATCGTCGGCACTCAGCGTCGCACTGCCACCAATCGTGACGGCCGATTTCGTTTTGCATCGGTGCCTGCAGGCTCCTATGAGCTTCGCGTTGAATACGTGGGCGCTCAAGCGAAATTCGTTTCAACAACGGTGGCCGCAGGTGAGACCTCCGATCTTGCCGTTCCGCTTGATCTAGAGCTGGATCGAATCGTTGTCATCGGGCAGAAGGCGATTCAAAGCGCGTCGCTGTCAAGGGAGCGTTCGGCGGTAAACAACATCAATGTGATTACCGCTGATGCAATTGGCCAATTTCCTGACAATAACGTCGCCGAAGCCCTTCAGCGTGTCTCTGGTCTGTCGCTGCAGCGCGATCAGGGTGAAGGACGTTTCGTCACCATTCGCGGTGCCAATGCGAACTTCAACACGACCACGGTCAATGGTCTACGCATTCCGGGGCCGGAGGATGACAGTCGCGCTGTCAATCTCGATGTTCTGTCGGCCGATCTGGTCCAGAGTGTCGAGATATCGAAATCCCTGATGCCGGACCAGGACGCCGACGCCGTCGGTGGCAATATTGAGATCAGTACTCTCAGCGCCTTTGACCTCGGCAATTCGCTGCGCTTCAACGTCGAGGGAAGCTACAACGCAAAGGCCGACAACCTTGGGCCGCGGCTGGGCGTTACGGGTACGCGCTTGTTCAGCGTGGGAGACGGAGTCGACAACCTGGCTGTTTCCGGGTCGCTCACCTACTTCGACCGCCGCTTCGAGGTCGATAACGTTGAGGCGGGCGAGTGGCCGGAATTCGAAGCGCCTGATGGTCAGGTGCTTCGCGTGCCGGAAGCAGCCGAGCAGCGCGACTATCGGCTTAGCCGTGAGCGGACCGGCGCCGTGCTCAACTTCGACTATCAGCCGACTGCGTCCTCCGAATACTACCTGCGCACTCTATATAGCGAGTTCGCTGACAACGAGATCGAACTCGAGCACGAATATATCTTCGAGGACGCCAGCCCGGTTCAAGTCACGGAAAACGGCGGGCTGTTTACCGATGGCGAAGTAGAGCGGCGCGGCAAGGAGACCACTGCGACCCGTGAGATTCTTGCGCTCAGCGCTGGCGGCAGTAATCTCATCGATGACTGGGAGGTCGACTATCAGGCGGGTTATGCCGAGGCGAGCACCTCGGAGCCGTTTTCGCTCGGAACCGCGCTGATCGCCGAAGGTCTGGACATTGGCTATGATTTTTCGGGCAGCGAAGGTCGTCGGGCGCCCAATCTGTTCGGGGCCGACCCGAATGCACTCGACGATCTGGAGGCCTATCAACTCGATCTGGTCGAACTGGAAAGCGACCAGGTCGAAGAGGACGAGTTTTCGCTTCAGTTCAACGCTGGGCGTGAACTGTTCTTCGGCAGGCATCCAGGTCGAATCCAGTTTGGCGCCAAGGCACGCTTGCGCGAAAAGACCAACGACGCCAACAACAGTAACTTTGTCGACTTCGACGACGACTATACCCTGGTGGATCTGGCCGGTAGCGGACAGCGTGACTACGCGCTTGGACGTTTCGGGCCCTTCGTTGACACGCGCATCCTGGGCGAGTTCTTTGCCGCCAACAGAACCAACTTTGGCATCGATCCGGCTGATTTTCTTCTCGACAGCGCGGGTGAAGATTACGGCTTGGAGGAAGACATCTATGCCGCCTACTTGATGGGTGAAGTCACGCTCGGCCGCCTCGACCTGATCGGCGGTCTACGGATGGAGGCTACCGACATCAAACAGAACGGTTTCCGCGCTATCGTCGATGAAGACTTCAACGATGGTCTGCCGACCATCGAGCCCTTCGCTGGCGAAAACGATTACGTCGATTTCTTCCCGAATCTGCAGATGCGATTTGCTCTTTCCGACAACCTGCAGCTGCGCGGATCGTATACACGAACCATGACTCGGCCGGGTTTCGAGGACGCTGGCGCCCGCCAGGTGGTTGAGATTGAAGGTGGCGAGACCGTGGCCGAAGTCGGCAATCCTGACCTCGACCCGTTCTATTCGAATAATTTCGATCTTGAGCTCAGCTACTACGCCGGCGAGGTGCTCGGTGCAGCCTCGATCGGGTTGTTCTACAAGGATATCGACGGCTTTTTCGTGACCACCGATGTGTCGGGTACCGGTCCTTTCGCGGACTTCGATGAGGTCATTACGGTCGTCAACGGCGACAGGGCTGAGCTCTTCGGTGTCGAATTGAGCTATGTGCAGGAGTTCAGCTTTCTGCCCGGAGCCTGGGATGGGCTGCTGCTGATCGCAAACTACACCTACGTCGACTCCGAAGCCGACGTGCCTTTCCGCGATGGATCCATCCGTCTGCCTCAGCAGTCTGACCATATTGGCAATGTTGCGCTGGGCTACGACAAGGCCGGTCTGTCGCTGCGCCTAGCGCTGAATCACCGCGGCGAATACCTCGAAGAGATTAATGATCCGGACGACCCAAGCCAGGATCGTATCGTCGAGGACGAGACGCGATTGGACTTCACGTCTGAATATCAGGTCACGGACAACATCGCCGCTTTGTTCAGCGTCCAAAACATCACCGACGAGCCGTTCTACGCCTTCCTAGGCGATAAGCGCTACGCCAATCAATACGATCAGTTCGGCCGGACCTGGGAATTCGGCCTGCGCCTCGTGTTCTGATCGCTCACGCTGTCTGCTCTGCACGTCAGACCATGGGATGGGCAGGCCGTGATCGACGAACGGTTACACCAGCCGCACGGCTGGATGCGGCTGCTGGACGTGACGACAGTCGCGGCGTGATTCGTCATCTTCAGATGGGTTCGTTATCCTCTCGTAATGATTCCATTTACGATTATTCTCGATTCGTCGTTTCTGCACCATTGGACTGCAGTCTTCAAAGCCGCAGGCAAAAATTGGCTGGACAGCCAAGCCTTCATCTATGCCGCCGCGCTGGCTTTCTTTACGGTCTTTTCGATCGCACCCGTGGTCATCTTGATAGTCGCGCTCCTCGGTCTAGTGCTGGGCGAGGACACCGCTCGGGCCGAGCTTATGGGGCAGCTTGAAGCGGTTATGGGTCCGCAGGCTATCGGAGTTGTGGAAACAGCGATTCAAAACTCCCGAATCGAGGACAGCGGCATCTGGCCGACTCTGGCCGGGCTGGGCGCGACGATCGTCGGTGCCACGACCGTTTTTGCCCAGATGCAGAAGTCGCTCAATCAGATCTGGGACGTCGCGCCTCGGCCGTCGCGAAATAGTTTTTTCCTGTTTATCAAGGCGCGCCTGCTATCGCTGACTATGGTGCTGTCGATCGGGTTCATTCTTCTTGTTTCGCTGCTGCTGGGCGTGGTTGTCCGCGCCGTCATTGCGCACGCCGAGCAGTGGTTGCCGGTACCGAGTTGGCTCATGCTCGGTTTCGAGCCGGTGCTGGCGCTGACTGTCGTCACGCTGCTGTTCGCCGCGATTTTCCGCATCTTGCCTGACGTTGTGCTGCGCTGGTCGGATGTGATCGCGGGCGCGTTTATCACCGCCCTCTTGTTCACCGTCGGTCGTACGCTGATTGCCTGGTACCTGGCCAATACCGCCGCAGCCTCGGCCTATGGCGCGGCGGGGTCACTGGTACTGCTGCTGCTGTGGGTCAATTACTCTTCGCTGATCCTATTGATTGGTGCCTCCATATGCCGGGCTAATCTTGAAGCACGGGGACGTAGCATTCGTCCTCGCAACACGGCCGTGCGCGTCCATCGTGAGCTAGTCGAAGACCCCAAGCACGAGACCCGCTAGGAAGCCTCAATTCTACGAGCTGGTGCAACCAACTGAGCCTTATTTTCGGGTACTCTGAAGCGCAAGCGGTAAGCCGGACCGCCGATCGTCATATTTTCTCCACGCCCGGCATCTAGGGTCTTAGTGGGGTGTCAGATGGCACGGAGCGATCAGGGAGCAACAATGACCAGCGGGCTTAAAAATCGCCGTCAGGCGCTTAGTCTTTTGATTGGCGGCGCGGCCGCTCTACCGATTGGTGGCGTCTTATTGTCTCCCGCTTTGGCCTGGGCTCAGGGGATTCCGAGAGTATCGGAGGACGATCCAATCGCATTTGCGCTGGGTTACGTGCACGATGCCGCCAGGGTTGACCAATCGAAATATCCGCGCTACGAGACCGGGCAAATCTGCGCCAACTGCCAGCAATGGCAGGGCGAGACAGACGAGGATTGGGCACCCTGCGCGATCATCCCCGGTCGCCTGGTGAGTAACCCGGGCTGGTGCAGCGTCTGGGTTCGGAAGGTCGGCTGATGCGGCGCCGACGCGACTTCAGGCCGCTGAGTCGTCATCGAAAGCAGCCTGCGCCATGAGCTATCACGCGCTTTCGGGTCAGCGCTCTATGGGCCAGCTCCTTCGCTACTTTTTCTCGATCCTGGCGCCCGAGCGCAAGTACTACATCCTGGCCATCATCTACGGTCTCGGGATCAGCGTTCTTTCGCTGGCCACGCCTGTTTCGGTTCAGATGCTGATCAACACGATCGCCAATACGGGTCTAACCGCGCCGCTTATCGCGCTTTCAGTGACGCTGTTCGTTCTGCTGCTATTTGCCGGGCTGCTCAACGCTCTTCGCATCCACTTGATGGATCTGTTTGCGCGTCGCTTCTACGCTCGGATGGTGTCGGAAATTTCGCTGCGAGCCATCTACGCGCTCAACCCGTTCTTCGACGATAACAGCAAAGGACCGCTGTTCAACCGGTACTTCGACATCGTCATCGTCCTGAAGTCCGTGCCCAATCTGCTGGTAGGTGGCTTCACGATCGTGCTGCAAGCGGTCGTTGGCTTCGTGCTGGTGTCGCTCTACCACCCGCTTTTTTTGGTGTTCAACCTAGTCATCATCCTGCTTGTCTGGCTGACCTGGATGATCTGGGGCCGCCGTGCGATCCGCAGCGCAGTCGACCTGTCCAATCGCAAACACGCGACCGCGGCTTGGCTTGAAGGGCTCGCGGCCTCCAACGGCTTCTTCAAGACTGAGCGCCACATTGACGAGGCGCTGGAGCGCACGGACTCAGTGACCAATGACTACATTCGATGCCACGAGCGGCATTTTCGGCACCATTTCTCGCAGACCCTGTGCTTCTTATTTATCTACGCTGCGGGCAGCGCTGCGCTACTGGGGCTAGGGGGTTGGCTGGTGATTCGCGGTGAGCTCTCGCTTGGCCAGCTCGTTGCCGCCGAACTGGTTCTATCGGTCGTACTCTTCGGTATCGCACAGCTGGGGATCTATCTCAACTATCTCTATGACCTGAGTGCCGCCATTGACGAGCTTTCGCTGTTTGACGATGTCGAACAGGAAGCACCATCGCGGGATGAAGAGGCCCTGACTGGCGACGCGTCGCTGGCTTTTGTATCTGCCACGGGTGAATCACGCGGTATGGAAGCGACGTTGGACTTCACCATTCCTAGCGGTGCCCGGGTGCTTGCGCGTGCAGAGAACCACAACCTGCAGCGTCTGTTTACTAACTTCATGAAAGCGCATGATACGCCGCGCGGCGGCTATATCGCGCTCGGCGGCACCGACATCCGGTCGGTCAAGGCGCACAATCTGCGGCGGCAGGTCATCGTGATCGACCGCCCTAACGCGGTCGAGATGACGATCCGCGAATATCTGGGCCTGAGTTCTGAGGGCGCAACGATCGAGCGCATTTTGACCGTGGTTCGCGCGGTCGGCCTCGAGGTCAGTATCGCCCAGCTCGATCAGGGCCTGGACACGCCAATCGCGTCGACGGGCTGGCCGCTATCGATCACTGAAACAATGCAGCTCAAGCTCGCGGCCGCGATTCTGGCCCAGCCGCGCGTGCTGATCTTGAACCAGATCTTCGATGTGATGCCGGTCTCGAGGCTCCGAGCCTCGTTTGACCTCTTGCAGGAGCAGTCGGCGACCACCGTAATCTTCTTCTCCAACCGTCACAGCGACCTCGGCTTCGAGACGTTCCTGGCGATCGCGCGGCGCGGGCAGACCCTGCATTCAAGCTACGAGGCGCTGGCGGCCGCAGAGAAGCAGGATTTCACTGCCGATCCGGTCAGTCCGGATCAGTTCGTGGACGCTGATCGGCCACCAGCCTCGAGCGAGGGCTGAATCATGACAACGACCGACCGACATGAAAAACACTTCAAAACATTGAGTCGTCAGCGCGTGCCTCGAGTCATGCCTGCAATCGCCTGGATCCTCGCTGTTGGTCTCGTATCAGGCGCGCTGTTTATGGTTTTCGTCCCCTGGCAGCAGACCTCGGCCGGTGCGGGTTCAGTAACGGCACTGAACCCGAACGATCGCCTGCAGGAGATCAACGCGCTGGTGTCCGGGCGGATCCAGGAGTGGTACGTGCGTGATGGCATGCACGTCACCGTGGGCGATCCGATCGTTCGTGTGGTCGACAACGACCCGCAGCTGCTCGAGCGGCTCGAGTCGGAGCGCGGACAGGTCGTAGCCAAGCTCGAAGCGGCCCAGAGCGCCGAGCGCACGGCACAGATTGACTTGCGGCGCATGCAGGATCTCTACGAGGAGGGACTGGCATCTCGTCGCGAATTTGAACAATCCAGAATACGCGTCGAAGAACTACGCGCTCGCGTTGCCGAGGCTGCGGCGGAACTGACTCGTGTCGAGGTGAACATCTCTCGTCAGTCAGTTCAGATCGTCCGCGCGCCGCGTGACGGGGTGATCCTGCGCGTCAATGCCGGCGATGCGGCCACCTTTGTCAACGCTGGTGAGGTGGTGGCCACCTTTGTGCCCGACAACGTGGCGCGCGCCGTGGAAATTTTTGTCGACGGACGGGACGTGGCCCTGGTCCAGCCCGGCGCGCCTGTGCGCCTGCAATTTGAGGGCTGGCCGGCCGTGCAGTTCAGCGGCTGGCCATCGGTTGCGGTCGGCACCTTCCAGGGTAGGGTCGAGGCGGTCGATCCGTCAGCCCAGCCAGACGGTCGATTTCGCGTGCTGGTCACCGAGGACGAGGAGGCCGAGACGTCCTGGCCCGACGAGCGCTTCGTCCGATTTGGCGCGAGAGCGCGCGGGTGGGTGTTGCTGGGTACCGTATCGGTTGGCTACGAATTGTGGCGCCAGTTAAACAACTTTCCACCAACGCTCCCAACCGGGCAGGGGGCTGAGTCGTGAGGCGCCTGCAAAAGTTCTTACTCGCAGTGACGGCTGGCATGGCCTGCGTCATTGCGCTGGCCCAGGACGACCCGGCCCCGTTGGGCCCTCAGGAAGTACTGGAGTCTTCTCTGCAGCATTTTCCGGAAATCCTGGAGGCCATGGCGCGGCGTCGGGCCGCGTCCGGTTCGATGACCGCGGCCGAGGGCGCGTTCGACTTGGTGTTTGAAGCCGAAGGCTTTGGCCGCGCGACCGGTTTTTATGACGGCACGGTGATGAGCGGCGGGGTGAAGCAGCCCCTCAGAACTTTCGGGGGTAATGTCTACGGCGGTTACTCCATCTCGCGCGGTGATTTCCCGATCTATGAGGATGAATACTTCACCAGCCTGGGCGGCAAGCTCAAGGCCGGGGTAATTTTTTCGCTACTGCGCGATCGCCTGATCGACGAGCGTCGATACAATTTGACCGATGCACGACTAAGCGCGCGAGCTGCTGACTTTGATGTAGTCGCGACGCAGGTCGGTGTTCAGCAGCGCGCTCTTGTCACCTACTGGCGCTGGGTGACGGCTGGTCAGAACCTGGCCGTGTACGAAGATCTGTTGCGCAACGCCGCCTCGCGCGAGTCGGCGCTGGCCCGCCAGGTTGCACGCGGGGCTCGAGCAGAGATCTTTCTGACCGAGAACCGTCAGAACATTATCCGACGCATGTCGCTGGTCACCGCGGCCCGGCGTGACTTTCAGGCGCTCGCCAACCAGCTGGCCTTCTACTATCGCAACGAGGACGGCCAATCGATCGTTCCGGACGCTAGGCGAGTTCCACCCTCACCGACGCCTGAATCGCTGAATGAGCTGGCCGTAACCGAGGCCATTTCCGTGTCTGAAGCGATCGAGCGCCGGCCTGAGCTTAAGCTTCTGCGAAACGGGATCGAGCGTTTGCGCCAGCGCATGTTGTTGCAGGAGAACGCACTCAAGCCCCGTCTCGACCTGAGTCTGGAAGTCAGCCAGGGCTTGGGCGGCGACGGCCTGGGCGGTCCATCGCGTGGCGAAACCGATACGATTATCGGCTTCACCTATTCTTTGCCGTTCCAGCAGCGGAGCGCCCGCGGAAGCCTCAGCCGTACCAAGGCCGAGCTGGATGCCCGTGAGTATCAAAGCCAGGCCGTTGAAGAGCAGCTGGAATTCGAACTGGAGAACATCCTGCTTGATCTCTCATTCGCGCAAGCGCTGGTCCAGCTTGCCGCCGAAGAGGTCGGCCAGGCGGTGATCCTTCGCAACGCCGAACAGCGCCGTTTCGAAAGCGGTGCCAGCGATTTTTTCCTGGTCAATGTACGCGAGGAAACGGCCGCCGACGCGCGCGTGCGCTTCTATACCGCGGCGCTGGAAACCCGCATCGCTCGCGCCAACTATGATGCCGCCACGATGGATCTTGAGCGTCTCGCCATTCCGGACCAGGAGCAGGCAACCGAGCTGCCACGCTTGGACTGAGATCTGTCACCAAGGTCGCGTGTCCCGAGATCGGAGACATCCCTGCTGATGCCGACTGGCTATCTGGCCTGATAACTAGAGTTCGTTGCAATGACGTTGCAAATCAGGACCTCAGAGTTTCTTCTCCAGGTCAGCTTGAATGCACCGACTCCGACCTGGCGGTCACAAGGTAATCGTAAAGGGACTACAATGCGCGACGAAGTTGTCCTCTAGTCCTGATCAACCGCCAGCCGGTTCTCGGTACAGCGGTTTTTTTCCGACGCTCGATCACTATGCCGATGCCTGGCCGCATCGGACAAGGTCTTTTTATGCTGTTTTTGCAGACGATTCGACGCGACTGGTTTTCCAGCTTACGCGGCGACACCTTATCCGGACTGGTCGTGGCCATGGCACTGATCCCGGAGGCCATCGCATTTTCATTGATTGCCGGCGTCGATCCCAAAGTCGGTCTTTATGCCTCGTTCTGCATTGCCGTGGTGATTGCATTTGCAGGTGGGCGGCCCGGAATGATATCGGCGGCCACTGGCGCCATGGCTCTGCTGATGGTCACGCTGGTGCGCGATCACGGTCTGGAGTACCTGCTGGCCGCAACGGTTCTGACCGGCATACTTCAGATTATCGCCGGCTACCTTCGACTCGCTGACCTGATGCGCTTCGTGTCCAGGTCCGTGGTCACCGGCTTTGTTAACGCACTGGCCATTCTGATCTTCCTTGCCCAGCTGCCCGAACTGGTCGATGTGCCGGTCGCCGTTTATCCGATGGTCGTGGCCGGTCTGGTCATCATCTATGGTTTGCCGCGGCTGACTCGGGTTGTGCCGTCGCCGCTGGTCGCTATCGTGGTGTTGACCGCAGTGGCCGTCCTGGTCGGCATCGACGTGCCTACAGTTGGCGATAAGGGCGAGTTGCCGGACGCGCTGCCGATGTTCCTGCTGCCTGACATCCCTTGGAACCTGGACACCTTGATGATCGTCCTGCCGGTCTCGCTGACCTTGATGACGGTGGGTTTGCTGGAGTCGTTCCTGACCGCCCAGATCGTCGATGAGCTGACCGATACGCCCAGCGACAAGCATCGCGAAGCGAAGGGCCAGGGTCTGGCCAACATCACGGCCGGCTTTTTTGGCGGCATGGCCGGTTGCGCGATGATCGGCCAGTCGGTGATCAACATCAAATCCGGCGGTCGCGGACGCATGTCAACGCTCCTGGCCGGCGTGTTCCTGCTGCTGATGGTGGTTTTTCTGGATGACTGGGTCGGCAAGATCCCGATGGCAGCCCTGGTCGCCGTCATGATCATGGTCTCGATTGGTACCTTCAGCTGGCAGTCGATCGGTAATCTGAAGATTCATCCGTACACCTCAAGCGTGGTCATGATCGGAACGGTCGCGGTGACGGTGGCGACCCATGATCTGGCCAAGGGCGTGCTGACCGGCGTGCTGCTTTCCGCGCTGGGCTTTGCTCGCAAGGTCGGTCAGGTGCTGATTGTCGACAGCAGCCTGCAGGCGGATGGCGCGACCCGAGTCTATGTTGTCACCGGCCAGGTGTTCTTTGCCTCCGCCGACCGTTTCCAGTCGGAATTCGATTTTCGCGAAGTGATCGAGGCGGTTCGCATCGATGTGAGTGATGCGCATTTCTGGGATTTGAGCGCGGTTGGCGCACTCGATCGGGTCATCCTCAAGTTCCGTCGCGAGGGCGTTGAGGTGGATGTCATCGGCATGGATGAGGCCAGCCGCACGCTGGTTGATCGTCTGGGCGTTGCCGACAAACCCGATGCGGACAAACTGCTGGGCCACTAAGGAGAGCTGATATGAAAGACGCTGACTATGAAATCCCGGTCGACGGCAAGGTCATGGCCTGTCTGGATGTTTCGGCCTATAGCCATTCGGTGACCGACTACGCCGCCTGGGCATCGAGACGGCTGGCCGCCGAACTAGTCTGTCTGCACGTGCTTGACCATAAGACTGTCAGGCCAGCGACAGGTGACTACAGCGGCAGCATCGGCATCGATGCCGGCAGCCACCTGCTTGATGAGCTGACCGAACTCGAGGCGCAACAAAATCGTCTGGCCATGCAACAGGGCAGAGCGATGCTTGAACAGGCCGGTGCGCGCGCCGCAGAGGCTGGCGCGCTGCGACCTCGATCGGTGCAGCGACAGGGCCCGCTGGCCCGAGCCCTGACTGAACTGGAAGACCAGGTGCGACTGTTTGTGCTCGGCAAGCGCGGCGCGGCCGCTCGATTCAACAGTGATCATCTCGGCGCCAACCTGGAGCGCGTAGTGCGTTCGGTTCACCGCCCGACGCTGGTGACCTCGCGTGAATTCAGGCCGGTCAATACCTTCGGTATCGCCTTCGACGGCAGCGCGACTACGCGCAAGTGCGTCAACATGGTTGCCATCAGTCCCCTGCTCAAAGGGCTGGACTGTCATCTAATCGTGGCTGGCAACCCACCGGCCCGACCCGAGGGGCTGGACTGGGCGATGCAGCACCTGAGCGACGCCGGCTTTGAGCCAGAGGTGCATATCGAATCGGGGAACGCCGAGCAGGTCATCGCCCGCCAGGTCGAAGCGATCGAACTCGACCTGCTGGTCATGGGTGCCTATGGTCATTCGCGCATTCGTCATCTGATCGTCGGCAGCACAACCACCACCATCCTACGTAACTGCCAAATTCCGATTCTGCTGCTGCGCTGAGGCCCTAAGAATTGAACTACGCGCAGCGCATTGTTTCTGAAAGTTCTCTCAGTACTGATCAGGGACGGCATTCCGAGGGCAGAGAATCTAAATCGATGGTCGCGCTGCTGCAGCGCCAGCGGCTGATCGTTCCGTCCTGAAGAATCGGCACTAGCTCCAGCGTGGCGTTGTCGCCAAAGCCGGCTTCAGGACTCAGCTGCAGGACCAGGCGCAGCAGACGCGCGTTGTAGTCGATCCGACTGACCGGGCCCTCGTCGAAGACCTGAGCAAAGCCGGGCGCTTCTTCGGCATTGGGCAGGCGGCCCTCGCTCCTATAGAACTCAGCCACAGCCAGCTTTGCGCTGGCCGCAAACATCAGAAACTCCGAACTCGTCGCGCGCTCGGCATAGTCCTGATAAGCGGGGATCGCGATTGCAGCCAGGGCGCCGACCATCGCCATGCCGGCTATCCCGCCCGTGCCGCTGTAGATCACATCGCCTGGGTGGTTTTCAAACACCAGGGCTAGGCCGAGGCTGCCGTCGGAGTAGTGCATTTCCATGCCGACCGAACCATGGTCGGCCAATTCCAGTTCATGCGCGCTCGGGAAGCCGTGCAGATTGACGTTGATGTCCAGGACATCGCCCATCGCCTGCAGCAGGGTCAAGTAGGCGTAGTAGTTACGGCGGGGGGCATTGGCGATTTCGATTGCGCCGAACACGGCAGCGCTATCGTGGGCCACGCCGGTCTGGCCAAGCCAGTCGGCCACGCCCTGCTCGCCGCTCAGGGCAATGCGATCGCGAAGGGTCTGCGGGACCGTGGCCAGGGTGCGGCGGCCCTGCGCGTCTTCCATCCAGTGGACGTGGGTGCCGATGGACATCATTCGCTCGGCCAGAACGCGAGCAATCTGATCGGGCAGGTCGTCGGTTTCGGGCAGCATCTCGGGGATGGAAACACCGGGAATGATCAGGTGCCGAAAGGTACGGCCTCGACTCTCGACCTCGGACTGGCGCACGTCGAAGCGCTCGCTCAAGCCATTGATCAGGCGGGACCAGGCCTCGGGCTGGACGGGTTCCTGTACCAGGGAGGTGCCGCTGTCATCACCGATTAGCGTCCAGCGCCCGGCGAAGGCGTTGGCCCAGTCGGCCAGGCTCAGGCCGGTGGCCTCACTGGCGAGGCCGTCGAGCGCTTCGATCTGGCTTTCGGCATCCGGGCTCAGGGCGCGCCAGACCGTGTCGATCCAGGCGAAGTCAGGGACGACCCAGCCGGCCACGTAATCGGCCTGGCCGGCGATAGGGAGCGTGCTTGGACCGATTGCCGGCAGGCCGTAATCCCACAGCGGGCCGTCTTCGCCGCGCGCGACAAGACTCAGGCGTGCCTTGCCGGCTTGGCTACCGTATGCCAGTGCGATCTCCTCTAGGCCCATCACACCAAGATCGCGCAGTTCGGCCAGATCATCTGGGCTTGCCATCTGTTCTAGGGCCGGCATCAGACGGGTGCCGTCGGCCCACAGCATGAACCCCAAGCCGCTGTCGTCGACGGTCTGCTCGCGTTGCTTCAGGGCCGTGGGTGCCGCTGCGGTCAAGGACTGGGCTTGTTC
>JGI12210J13797_10437390_pt1 | contig 22575 bp, 19 predicted proteins | sample ElkSlonscriptome_3_FD_13797 | JGI IMG/M metagenome (IMG submission 13797)
CGCTGGTGCCCTCACCCCGCCCTCACCCCGCCCCCTCGCTGGTGCCCTCACCCCGCCCTCACCCTGCCCTCACCCCGCCCCGTGCACGTGGCGCTTCACCGTGCGCCGGTCCAGCTCGGTGCGCCGCGCCACCTCCTCGTACGTCCCGTGCCGCTCGTACAGCAGCCGGCAGTAGTCGCGCACCAGCTCCCGCGCCGGCAGCTCCCCCCCGTCGATCCCCCGCCGCAGCCGCTCCCGCGCGTCCTCCCCCGCCGCCCCCGCGACCCCGTCCCCCGCGTAGCGCTGCGTGATGAGCACCCGGCGCACGCACTGCTCCAGCTCCCGCACGTTGCCCGGCCACGCGTACCCGGGCGGCAGGTCCCGCTGTACCGCCGCGAGCACCTCCTCCACCAGCGGGGGCGCGGGCTGCCCCAGCATCCGCTCGATCACCGCGTGCACCAGCCGCGGCAGCTCCTCGGGGTCCTCGGCCAGGCGCTGCCGCAGGCTCGGCACGTGGATCACGTCGGAGCACAGCCGGTAGTAGAAGTCGTCGCGAAACCGGCCCTCCCGGCGCAGCGCGTCGAGGTCTCGGTTGGTCGCCGCGATCACCCGGCCCGAGAAGCGCTGCGCCTGGTGGCTGCCCACCGGCGAGAACTCGCGCTCTTGCAGCACCCGCAGCAGCTTGATCTGCACCGGCCCCTCCACCTCGCCGATCTCGTCGAGGAAGATGGCTCCGTGCGGGCTACAGCGCCCAAAGGCCCCGGCGTAGCGCTCGATGGCCCCGGTGAACGCCCCCTTCACGTGCCCGAACAGCTCCGACGAGATGAGCCCCGCGGGGAACTGCGAGAGGTTCACGGCCACGAACGCCTCGGTGAAGCTCTCGGCGAAGCACCCCTTGCGCGGGTCGAAGGGGATGAAGCCCGAGCGACCGATCGCGGCCGCGGCCGTGCCCTTGCCGGTGCCGGTGTCGCCCAGCACGATCGTGGAGAAGTCCTCCATCCGGTTCCACAGCCAGCGCTCGTAGCGGGCGATGTCGTGGGTGAACACGTTGCTCCACAGCGCCTGCCGCAGCGCTCGCATGCACGGGCTGGCCCCGGTGAGCGTGCGGTCGATGAAGCGAAACGCCCGCCGCATCTGGAAGATCACCGCCACCATGCGGATCGCGTCGGCCCGCGCCATCCCGTGCCCGTGCAGCAGCTCGAGCAGCTCCGTGCCGAAGGGCGCCGGGCAGGGCTCGGCCCCCGCCGCGAGCTGCTCGTCGATGTGCGCGTCGATGCCCGCGGAGAACCGATGGAACGCCGAGAACAACAGCGCCCGCTCCATCAGCGGCCGAAGGGCGTCCGACCGCTCCCCCAGCCGCAGCGACCCGCCCTCCGCCCACGCGTCGAGGCGCGCATCCACCCGCGACAACACCCGCTGCAGCACCGTCTCCCGATCCGCCGCGTCCCCCACCTCCCCCAGCCGCAGGTCGATCGCATGCCGCCGCGGCCCGAAGGGATTGGAGAACACCGCATCGGAGACCTGCTCGAGGAACGCGCGATCTTCACCACTGAGATCCATCTGTACATTCAGCGTACATCCGATGTGCACTCGATGATCAGAGACCAGCGCTCAGCTCCCTCACGGATCCAGAAGAAAACAATGATTTCGATAACATACGATCCTGCCCACCACGAGGCACGGCTCGTGCTCCGTCACCGGGCATGAAGACCAGCGAGCTGCGGCAAGACACCCAAGCGTGGATAGCGCAGGTGTGGATCTCCTTTCTCCTGGCCGTCGGCGCCTCGGCGGTCGGCATCGTCTATGCCCCGATCGATCCGTGGATCAAGGCGTACATCGGCATGGGATACCTGTTCTCCCTGGGGTCGACCTTCACCTTGGCCAAGACCATCCGCGACGACCACGAGGCCAGCAAGCTGGTCAACCGCCTCACCGACGCGCGGGCCGAGAAGATCCTCCGCGACTTCGAGGTGGAGGGATGAGCGGCGTCGAGCTGGGCACGCGCCTCGTTCAGGCCATCGTGCGCGTCATCGTGCGCGTGCTCTACCGGTTCCGCGCCCGCGGCCTCGAGCACATCCCCCCGCAGGGCGCGGCGATCCTGGTGTGCAACCACATCAGCTTCATCGACCCGGTGATCGTGGGCGCGGCGATCCGTCGACCGGTGCGCTTCGTGATGGACCACCGGATCTACCGCACCCCCGGCCTGCACTGGCTGTTCCGCCTGGTGGGGGCCATCCCCATCGCGCCGCGCCACGAAGACCCCGCCACCTTCGACCGCGCCTTCGATCGCATCGCCGAGCTGCTCGAGGCCGGCGAGCTGCTGTGCATCTTCCCCGAGGGCAAGATCACCCACACCGGCGAGCTCAACGAGTTTCGCCTGGGCATCGAGCGGGTCCTGGAGCGCACGCCCGTGCCCGTGCTCCCCATGGCCCTGCGCGGGCTGTGGGGCAGCTTCTTCAGCCGCAAGGACGGCGCGGCGATGCGCAAGCTCCCCCGCCGCTTCCGCGCCCGCGTCCAGCTGCACTGCGGCCCGGCCATCCCGCCGCAGCACGCCAGCGCCGCCCGCCTGCGAACGCTCGTGCTCGAGCTGCTCGGTGAGGCACCCGCCGCCCCGGCTCACCCGGGCGACGCGGCCGCCGAGAGATCCGCGTAGGCGGTCACGCAGCGCCGCCCACCTCCGGCAGCACGTGCCCGGCTCACCCGGGCGAGGCCGCGGCCGAGAGATCCTCATAGGCGGTCACGCAGGGCCGCCCGTCGGCGTGGAAGAACCGCACCCTGCCGCCGGCCAGCAGCCGCACCACGGTCGAGCTGCGGGTGCCATACCCCCGCGCCTCGTCGTGCACGCAGGGCCCCTCCTGCGGATCGGCGGCGTGCTCCGACAGCAGGCTCCGCCACGCCTCCAGCTCCGGCTCCTCGGGCCCGAACGCCCGCAGCCGCTCCCGCAGCAGCCCGTCGCGACCGGTGGGCGCCGCCCCTCGGCTGCGCTCGCTCACCACGTGGATCCCCGGCGCGAGCACCTCGTGGTGGTGCGCCTCGCCGTCGTTCCACACCAAGAACGCCCCCGCCCGATCGGCCATCACCAGGTGGAAGGGCGCGTGCATCGACGCGGGCAGCCCCGCCACGTGGGCCGCGGCGTCCTCCGCCCGGTCGAACCCGAGCGCATCGAGCACCAGCTTCCCTCGCGAGCGACGATCGGCCGGCGAGGCCCCGTCGCTCCAGCGGTTCGTGATGCCCACGAACGAGCTCGCCCCGCGCACCCCCAGCCAGGTTCCTCCGGCTTGGAGATCGCGCGGGGCGAAGATGAGGGGCTGGTCGTCACCGCCCCAGCGATGGGGCGGAGACGCGGGGCGAGCGAGCTGCTCGTCCCGGTTGGCGGCCACCACCAGGGCGGCCGTGTCCCACACGCGGGTGGCGACGACCAGCGTGCACATGCCCTACGGGGTGGGCGGCTTGATGCCACCACCCGCCACGGGGGGCTTGGGGCCTCCCAGGCTGGGCTTGGGGCTCAGACCCCCACCGGTGCCGCCGGTGCTGCCGAACCCGCCGCCGGTGCTGCTCGGCGGGGTGGGCTTGTTCATCTTGGACCGCGCCTCTTCGTAGCGGCGCTTCACGATGTCGTGGGCCACCTCGCGCGAGCCCAGACCGAACGCCAGGCCGATGGCCAGGCACAGCGCTCCGAACAGCAGCCCGAAGGTCAGCAGCACGAAGTCCTCGGCCACGTCGAGCTGACGCACCGCCATGGTGAACGCGAACACCAGCACCATGTAGCGGGCGAACTCCGCCACCCACTTGCCGGGCTCGTTGTCGCCCTGACGGGCGTGGATGAGATCGCGGACGTAGCCGCCGATGACGAAGCCGACCAGCACCACCAACAGCGCCACCGCCACGTTCTTCACCAGGTAGGTCAAGAACGAGTTGACGTAGAGCGACCACGTGTCGAGCCCGAGGTTGTCGAGCGCCTGGGCCACCGCGAGCAGCACCACGCCCACCTGCACGCCGAACGCGACCATCTCGGAGAACTCACCGAGGCGATCGTCGCGCTCCGTGACCTTGTTGAAGCCCAGCTTCTCCATCAGGCGGTCGAAGCCGACGTTGCGCAGGGCCGTGCCGACCAAGCGACGCAGCAGCCGCCCCACGAACACGCCCGCCACCACGATGATGATGGAGGCCGCCAGGGCGGGCAGGATGTTCCAGAACCGCGCGAGCATCGCGGTGAGCGGCACCGAGATGGTCTCGAGACCAAGCTCGTTGAGCGCCGCGATGCTGGCCTGCAGCATCACGAACGCCATCACCAGCACGCCGACGAGATCGCTGGGGGTGGTGGTGCCGGTGGCCTTGTCCAGGCCCACGCGCGCCACCAGGCGGTCGAAGCCCAGCCCGTGCAGCACGTTGCGAACCAGCACCCGCAGCACGCGGCCGAGCACGTAGCCCACGAACACCAGCAGGCTGGCGATGGCCAGCCGCGGCACCAAGCCCACCACCCGGTCGATGGCGTTGCGCAGCGGAGCGGCCAGCGGCTCGATGTCCAGGGCCTCCAGCGCGCCGGCCAGGCCGAACACGATGAGCAGCCAGAACGCCACGTTGCCGGCGACCTGCGAGAAGCTCCGCGTGGAGCCCGGCACGTCGTCCTCGGGGCTCTCGGTCAGCTTGGCGAAGCGCGAGTCCACGCCCATGCGATCGAGACCGCCCGTGATGACGATCTTGAGGATCCGGCCGATGATGTAGGCCACCAGCAGGATGAGCGCCGCCTTGGCGATGCGGGGCAGCGCCTGCACCACCGTGTCGACCAGGCCCTGCAGCGGCTGCGCCACCTGGCTGAAGCCGGCGATCTGCAGCACGCCGACGACCACCAGCAGCATCAGCAGGATGTAGACGACCTTGGCCACGAAGCGCTCGAGGGTGCCGCCCTCGGCGTGCGACTCCTTCATGAGCAGGTTGAGGCCCAGGCGCTGCGCGAGCTTGTTGTCGAACTCCGTCTTGCTCAGCAGCGTGTACACGCCGAACGAGATCGACTTGGCCGCGACCCAGCCGACCACGAAGAACAGCAGCGCGCCGCCGACCCGGATGAGCGGAGCGGACAAATGAAAGCTGAACCAGCCCAGGAAATTGAGATCGTCGTCGACCGGAACCGGCACAGGCGTGGCGGCAGGAGCGAACGAGTCGAGGCCCGCGGCCATGGCTGCATCGGAGAAGAATGCGGCCAAGACGAGCAACGGAAGGGTGATGGAAGCGAGCATCGCAGTGCGACGCAACAGACTCTTCATAGGAGTCCTCCTGTCAGGTTGGGGGATTCGTGCGAGTGAGAAGTGAGCTCGTGGGAGCGGAAGACCAGCCGGCGAGAGTGCTGCCGAATCCTAAGCACCCCGTCGCGGGGCGGCGTTGTAGCACAACCGCATCGCGGCCGGTGTCCGCCTCCCCGCCGGGCCGCGACCGCATCCGCGCCGGAGACCGACCATCGCGAACATGACGGTGTTCGGCGATGTCGCGTCCCTTCTTGCCCCACCCGAGGTGGCCCATCGGGGGGCCGACCGACCGAGCTAGACCGGCCCTTCGGTCCGGCTCGGTCGGCCAACTTCGATCGCTCGCGCCCGATCGCCCGCCACCGCCCGCCACCGCCCGCCACCGCTCCGGCTCCCCGTCCCCGTCGCCCCTCGCGTGGCCCGAACGAGGTACGGATCGATCTCCTCCTCCCCTGCGCCACCTCGTGGCCCGGAGTGCCCACGCTCCCCCCGCCGCCCGCGCCCCGCCGCGAGACGCGGGCGGCTCGATCCGCGCTCCACGGGCCCAAAACCGCCCAAAATCCGCACAACGCACCACGTGCGTTGACCGCGGATTGACGGCCTCGCACCCGATCCCTATCGTCGCAGCCAGTAAACGCTCTTCTATTGGGCCTATAGCTCAGTCGGTCAGAGCGGCCGGCTCATAACCGGCTGGTCCCTGGTTCGAGCCCAGGTGGGCCCACCCGATTGTCCCCATGCCTCCCATCAACCCGCAGATCGCTGCGCTCCATCAGCTCCAGAAGCAAGATCGCCAACTCGGACGGCTCGAGCGAAAGCTCGATCTGATCCCTCGCCGCATCAAGGAGCTCGACGAAGACCTCCACCGCCTCCGGGCGATGCTCGACAACGAGCGGGACAAGTGCGACCAAACGCGCACGTTCCAGCGCTCACAAGAGCAGCAGCTCGCCGACGAGGAAGATCTCATTCGGAACAGCAAGGCGCGCCTCAACCAGGTCAAGACGGCCCGGGAGCTGAGCGCCACGCAGCGGGAGATCGACACCACCCGCCGCCTCGCGGGAACCCGCTCCGAGGAGATCGACAAGCTCAAGGCGGGCGTGGCCGAGGCCGAGCAGCGCATCGAGTCGATGAACGACAGCCTCACGGCGCTGCAGGGCCAGGCCGACGAGGAGAGGGAGCGCCTCGGCGTCACCGAGCGCAAGATCGTCACCAAGCTCGAGAAGCTCAAGGGTCGCCGCACCTCGCTCACCTCTCAGATCGAGCCGGAGATCCTGAGCACCTACGAGCGGATCCGCCGGCGGGGCGGAGGCCTGGCCTTCGTGGCGGTGCGGGAGCGCAAGTGCTCGGCCTGCAAGATGGTCGTGCCGCACCAGATCTACGTGCACCTGCGCAAGGGCGACGACATCCTCGCCTGCGAGTCGTGCGGGCGCCTGCTGTACTGGGTGGGCCACTTCCCCGAGGAGAAGGACCCGGCCGTCGCGGCCGAGGCCGCCAAGAAGAAGGGCGAGGCCAAGCCCAAGGCCGCCCCCGCCCCTCGCGCCAAGAAGTTCTGAGCCCGGCTCGCCGCCCCCCGGCCAGCCGCTCGACTCCACCGACCGAACCGCCCCCTGCACGGGAGCGGCTCGTCTCGATCGTTCCCCTCGCCCTCCGGCGAGCGCCCGGCCCACGCCGACCGGACCCGCTCCCTGCACCGGAGAGCGGGTCGTCTCGATCGTCCCCTCGCCCTCTCAGGCGAAGCGGGCCGCGCGACGGCGGGCGCTCTCTCGCAGGTTGAGCTGGGCCAGCAGCTCGGCCGACAGCCCCAGCCCCCGCAGGTCCTCGGGGGTGAGATCGGCCAGGCGCAGGCCCGCCGCGCGCTGCCGCACCACCAGGGCCCCGACCTCGCCGTAGGCCTCGCGGAACGGGCGGCCCGACGCCACCAGGGCCTCGCACAGATCGGTGGCGATCGCGTCGCCCTTGGCCAGCGCGGCCAGGCAAGCGTCCTCGACCGGCTCGAAGTTGCGCAGCGCGATCGACATCATGCGCAGCACGTCGAGGGTGCCGTCGACCCCCCGGAACACGATCTCCTTGTCCTGCTGGAGATCGCGGTGGTAGCCGCTGCCCAGGCCCTGGAAGGTGCCCATCAGCGCCACCAGCTCGCCCCGGCGCAGCGCCGCCTGCCCGCGCAGCAGCTCGAACAGGTCGGGGTTGCGCTTGTGCGGCATCATCGACGACCCCCCCGCGATGGCCCCGCCCAGCGTCACCAGGCCGTCCGAGCTCAGCTCGATGACGTCGGTGGAGATCCGGGCGATGTGCAGGCCGATCCGGGCGCACACGAACAGCAGGGTGAAGGCGTGGTCGCGCTCCCCCACCGCGTCGATCGGGTTCTCGGGCCCGGCGGAGAACCCCAGGGCCGCCGCCGTCACCGAGGTGTCGATCGGCAGGGTGGTGCCGCCGATGGCCCCCGCCCCCAGCGGCGAGCGGGCCAGCTCCTCGCGCACCGCGGACAGCAGGGCCAGGTCGCGCCGCAGCCCGAGCACCAGCGCCCCCTCCATCCAGATCCGCCCCAGCACCGGGATGGCCACCTGTCGGTGGGTGTAGCTGGGCATGGGCACCTCGCCGTGGCGCTCGGCCCAGCCCGCCGCCTCCTTCAGCACCCCCTCGATGGCCGCCTCCACCCGGTCGACCGCATCGCGGCACCACAGCTTGAGGTCGGTGGCCACCTGGTCGTTGCGGCTGCGCCCGGTGTGGAGCTTGGCCGCCACGTCGCCCACCTCGTCGCGCAGCCAGGCCTCGATGGCCATGTGCACGTCCTCCTCGTCGGCGCGGAGCTTCACCTCGCCCCGCTCGACCTTGCCCGGCAGGCTCTCCAGGGCCTCGGTGAGGGTGCGGGCCTCGTCGGCGGTGACCAGGCCCGCCGCCTTCAGCCCCAACACGTGGGCAACGCTGCCCCGGCAGTCCACCTCGAGCAGCCGGCAATCGACCGGCAGCGAGGTCGACCACTCCAGGAAGTCGGGGTCCAGATCTCCGCCCGTAGCGGCCGTGCGTGCAATGGATGACATCGTCGCGTTGCTCCTCGAAGCCCTCGAAGTCGAAATCGAAGGCGCCGGGCCGTTCACGAGGGCGCCTCCGGGACCCACGCTAACAGCATTCGCATCGCTTTGCGCCAGCGTCCTCGCATCCCGCGAGACGAAGTCGCACCCCCGGTGCATCGGGCCCCCTGCGGATCCTGCTCGACATCGAGGTCACCGGCTACGCCGAGGGCAGCTGCGGCAACGGCCGCTCGCGCGCTACACCCCCTCACGAAGCCCCGTCGGACGTCCGGCGGGGCTTCGTCACGTGCGAGCGCGACCCGGCCCACCACATCGCCCCCGACAGCAGCAGGCCCGCCGCGGCCACCGGCCAGATCCGCACGATCCCGCCGCCCGAGGCCAGATCCACCGCCAGCCCCAGCAGGGGGGCGAGCACCACCGCGGCCAGCGAGCTGGCCTGCGACTCGACCGACAGCACCGTGGCCCCCAGCTCGGCCGGCGCGTGCTGATCGAAGCGCGCCACCAGCACGGGGCGAAACAGGTTGTGCACCAGCGCCAGCAGCACGAACGCCGCGACCCCCAGGGCTCGCCACTGAAGGCCGGTGCCCACCAGCATCGCCACGAACACGCCCACCACCAGCCCGCGGATCCACCCCGCCGCCCGGTCCTCGCTGCCCGCGCGCGTCACCAGCCGGTGGGCCCCGCGGGCGGCCACCGCCGACAGCAAGAACAGCAGCACGTAGACCGCCCCCAGCAGCACCGCGGTGCGCTGCGACGGCTCGCCCACCACCCAGAAGGGCAGGCCCAGCGCGGCGGCCTGCAGCAGCGGCTGGAGGTAGTCCTTGAGCGCGCGGTAGGTGCCGCTGAACGCCGCCGCCTCCACCAGCAGCCGCCGCAGCGGCCGGCGGGGCCACAGCGCCCTCGCCGCCCGCCACAGCTCCCTCGCCGCATCCCCCACCGACATCCCCTCGGGCCGGGTGCCCTCCAGCGACCGGGGATAGGTGGCGAGGTTGACGAGGTTGAGGGCCGCGGGGATCGCCGACAGCCAGAACACGTCGTCGTAGCCGCCCCGCCACAGCACCACCCCGGCCGCGATCGGCACCGCCACCGCCGAGCCCACCTGCGACCACGAGCGCGTGGAGCCGTACACCCGCACCCGATCCTCCGGGCGGCCCTGCTCGGCGAGCCAGTCGAAGATCATGGCCTTGTGGGTGCCGCTGCGGAACGCGTCGCCGCAGCCGATGAGCAGCATGCCCGCCGCCATCGCCCACGGCGCGACCAGCAGCCCCAGCAGCAGGTAGGCCGCCACGTAGGCCGCGAATGCGGTCACCATGCACCGCCGCCGGCCCAGCAGATCGGCCAGCGCCCCCGAGGGGATCTCGAGCAGGTTGGCCGTCAGCTCGCGCAGGCCCACCAGCAGCCCGATCTGCGAGAACGACAGCCCCCGCTCCACGAACGCCAGCACCAAGAACGCCTCGAAGTAGCGCTGGTTCTTGAGCAGGCCGTACAGCGAGAAGCGCCAGAGCACGGGGATCCCCCTCGCTCGCGAGCCACCGGCGAGCGCCTCAGGGGCGCGGCGGGAGGTCCCAGTCGACCGGCGGCTCGCGCCATCGCTCGCGCCGGCGCTGCTGCAGCGTGTCGATGATGGCCTGGAGCTTGGGGTCGTCGCGGCGACGACCGTCGTGCCGCACCCCCTTGCCGTGGTTGCACCGCGCGCACGCGATGCCCAGGTTGGTCAGCTCGTCCCCACCCCCGTGGTTGCGCGGCACGATGTGCTCGATGGTCGCGCGAGAGACCGGGTCGCCGCTGGCCCACAGCACCAGCTTGCGCCCGCAGTGCAGGCACTTGCCCTCCACTGCGGGCCCGTCGGCCAGCTCGATCCGCTGGTAGCTGGAATCGGTGGCGGCGCACCACAGCAGTCGCCGCCGGGTCAGCGAGCGCATCAGGACCCGGCCGGCGTGCTCATGGTGACGAACTCCTCGGCCGACGAGGGGTGGATGCCCACCGTGGCGTCGAACTGGGCCTTGGTGGCGCCGCACTTCAGCGCCACCGCGAAGCCCTGGATGATCTCGGCCGCGTCGGGCCCCACCATGTGCACCCCCAGCACCCGATCGCTGTCGCGATCGACCACCAGCTTCATCATCGTGCGCTCGTCCCGGCCGGCGAGGATGTTCTTCATGGGCCGGAAGTGGCTGCGGTAGATGACCACGTGCTCGTGCTTGGCCCGGGCCTCCTTCTCGGTGAGGCCCACCGTGCCCACCTGGGGCTGCGAGAACACGGCGGTGGGCACCGACTCGTGGTCGACCGAGGTGGGGTTGTCGTTGAACAGGGTCTCGGCCAGCGCCCGCCCGTCGGCGATGGCCACCGGGGTCAGCGCCAGCCGCGTGGTGGCGTCGCCCACCGCGAAGATCCCGTGCACGCTGGTGCGCGACCACTGGTCCACCTCGATCGCCCCGGAGGGGTCGAGCTTCACGCCGGCGTCCTTCAGGCCGATCCCCCGGGTGTTGGGCCGGCGCCCGGTCGCCCACATCAGCACGTCGGCCCGCAGTTCGTCCCCGCCGCGGCACCGCATCGTGAGGCCGTCGTCGTGCTGCTTCACCGACTCGATGTTGGCGTGGGTGACGATCTTCACCCCGCGGGCCCGCAGCGCCTCGCTCAGCGCGGCGTGGACGTCGTCGTCGAAGCTCCGCAGCACGTCGTAGGCGCGCACCACCAGCGTGACCTCGGCGCCCGCCCCCGCGAAGATGCCCGCGAATTCCACCGCGATGTAGCCACCCCCCACGATCACGACGCGCCGCGGCACCTCCTTCAGGCTCAGCGCCTCGTTGGAGGTGATGCCAAGCTCCGCCCCCGGCACGTCGGGCACGAAGGGCCAGCCCCCGGTGGCCACCAGGATCCGCTTGGTGCGGTAGCGCTTGCCCTCCACCTCGACCGTGTGCGGATCGACGATGACGCCCCGGCCCGAGATGACCTGCACCCCGGAGCCGTCGAGCATGCGCAGGTAGATGCCGTTGAGGCGATCGAGCTCGGCGTCCTTGGCCTCGATGAGCCGGCCCCAGTCGAGGGTGCGCTCCCCGAGGTCCCAGCCGTAGCCGCGGGCGTCCTCGAACTCGGCGCGCATGTGCGAGGCATAGACCAGCAGCTTCTTGGGCACGCAGCCCCGCAGCACGCACGTGCCCCCCACCCGATCGAGCTCGCAGATGCCCACCCGCGCCCCGTGGCTGGCGGCGCGGCGGCTGGCCGCCACGCCCCCGGAGCCGGCCCCAATCGTCAGGAGATCGAATTCTTCGTCGGCCATCGTTGCTCCTCACCCTCCATACGCTGCGTGGTCCCGCGACGCTACCCGCCCCCGACGGCCGCTCAGACCCCCAGGCCCATCTCCACCGCTCGCTGCCGTCGCAGCTCGGCGAACGGGCGGTTCCACACCGGCCGGGCATCGGATCGCCACGCCTCCACGGGCAGCAGCCCCTCCGCCGCGAGGCGCTGGTGCAGCACGACCTCGGCCCCGGGCTCGCGCGAGAAGCCGAAGGGGTTGCGCGCGCGGGCGTCGGGCAGCGGGGGATACTTGCGGTCGCGCCCCTCGGCGATGAGGGCCAGCAGCTCGTGCCCCCGCGCCTCCATGGAGAGCAGGAAGCGAGGGCCGAACGGCCGCACGCCGGCCCGCGCCTCGGGATCGCGAGCGACCCACTTGGCCCAGTCGAAGCCGTAGAGGAAGTCGTGCACGTAGCGGAAGCGGATGGCGGTGCCCCGGCCGAACAGGCCCTGCAGCGCGGCGATCCGGCCGCCCTGCTCGCGCAGGTAGCCCACCGGCCCCCCGTCGGCCTCGTGCGCCCCCCGCCACAGCGACGCGGCGAGGAAGTCCAGATCGCCGAACAGGTTGTGCGGGAAGGCGTCGTGCATGGCGGCGGCGATCCGCACCAGCGCCTCGCCCAGCGCCTCGGCCGCGGGCGCGTCGACCCCCGCGGGCAGCACCGCCCGCGCCACCTCGAGCAGCGAGCGCGCGTGGCCAAGCCGGGGATCCAGCGAGCGCCACCGCGAGCCCGAGCGGCCCACGTCGGCCGCCTCGAGCCGCGCGAGCACGGGCGAGCCCTCGATGGAGGCCGAGGCGATCATCCGCCGCCGATCCCCCCGGTGAGCAGCCCGGCCAGCGAGAGCATGGCGGCCATCATCACGCCGCCCCGCCAGATGCACTGGTGCAGCAGCTGCTTGTAGTGGCGGTGCAGGGCGTCGCCCGCCCGCCGCCCGTCGGTGAGCAGCTCGCGGTAGTCGGCCACCATCACCACCACCACCGGCAGCACCATCCACAGCTGGGCGTAGGAGGGAGCGAGCCACGGCAGCGCCGCCCACACCAGCATGGCCCCGGCCAGCAGGCCCTCCACCGCCTGGCGCACCGCAGCCGCGCCGAACATGGTGGTGAAGGTGCGCTTGCCCCCGAGGCGATCGCTCTCCTCGTCGGCCAGCCCCGAGGCCAGCGCCGAGGCCAGCGCCAGCAGCGTGAACGCGGGCAGCACCACCACCCCCGCCGGCATCGCCTGCCCGCTCTGGAGATAGGCGTTGATCCAGGGCAGGAAGAAGCCCACCCCCAGCATCTCCAGCACCTCGCCGCCGCCGCGGTAGTTGAGGCGCACCGGCGGCAAGGTATAGAGCGGCAGCATCAGCAGGCAGCCGACCGCCGCGAGCACCAGCCCCGGGCGGCCCAGCAGCACCTGGGCCGCGCCCGCCATCGCCAGCGCCAGCACGCCGGCCCCCACCGCGCCCATCAGCACCGACCCGGCGTCGAGCACGTCGTCGGGGATGGTCTTGGGCGAGCAATCGTGGGGATACAAGCGCCGCTTGATGGCGTCGACCTCTTGGTCGCCCCAGTCGTTGAGCAGCACCACGAACGACAGCAGCAGCACCGTGAACCCGAGCCCCAGGGCCAGGCCCAGCAGGTCGATCCGCCCCACGCTGGCCACCCCGATGCCCTGCCCCAACAGCGCCGCCACGAGCAGCTTGGGCCAGCTCGCCGGCTTGAGGGCGTAGAGCCAGCGCCGATGCACGGACAGCTCGGCGGGATGCACGCGGGGAGTCTAGCAGCCGCGATCTGGTCCAGCCATGCCATGGCCCCTCCATGGCCCGTGGTAGGGCGCCAGCTCCACCGTGAGCGGCACGGCGCCCCAGCGGGTGGATGTCACCGTGGGGGTTTTCACGGTAGCGTCACGGCCATGGCGAAGGCCTCGATCGACCGATCGCCGATCCGCGCCGGAGCCGTGGTCTGGCGACTGGCGTGCCTGGTGCTGCTGATGATGGCCCCCCTGGCCTGCAAGCGCCCCGCGGCCCAGCCCACCCCGCCCGAGCGTCCCGCCGCCCCGCCGCGTCCCGCCGATCCCGATCCGAGCCCCGAGCCGGCGACCGCGTCGGCCTACGTGCTGCTGCGCGGCGCCCGGGTGATGACCGCGGCCGGCGTGGTCTACCCCCGCGGCGACGTGCTGCTGGCCGGCGATCGGATCGCTTCGGTCGGCGCCCACATCGAGGCCCCGCCGGACGCCCGCGTGCTCGATCTGCGCGGCAAGGTGATCACGCCGGGCATCATCGACACCCACTCCCACATCGGGGTCTACGCCGCGCCCCACCTGAGTGCCCACGCCGACGGGAACGAGACGTCCGCCCCCGTCACCGCCGAGGTCCGCGCCGCCGACTCGGTCTGGCCCCAAGACCCGCAGCTCGAGCGCGCCCGCGCCGGCGGCGTCACCACCATGCAGATCCTCCCCGGCTCCGCCAACCTGATCGGCGGGCGCAGCGTGGTCATCAAGCCCTACCCCGGGCTGCGCAGCGTCGACGACGCTCGGTTCGAGCGCGCCCCCGCCGGCATCAAGATGGCGTGCGGCGAGAACCCCAAGCGCGTCCACGGCCCCAAGGGGGGCCCCACCACCCGCATGGGCAACGCCGCCGGCTACCGCAAGGCCTTTCAAGAGGCGGTGGAGTACCGCCGCAGCTGGCAGCGCTACCGCGATCAGAAGGCCCGCTGGGAGGCCAAGCAGCACGCCGCCCGCGACGACGACGGTGGCGACGCCGACGACGGCCCGAGCGGCGACGACGACGCGCTGCCCCCCGAGCCCCCGGCGCGCAACGAGGCCATGGAGACCCTCGTGGGCGTGCTCGACGGGGAGATCCTCGTGCACGTGCACTGCTACCGCGCCGACGAGATGAGCATGATGATGGATCTCGCGCGCAGCTTCGGGTTCCGCATCCGCAGCTTCCACCACGCGGTCGAGGCCTACAAGATCGCCGACCGCCTCGCCGAGCGCGACGTGGCCGCGTCGGTCTGGGCCGACTGGTGGGGCTTCAAGGCCGAGGCCTACGACGGGATCCGCGAGAACGCGGCCATGCTCGCCGCCGCCGGCGGGCGGACCATCATCCACTCCGACAGCGCCGAGGGCATCCAGCGCCTCAACCAAGAGGCGGCCAAGGCCCTGTTCGCGGGGCGCCGCATGGGCCTTTTGCTCTCCGACGACGAGGCGCTGCGCTGGATCACGGCCAACCCCGCGTGGGCGCTGGGCATCGACGGCGAGGTGGGCACGCTCGAGGAGGGCAAGCACGCCGATCTCGTGGTCTGGGGCGGCGACCCGTTCAGCGTGTACACCAAGGCCGAGCTGGTCCTCATCGAGGGCGAGGTGGTCTACGACCAGGCCTGGGGCGATCGGCAGCCGCGGTCCGACTTCGAGGTGGGGCTGCGTCCGACCGATCTGGCCGGAACCCGGGTGCCCCCCAGCCAGCCGCCCACCAGCCCCACGACCGCGCCGGAGGTGTCCCGATGATCGCCGCTTCGCTCCGAGGGCTCGCGCACCGGCTGGGCTGGCTGGCCTGGCTGGGACTGATGATGGTGCCGCTGGTGCTCGCCGCCACGGCCCACGCCGCCCCCGCCCCCGCTCGCACGCCGCGGCCGGCGGACGCTCCCGCGTCGCTGCCCTTCGACCGCGCCGGTGCCCCGCTGTTCCTGGTGGGCGCCGAGGTCCACGTGGGCGACGGCTCGGTCGTCGACGACGCGGTGGTGGAGCTGCGCGGCAGCCGGATCGTGTCGGTGGGCTCGTCCTCCCAGCGGGGCTCGCTGCCGGCCGATGCGACCGTCGTGGACCTGACCGGCAAGCGGATCACCCCCGGCTTCATCGCCGCCGCCACGCCGCTGGGGCTGGTGGAGATCGGCCTGGAGAGCGCCACCGTCGACACCGAGCGCCACGAGCCGCACCCGGTGCGGGCGGGCTACGACGCATCGATGGCGGTGAACGCCGACAGCAGCCTGATCCCGGTGAGCGCCATCGAGGGCATCACCTCGGCCGCGGTCACCCCCAGCGGGGGGCTTCTGTCGGGGCAGGTGGCGTGGATCGATCTGGTGGCGGGCGACCACGCGGGCATCGTGGCCCGGCCCCGCATCGCGGTGGCGGGCCAGCTCGGGCAGGGCGTGGCCGGCTCGCGCGCGGCGGGCTTCGCCTGGCTGCGCCGCGCCCTCGACGACGCCCGGTTCCATCGCGAGCGCCGCACCGCCTACGAGCGCCGCCAGACCCGAGATCTCGACGCCCACCGGCTCGATCTCGAGGCGCTCGAGCCGGTGCTCGACGGCACCACGCCGCTGGTGGTGCGGGCGGATCGGGCCAGCGATCTGCTCGCCCTGGCCCGGCTGGCCCGCGCCGACGGGCTGCGGATGGTGGTCGTGGGCGCCGCGGAGGGCTGGAAGGTCGCCGATGCGCTGGCCGAGGCCAAGGTGGCGGTCATCGTGCAGCCCAGCGCCAACCTCCCCACCGGCTTCGACACCCTCGGCGCTCGGCTCGACAACGCCGCGCTCCTGCACGCGGCCGGGGTGGAGCTGGGGCTCGCCGCGCTGGGCGATCCCCACAACGTCCGCAACGTGAGCCAAGAGGCCGGGATCGCGGTGGCCAACGGGCTGCCCCCCGACGCCGCCCTCACGGCCGTGACCCTGGGGCTGGCCCGGATCTACGGCATGGACGATCACTACGGCAGCATCGCGGCGGGCAAGGTCGCCAACCTGGTGATCTGGGACGGCGATCCCTTCGAGCTGTCGCAGTGGCCCGCCCAGGTCTACGTGCGCGGCGAGGCGATCCCCATGCGCTCCCGCCAGACGCTCCTGCGCGACCGCTACCGCGGCCCGAGCCCGGCCTCCGCCGCCCCGCGCTAGCCTCCCCATGCACGGCAGCGACTCCAGCTCGGGCCCCCACACACCGACGCTCACGGGGGTGGTCCCGCTGGAGCTCGACGCACGGACCCGAAGCGAGGGGTTCACCACCGATCCCCTGCCGCCGGTCGAGGTCCACCAGCAGTTCGGCCGCTTCGAGATCGTAGACGTGCTGGGCACCGGTGGCATGGGCACGGTGTTCGAGGCCCGCGACACCACCCTCGACCGCACGATCGCCCTCAAGCTGCTGCACCCCGACGTCGCGCAGCGCTCCGAGCGACGGCTGCTGCGCGAGGCCAAGGCCCTCGCCCGCCTGTCGCACCCCAACGTGGTCCAGGTGTTCGAGGCCGGGGTGGTGGAGGGCCGGGCCTTCATCGCCATGGAGCGCGTGCGCGGCCGCGATCTGGCCCGCTGGCAGGCCGAGGCCCGGCCCTGGCGCGAGTGCGTAGAGGTCTACCTGCAGGCGGCCCGAGGCCTGGCCGCCGCCCACGACCAGGGCCTGGTGCACCGGGACTTCAAGCCCAGCAACTGCATCCTCGACGCGACCGGGCGGGTCCGCGTGCTCGACTTCGGGCTGGCCCGCCCGCTCGGCGCCCACCACCCGCCCAGCCTCAGCGTGAGCCTCGATCCCGAGCCCAAGCCCGAGAACGAGCACGAGAACGAGGCGCCCGTGCTCCAGGCCCGCCAGCGGATCACGGGCACGCTGGGCTACATGCCGCTCGAGCAGCTGTGGCACCAGCCCCTCGACGCCCACAGCGATCAGTTCTCGCTGTGCGTGTCGCTGTTCGAGGCGGTCTACCGCCAGCGACCGTTCTCTGGCGCGTCCCTCGACCAGCTCATCGATCGCATGCTCGAGGGGCAGATCGACCGGACCCCCGAGCCCCCCCGGGTGCCCCGCCGGCTGCGGCGGCTGCTCGAGCGAGGGCTGCACGCCCGCCCCGAGCAGCGCTGGCCCTCCATGGAGGCGCTCATCGTCGAGCTCGAGACCCTGCTCCGACCGCGGAGGCACCGGCGAGCGTGGGGGCTGGCCGCGGTGGGCGGCGTGGTGGTGGCCACCGCCGCCTGGTGGGGGCTGCGCGACACCCCGTGCCGCGATCCCCGAGCGGCGCTGGCCGAGGCCTGGGACCCGCTCCGGCGGGAGCAGGTCTCCGAGGCGCTGTCCCGGGCCGACGACCCGGAGCTGGCCGCCGAGCGGCTGGGCCGGCTCGACGCCCACGCGGAAGCATGGATCGACCAGCAGCGGGCGGTGTGCGAGGCCGAGCGCGACGGCGCCACCGATCCCACCCAGCTGGCGGTGCGGCAGACATGCCTGGCCGAGAGCCGCGAGGAGCTGCGCGAGCTGGGGGGGCTCTTGGCCGAGGCCGAGCCCGACGCGGTGGCGGACACCGCCAAGCGGCTCGACGCGCTGCTCGACCCCGAGCGCTGCGCCCAGCCCGAGCGCTTCCAGTCGCCCCGACCGCTGCCCCCGCCCGCCCAGGCCGAGCGGGCCCGCGCGCTGCGGCGGCAGCTGGCCCGGCGCTACGTCCGGCTCACGGCCGGCGATGCCAACCGCGCGCTCGAGGGCTTCGAACCCGAGCTGGCCGCGGCCAAGGACCTGGGCTTCGGCCCCGTCCTCGCCGAGTACGAGCATTTCTACGGCTCGGCCCTGGCCGACGAGGGCCACTACACCGAGGCCAACGAGCACCTCGAGCGGGCCTATGCCCTCGCGCTCGAGCACGAGTATGCCCAAGCCGAGCTGAAGGCCTCCAACGCGCTGGCCTACCTGGTGGGCGACCTGCTCGACCAGCACGACACGGGGCTCAAGTGGGGGCTGACGGCCGAGGCCCGCGCCCGGCAGCCCTGGGTCGACCCCGCCATGCGGCACTACACCACCGAGCTGGTGGCCAACATCTACTACGAGCAGGGCCGGTTCTCGCAGGCGCTCGAGCGCTACCGCCGGTCGCTCGACACCCGCGAGCGCCTCGACCCCAACGACCCCATGCTGCCGCTTTCGCGGGCCAACATCGCGCTGGTGCTCTACGAGCAGGGGCGCTACGAGCAGGCCCTGCCCCTGCTCTACGCGGTGCTCGATCAGCGGCTGGCCGACGCTCACCCGTTCGATCCCGGCATCGCCCACGCCCGGCTGCGGCTGAGCATGGCCCTGCACCAGCTGGGCCGCGACGACGAGGCGCGACCGCTGCTGTTCGCCGCCCTCGACACCTACGAGACCACGTATGGCCCCGACCACCCCGGGGTGCTCGCCGTGCTCACCGAGCTGGGGCGGCTGCGCCTCGACGGCGGCGATCTCCCCGGCGCGCTCGCGGCGTACGAGCGGGCGCAGTCGATCGCCCATCGCACGCTGGGCCCGACCCACTCCCACGCAGCCGAGACCTGGCTGGGGATCGCCGAGATCCTGGTCGGTCACGGCCAGCTCGACGCCGCGCGGCGCCACGCGATACGAGGCCTGCGGATCTCGGAGCAGGCCCTCGGCTCCCGGCACATCCACACGGGGGCCGCCCTCGCGCTGCTCGGTCGGGTGGAGTACGCCCGAGGCGATCGGTCCGCCGCCCGCGATGCGCTCGAGCGCGCCGTCGACGTGCTCGAGGCCGGGGAGGGTCCCCCGCAGCAGCTGGCCGAGGCCCGCTTCGCGCTCGCCATCGTGCTGTCCACCTACCCGGCCGAGCGCGACGCCACCCGGCAGCTGGCCCGGCGCGCGGCCCAGGCCTACGCCGAGCTGGGGCCGCGGGGCCGACCGCGGGCCGAGGTCATCACCACGTGGCAGCGCCGGCTCGAGGCCCGGATCGCCGCTCCCGCTGGAGCGGCGGATCCCGGGGCACCTCGGCCGGCGCCAGACCAGTAGTGCGTCGAAGCTAGCCCTCACGCTCCACGCGCGTCAGTCCGCGATCATGATGTCGACGCGGCGATCTTCTCTCCAGCTGGCCTCGTCGGTGCCCACCGCGTCGAGCTCTCCTCGCGACGAGCTCTCCATGCGGGCCGCGGGCACGCCTCCCTTGCTCAGGTAGTCGACCACGCTGGTCGCCCGGCGCTGGCCGAGGCCGAGGTTGTACTCCTCGTCCCCGCGCGGATCGGCGTGGCCGACCAGCCGCACGTCGTGATCCTTGGCGGCGCCTTCCACCAGGCACGCGACCAGCGCGTCGAGGGTGGACTTGGCTCCGGCGCTGAGCTTGGTCGAGTCGAAGTCGAACGAGGGCTCGGGGATGTTGCACAGCTCGGCGAGCTTCGGATCGAGCTGCACCTTGCCCTTGTTGGGATCGCGGCTGACGTCGTCGCCCGCGTCCGACGTGTCGATGCTCTGGTCGGGGCTGGCGGTATCAGCAGACTTCTTGCAGGCACCCACGGCCAGGGTGGAACACGCGATGAAGAGGACGGTGAGGTTGCGCATTGGTGTCTCGGGGGGGTCCGTGGTCCGCGACCAGCGATGACCCGCACCCCACTGTGAGCCGCCTACCGAAACGGAGGATGCACGGGAATCGAAGGACACACGGGAAACGAAGGACACACGAACGGCGGTCGCCGTGCTCCCTTGCGCCTCCGGCTGGGCTCCAACCCCTCGCTCACCACGCCCCGGATTCCTGCCATGCTGCTGCCAACCGCCCTCCTCGGCCTCACGGAGGCTCCCCCGGCTCCTGCCGTGGTGGATCTCGATCCCATGTCGCTGGTGATCCACGCCTCGGGGCCGATCGCCGTGGTCCTGTGGTCGCTGGTCCTCGCCGCCCTCGCCGCCTGGGTGATCATCGCCATCAAGGACCGCCAGCTGCGGCGGTGGAAGAGGGACGAGCGCGCGTTCGAGGACGCGCTGACCGGCAGCCTCGATCTCCGGGCGATCGAGGCCCTGTGTCAGCGCCACCCCGAGGCGCCGGGGGCCATCGTCATGGCCGCCCTGTGCCGGCGCCACGCCGAGCGCGACGTGCTGGGCGCCGTGGCCGAGACCGCCATCGCCGACCAGCAGGAGCGGATGTACGGCTTCATGCCCGCCCTGGCCTCGATCGGCTCGGCCGCGCCCTTCGTGGGCCTGCTGGGCACCGTCTACGGCATCATGGACGCGTTCCTGCGGATCGGCCGGGAGAAGAGCGCCACCCTGCCCGTGGTCGCCCCCGCCATCGGCGAGGCCCTCATCGCCACCGCGGTGGGCCTGTTCGCCGCCATCCCGGCCGTGGTGGCCTACAACGCGCTCTCGCGCCGGCTCGACGACTTCCTGCTGCGCCTGCAGGCCACGTCCCGGCAGTGGGTCATCGTGGTCGGCCGGGGCATGCCCCGCCGAGAGGAGGACTGAGCGCATGGCAGCCTTGGGCCCCTCCCGCGGCGGCGGTGGATTCCGCGACATCAATGTCACCCCCCTCGTCGACGTGCTGCTGGTGCTGCTGGTGGTCTTCATGGTCACCGCCCCGCTGCTCGCCAACGGCTTGCGCGTCGATCTGCCCGCCGTCGACGCCCCCGCCTCGGAGCTGAAGGACTCCCGGCTGGTGGTCACCGTGACGGCCGAGGGGCGGATCCTGTTCGAGGACCGCGACGTCACCGACGGGCTCGAGGCCCTGCTGCTGAACGATTCCCGGATCCAGGCCCACCGCGAGCTGTACATCCGCGCCGACGAGAACGTGCGCTATGGCGTGGTCGCGCGGGTGGTCGCCGCGGCCCGCGTGGCCGGCGTGGAGGGCCTCAACCTGCTGGTGCGGCCCGAGACCGAGGCCGAGGCGGAGAGGGCGTCCCGTGAGCGTCGCGCCCCCTGACCCCGTGGTCCGCGACGTCCGGGGCTCGGACCTGGCCGTGGGCCTCACCGTCGCGCTGGCGGTGCTCGTGGGATCGGCTGTCACCCTCGAGACGGCCCGCCTCAGAGGGCGAACCGACGCTCCGCCGATCGATCCCGGGCTGGGCGTGCCGATCTCGATCCGGCCGATCCTCGACGCCCCGACGCCCCGGGGAGACGGCGACGCGCGCCCGGGCCGGGCGGTGGTGCCGGAGCACTGGGCTCGCGCCCCGCGGCCGTCCGACGACGCCGCCGCGGTCCCGAGCGCCGAGGCCTCCCCCGCCGCGCCGAGCCCCCGCGCCGCCCCGTCGCCCCCGGGCGCGACCGCGTCCCGCCCCGCGTCCCGGAGCCCGTCCGCCCCCGGGGCCCTGCCGTCGCTGACCGATCCCGGCGCCGAGGCCGATCCCGAGGTGGCCCCCGACCCCGACGGGCCGGGCGCGCCCTCGTCCGGCACGCCCGGGGCCTCGGCGTCCGACGACCCCGAGCCGGGCGGAGCGGGCGGCGGCGCGGCCGATGGCGTGCTCGCGGCCCGGGCGATCGAGGCCTACCGCGACCGCCTGTCCCGCTGGCTGTCGTCCCGCTTCACCGTGACCGGCTCGGGGCTGTCCCGGGCGGCGCTGCTGAAGCACCGGGTGAGGGCGATCGTGCGGGTCGGGGCGGACGGCACGGTCGAGAGCTTCGAGGTGATCCCCAGCGGAAACGACGCGTTCGATCGCGGCGCCCGGGAGGCGCTCGAGAGCGTGCGCGGCGAGCCGCTGCCCACCCCGCCCGATCACTACCCCAGCTCGCGGCAGCGCGAGCTCAAGGTCACCTTCGTGTGCAGGGAATCACAATGCGACTGACGTCTCGCTCCCGGGGGCTGGGCCGCCCGACCCCCGCCTGGACGATCCTCATCACCGTGCTCGTCGGGCTGCTCGGGCTGCCGCTCCGCGCCGCCGACTCCACCGGCCCCGAGCCGGATCCGGAGGACATCCTGGGCGAGCTGGTGGTCGACGCGGGCAAGTCCGGCCCGGCCCGGCTGGTGCTGCCCCGGCTGGCCGTGGAGTCGCCGCTCACCGAGACGCCGATCGAGGCGCGAGCCCGCGAGGTCGTGGCCCGGGACCTCGAGCTGAGCGGCGAGTTCGAGGTCGTCCCGGCCGCGCACGCCGTGCTGCGCCCCGAGAGCGCGTCGGTCCCCGTCGACGTGGGCCCCTGGCAGGCGGCCGGGGTGAAGATCGTGGTGCGGGTCCACGCCGAGCGCCGACCGCTGGGCAAGGTGGAGCTGCGGGCCGAGGTCTACCTCACCGATCACCCCGAGGCGCCGGCCTTCGATCACGCGATCACGTCCCCGCTGTCGTCCGAGCGCCTCACCGCGCACCGGCTGGTCGACGCGGTGATGGGCGCGCTCACCGGCTACGCGGGCCCGTTCGCCAGCCGCCTCGCCTTCGTGCGCACCAC
>JGI12210J13797_10327648_pt1 | contig 22569 bp, 18 predicted proteins | sample ElkSlonscriptome_3_FD_13797 | JGI IMG/M metagenome (IMG submission 13797)
CACGACCACCGACGGCCGTGTCGTGATGCTCGGCCAGGACCGCAGCCACCTCCAAGGGCTCGGTGACCGGACGCCGGCATGTGAACTCCCGGCACACGTAGAGGGCGGACTTGCCGTCGATGGGCCCTTTCCCGGCGACGAGGGCCTCAGGTGCCCGCGCCCCCTCGGCCCAGACGATGACGCGGTTGGGCAGGTAGTGTCGGCCGACCTCGGCCGCCAGCGCCTCCGGGCTGGATCCGGCGAGGACGATCTCGGTGGGTCCTTCCAGCAGCATGTCGACCACGGCGAGACTGCTCGCGAACGCGCGCGGCGCCCGAGCAATGACCTGACCGTGGGCCCCGACCGCCCGCTCGGCGCGTTCGCGAAGCTCGTCGCGGCCGAGGTGCCAGGACAGCCGGGTGAGGGCCCGCGCGGCGACGGCGTTGGGGTTGGGGACGGCGCCGTCCTGGCCCTCCCGCATGCGCAGGAGCAAGGACTCGTGATCGTGGGCCGTGGCGCAGAAGGCGCCGTCGTCCGCCGCGAAGTCGGCGATCATCCGATCGGCCAGCTCCTCGGCCCAAGTGAGAAAGGCGACGCCCTGCCCGGCCTCGTAGACGTCGACGAGCGCATCGCAGAGGTAGGCGTAGTCCTCGAGGTAGGCATCGAGATGAGTCTTGCCGGCCCGCGTGGTGCGAAAGAGGCCTCCGTCGGGTCGACGCATCTCGGCACACAGGAAACGCGCGGCCCGCGCGGCGGCTTCTCGCCACCGTGGCTCGTCGAAGATGCGCCCACACTCGGCCAAGGCGCCCACCATCAACCCGTTCCAGGCGGTGAGGACCTTGTCGTCCGTGAGCGGAGCCACCCGCTCTCCTCGCGCGGCGAGCATCTTGGCCCGCGCCGGCTCGAGCAGAGCCTCGAGGGCGGCGACGCCGGCAAGCCCTAGGGCCGCGGCCACGTCCTCGCGAGCCCGCGGCGTATGGAGGACGCTCACCCCCTCCCAGTTGCCGGGCTCGGTGACGTCGTAAAAGGCGCAGAAGGCTCGGGCCTGGTCCGGGGGCAAGATGGCCTCGATCTCACCCGGACGCCAGACGAAGAACTTCCCCTCGACGCCCTCGCTGTCGGCGTCCGTGGCGGAGTAGAAGGCCCCCTCCGGAGAGGTCATCTCACGGAGCACGTAGTCGCAGAGCTCCCGAACCACGCGGGCATCTTCGGCCTCACCCTCGAACTGGTAGGCGTGGGCGTAGACCCGCGCGAGCTGCGCGTTGTCGTAGAGCATCTTCTCGAAGTGCGGCACGAGCCAGCGCTCGTCGGTCGAGTAGCGCGCGAAGCCGCCGCCGAGGTGGTCACGCATGCCCCCGGCAGCCATCCCGTCGAGGGTGCGGCGAACCATGGTCCAGCTCTTCTGATCGCCTTCACGACGATGATGGCGCATGAGCAGCTCGAGGGGTGCCGACGGGGGAAACTTGGGCGCCGACCCGAAGCCGCCGTAGGTGGTATCGAAGGCGCGTCCGAGCTGCGCGACGGCGGCATCGACGGACGACTCGCCGACGTCCCCGGTGAGTCGAACCTCGACGCGACGACGAAGCTGCTCGGTCACCTCAGCCGCTTGTCCCAGGAGCGCCTTGCGCTCGTGGCGCCAGAGCTCGGCGATGCGCCTGAGGAGCGAATCGAAGCCGGGCATGCCCTGTCGGCGGTCGGGCGGGAAGTAGGTCCCCGCGAAGAACGGCTGTTGGGTATCGGGGGTCATGAACACGGTCATGGGCCATCCCCCCTGGCCCGTGAGGGCCACCGTCGCCTGCATGTAGATCTCGTCGATGTCGGGGCGCTCCTCGCGGTCGACCTTGATGCACACGAAGTGCTCGTTCATCAGCGCCGCGATGGCTTCATTCTCGAAGGACTCGCGCTCCATCACGTGGCACCAGTGACAGGCGGCGTAGCCGACGCTCAGCAGGATGGGCACCTCGCGCCGCTCGGCCTCACGGAGCGCCTCCTCCCCCCAGGGATACCAGTCCACCGGATTGTGAGCGTGTTGGAGCAGGTAGGGGCTGGTCTCCTGCGCGAGGCGATTGTCCGGCATGCGGTGGCTCTACGGGGCGTCGCCGCATCTGGCAAGGCGCGCGGCTCCGCGCTCCCCGAGCGCCACCTTCGCGCTCAAAGCCACCTTTTGCCACGCCCCAAGCGCCTCGGATCGGCGCGCTCCCATCCGTCAATTTGATGCAACCCGCGTCAAGTTGATGCCCTCGGATCCAGCCCCCATCGAAGCAGCGCGCCGGAACGCGAGCGTCGGGGCCGGAGCAGCCTTCCCGTCACAACTGGCGCGGGTCTTGCTTTGCTTCGTGCGCTCCCTTCAGGTGTTGTCCCTTTGACCACGACGGCCGGAGGCAATCGCCCCCTGAAGTCGGCGCCCCGGCTCTGAGGAATAGATGAATCCATGACCAACCGTCGCCAGAGCGAAGCCTCTTTACGTTTTGAAGGGAGAAGGCGCCGCGAAGACGAAGCGCCTCGCCTACGCGATCAGTTTCCGAACCTCGAGTCGGTGCGGCTCGAGGTCGAGGAGTTCACAGCCGAGGGCACGTGCGCGCTCTTCAGCCACACACGAATCATCGTCGTGGCGCGCGCCCCGGCCATGTTCGAGGTGCCGTGCAGTGAGCGTGATTGCGACGGCATCCACTCGCTCACGCGAGACCTTCTGCGAGGTCTACGAGCCTCGGCGGAGAACATCGAGGGCGAGGGCGAGTGCTTCGGGGTACGCGGCAACGCGCCGTGTCGCCGTCGTTTGCACTACCGCGCGACGGCTCGATACGCCGAGCCCACCGACTGAGTCCATCGTCGCGAGGCTCCCCTAGCGAGAGGGGCCTCGACGTGAGACGCTCCACCGAGGTGTCTGGTCTACAGCTCGTTCAGCGCGACCCGATCGCGACGTGCAAGCACTGCGGGGCCCAGGCCGTAGGGCCCTGCGCGTCCTGCCACGACCCGCTCTGCGGGGACTGCTGCATCATCACCGAAGACGGCGCCAAGACCTGGGCCATATGCCGAGACTGCGACGCCACGGGTGACACGCTCTCATCGGGGTGGCGGACCGTAGTGGGTTGGATCGCCCTGCCCATCGGGCTGCTCACGGTGGCCGTGATGCTCTTGGCCTGGCTCACTCGGTGAGCCGAACCACCGGCACCTGAGGATCGAGGCGGTACCCCTCGGGCTCACGAAGCAGGTAGGGCTTGAGACCGAGCTTGCGCAGCTTGGCCAGGCCCACATGGAGCCGGTTCTTCGCGGAGCGGGGATCGATGGTCACCCCGGGCCAACCCGCGGCGAACAGCGCATCGGGAGAGATGGTGCCTTCTGCCTCGGCGAGTCGAAGGGCGACGAGCGCCGCGAGCAGGTTCCGTCCGGCCGCGTGCTTGTGGAGCGAGACCTGCGGCCCCCCCGGAACCCGAAACCAGCGGCCCTCGGCCCCGACCTCGAGTTTGGGGGCGTCGTGCGAGGACAGCGAGCGCACGAGCAGCCTCAGGGCGAAGCGGGCGTCGTCGCTCACCTCGGCCAGGCTCGGGCCATCGTCGTTGTGCTGGGCGCGCTCGAGCCGCCGGGCGGCGGCGCTCTCATCGCCGGAGGCGAGCTCGACGAAGGCGCGGTACAGGCGCACCAGGGAGGTCGCGACCGGGTCCCGCCCCACCACGCTGCGCTCCGCCGCATCGAAGCCTCGCACCGCCTCTTCGAGCTCTCCGCGCGTCGCGCGAACCGCCGCGAGCCGCGCCCGCGCCAGGGCCTCCGAGTGAAGATCGCCAAAACGAACCAGCGCATTCAGCGCCGCCTCGTGCCCGTCCGCCGCGGCATCGAGGTTTCCCTCTTCGTGGTCGAGCACGGCGAGGTTGCCGCGCGCGATGGCCTCGAATCGGCGGTCGACCTCCGCCAAGAGCTCCAGCCCTCGCCCGTAGCCGAGACGCGCGGTCTCGAGGCGGCCCTCCTCGTGCGCGAGCACGGCCGCGTTGACCAGGAAGATCCCCTCGAGCCGGCGGTCGCCCACCTCGCGCAGCAAATCGAGGGCCTGGTCGTAGGCCTCCTGCGCTGCCTCGAAGCGACCCACGTCGTGGTCGAGGGCTCCGAGGTTGCCGGTGAGGATGGCCAGGTGCCGCCGATGCTCGCTGGCCTCGGCCAGGGCCCTCGCCGCGCTGTAGCGCTCTCGCGCCGCCTCGATCTCGCGACGGTTGTGATGGATGAGGCCGAGCTCTTTGAGCGCGACCATGCGTAGGCCAGGCTCGTCGCTCTGAAGGCTCGCCTTCAGGTCGGCCTCGGCCTCTTCGGCACGCCCTAGAGTACGCAGGGCCGCACCGCGCTCGACCCAAAGGGCCTCCGGCGCCGGCGGCTCGAGGGCGAGGACCCGGTCTAGCCATTCGGCTTGGCGCCGCACCGGTCCGCGAGTCTTGAAGTGCGGACCGAGAGCGAGAATGGCCGCACGGGCCCGTGAAGGGTCCTGGGCGGCAATACCACGCTCGAGCACCGCCAGAAGGTTCTGGTGCTCGACGGCGAGGCCCTCGGCGAGCTGCCCAGTCGCCTCGAAGTGAGCCTCGTGGGGGGCGGCGAGCCCGAGGTAGTGCGCCGCGTGATGGCTTTCGACCGCCTTGCGCTCGTCCTCATTGAGCTGCTCCTCGGCAAAGACACGAATCGATTCGTAGAGCGCGAAACGACCCGGCGCCGGGAGCCACACCAAGGAGCGATCCCGCAGATCCTGAAGCCCCATGAGGGCGTCTCGACCCACGACCGCGTCCGCCGCTTCGAGATCGAATCCCCCTCGGAAGAGAGCACAGCGGCACAGCACCTCGGCTGCGTCCTCGTCGAGAAGACGCCAGGAGTCGTCGATGGCGCGCCGGAGCGTGGCCTGGCGCGCGTGGGCATCCCTACGATTGCGGTTGAGCAGGCTGAGCCGCTCCTCGAGACGGTCGCGAAAGGCCTCCGCACCGAGGGCTTCGAGGGGAGCGGCGGCGAGCTCGAGCGCGAGGGGGATGCCATCGAGAGCTACGGCGATCTCCGCGAGCAGGCCGCGCTCGTCCGGCGACGGCTGATAGTCGGGACGCGCCCGCTGCAGCCGCTCGACGAGGACCGTCACCCCTTCTCCCGCCGACAAGGGCGGGACGGGAAAGACCACCTCTCCCCGCAGACGAAGGCGCTCCCGACTGGTCACCAAGACGTGCAGCGCCGGAGCCGCCTCCCGCCAGGGCGTGAGCAACGCGGCCGCCCGTTCTGCCAGGCCCTCGAAATTGTCGAGCACGAGCAGAGGATCGGCTGCCGAGGCGAGACGCCGCGCGATGGCGCTCGCCGGCTCGCCAGCGCCCGCGACGCCGAGACTCGCGGCCACTGCGTCGCAGGCGAGCTCGACGGTGTCGGCGGCCGCAAGATCACAGGCCCAGCCCTCTCTCCCCGCGAGCACCGCCGCGGCGAGCCGGCTCTTGCCCATCCCGGGCGGACCGACGACGGTCACCAGCTCCTCGGCCTGCACCGTCGCACGCAGACGCGCGAGGACGGCGTCGCGCCCGATCAGCGAAGGCGTCGTGGAGAGGTCGGAAGCCATCGAGGTGAGGTCAGCCGCCGTCGGCCGCGACCTCGGCGTGCACGGCCGCGACGTCGACGGGCCGGACGGCGAACGATCGAACCCCCGTGGGTCCCTCGGCTTCGACCGGGATTCCGTCGGGCGTTTGCTGCACGGGCATGACGGGGGTGACCTGCGACAGGAAGCCGGCTTCGGTGCAGAAGGCCCCCCGTACCGCCCCGTCTTCATCGATGATGACCCCGGCCCGGCACCCATCCACGACGGCGGTGAAGAGCCCACGCAGATCCTCGGGGCGGTCGCCGCCGAACACCGCGTCGGTGTCCACGGAGAAGCGCTCACCCCCCGGGCCTTCGAGGGCCCCCGAGAGCAGCCCCTCATCCTCCTCGAGCTCGAGCGCCCACCCCTCACCCGCCAAGGCAATGGCCGCGCCGTCGACGGTGCCCGCCATCCAGCGTGTCTGCTGCTCGAGGCTCTCCGCCCCACCGCACGAGTAGGCCACGGCCGCCTCGCCTTCGATCACCACGGAGACCCAGGCATCCGAACCGGTGAGGCGGGCGACGTAGGTGCCCTCCTCGACCTCGGCTGAACTGCATCCCATCGTCGCACTGGCCGCGACGAGAAAAGCCACCGCTCGTAAGCTCATGCCCGACAGTTAGCACGGCCTCAGTCGCAGGACCCGCCCTTGGCCTCGACCGACTTCTCGTAGCCCTTCAGCGCTGCCTCGCAGGCGGGCTTGAAGTTCTTCTCCAGCCACTGACCGCACGACTTCTCCGCGGCGTCACCCATGCCCTCGAAGACCTTCCGGCAGCACTTGTCGGCCTTGACGCAGACCTCGTGCTTGTCGTCCTCATCCTCGCTCGAGGACTTTTTCTTCTTTTTCGACTTCTTCTCATCGCCGTCGTCCTCGTCCTTCTCTTCCTCTTCCTCGTCCTCGTCGGCGGAGGACGACGGGAAGTTGCTGAAGGCGCTGTTCGCCCCCACGCTGGCTACGACGGCCACTCCGATGCCGACCACGGCGCCGACGATGCCGATGATCATGCCGATCTTCGCCCCCTGGGGGACCTGGGAAACCATCATGCGCTGCATGCCCGCAGGTCCCTGGATCCCCGCCACCACCGCACGCTGCGGGTTCTGCGGGTCGTAGCGGATCTCGACCGTCGCGCCCGGTTGGAGCTGCGCGACCTGAAGCTCGCTCACGAGCTGTGTGACCTGGGCGCGCCAGGGCTGGCCACCCTGCGGGTAGACGTCGACGGTGACCTGGAGCTGCAGGTTACGGTGCGCCCCCGTGGTCACCGTCATGCCACCCATCTGCACCTGCACGACCCGCCCCTGGGCCATCGAGCCCGTCTGCATGAGCTGGGCGATGTCCTTCTGGCCGGAGTCGAGCCCCTTCATGAGGCGGACGACGAAGAAGAGCGTGGGGAGCACCACCACGATGGCGATGATCACGGGCAAGAACGTCATTACGGATGTCACGGGCTAGTCCTCGTTGGTATCAGGCCACGGCGCAGCTTGCGCTTGGAGCTTCCCATCGCATGCCCTGTGCCATTCCCCCTTTGCACATCTCCCGCGTAACTGTCTGAAACCACGTCGTGGCTGGCTGAACGGGACGAAATGCTGGCCGCACCGTACACCGTGGCGGGGCGAACGGCCCAATCGCATCCACTCCGTGTTGCGGCAGGATCAACAGCGACCCAGAAAACCCTGAACTTTTTGCAAAGGCACGTAACTCCTGCGCACCTACACCGTATTCAAATACCTGATGTCAGGTGTTGGAGTAGGCCTTGCAAAGGCCGGTCACGAGACGAGGGTGCCCATGCGAAACAAGCGGATCAGCGACGTCATCGAGGCGGTGAGCGAAGACGAGGAAGACGGCGCGCGCGCCTCACGCCGCATCCCCGTGGACGCAGAGGTGAAGTTTCTGCATCCCCACGGCATCCGTGGACAAGCCGTCGACGTGAATCAGGGAGGCATGCGCGTGCTCGCCAATGGCGAGCTCACCCCCGGCCAGAAGTGCGTGGCCGAGGTCCAGCTCGCGACCGGCGACAGCACCCACGAGCGCTTGGAGGTCATCTGGGCCCGACGTTCCCCACGCGGCTGGGAGATCGGCCTTCAGTTCGCATCCTGAGCCCAGGGAGACTGAGCTCCGGGAGACGCGCCACTTCGTCGTCGCGGCTCGGGTCAGGCCGGGCGCAGGACCAGTTCCTCGTCATCCAGGGTGATCGAGATCTCCACGCGGCCGTCCTGAGGGTCGACGGGGTGGGCGAAGCCACTTTGAAGCAAGCCCCAATGCCCCGGCTGACTGGGCGGGTTGCTGAACATGGCGTCATCGTCGAGCTCCGCCTCGAACCAGACCACCACGGCAGAGATGGGCGCCTCGCAAGGGAGCGCCACGGTGATGCTCTCGGGCAGCTCGACGTCCGCGGTGAGATCGAGGTCGAGGACCTCTACCGCAGGGCCCCTCAGCTCGGCTTGGCTTCCGATGAAGCGGTATGGCCAGTCGGGTCGCCAGAGATGCTCGAGGGGCCCTAGATCGAGACCGCTGGGCCCGGTCAGACGCCGAAGGTCGGCCTGAGCGCGTTGGGCCTCCTCGATCCCCTCCTTCACCTCGGCCGCTGCCGCGAGAACGCGCATGCGCCGTGGGGCCACGCGTCCCCGCCTGCCGTCCAGCCATGCACGGGCGGCCTCGGTCGCGCCGAGCACCCCCTCGACGAAGGGGTCGGCGTTCTGAAGCTCCATGAACGCAATGTCGACGGAGCGCGGCTCGACCTCGTGGATGTCACCCTCGATGACCTCAACCCGGGCCTCGAGTCCATTGCGAGCGACCAGCTCACGCGCAAGCTCCGCAGTGGTGCTCTGTTCGACCGCGTAGACTTGGTCGGCTCCGAGCTTGGCCGCAAAGCACGACCAGATCCCCAAGCCACACCCCACCTCGAGGAGACGCTGCCCTTTGGCGTGGCGGCGAAGGAAGCCAGCGAGCGCGCCGTTACGTCCCTCGTCCGAGAGCAGCCGAATGTGCTCCCACGGATCGGTCCATTGCGCCATCTCATCCGGGCCGAACTCTTTCACCGTCCCCGCATGGTAGCGCATTCAGGTCGAAGAGATGTGACCGCGGTCGATCGCGCGCTGCGCCGATTGGGCGAGGAGCCTCACGCCGAAGATGAGTCCCGCAAAACGCTCGTCCTTGGTGAGTCCCTGTTGGTACCGGTAGTAGATCTGCTGGAGCACGACCGCCGTCTTGTAGAGCCCGAAGGCGAAGTAGAAGAGGATCCCGCTCACGTCGCGGCCCGTCTTCTCGGCGTAGCGCTCGGCCAGCTCCTGCCGCGTGAACATGCCCGGCTGGGCGGTGGGACCGAAGCTCAGGTTCTTGAGCCCCTCGAGGTCTCCGGCCTCGACCCAGTAGGACAGGCTCGTCCCCAGGTCCATGAGCGCATCCCCACAGGTCGCCATCTCCCAATCGAGGACACCGACGATGCGTCCGAAAGCCGGTGAGTCGTAGACGACGTTATCGAATTTGTAGTCGTTGTGGATGATCACCCCGGGCCCGGAGGCCGGCGTCTCCTTGCGCAGCCATTCCGCGACCCGGTTCATGTCGTCGATCTGGTCGGTAGCGGATTTGCCGTAGCGCTTGATCCAGCCCTCGACCTGCCGCTCGACGTAGCCCTCGGGCCGGCCGAGATCCCCCAGGCCGACGTCAGCGGGATCGAGGGAGTGCATGTCGACGAGCGTATCGAGAAGGGTCTCGGAGAGCCGTCGCGCCATGGGTTCGTCGAGGTCCTCGGGAGGCTTGCGACGAAGGATGACGCCGTCGACCTTCTTCATCAGATAAAACTCGGCGCCCAGAACGTCGGGGTCATCCGAATGGGCGACGGGTTCCGGCGCCCAGTCACGGTGGGCGCTGAGCGCGGACAGTACGCGGAACTCCCGTCCCATGTCGTGCGCGCGCTTCACCTTCGAGCCGAACGGGGGGCGCCGCAGGACGTAATCCTGCTCGTCGATCCGGACGAGGTAGGTCAGGTTGGAGTAGCCGCCGGGGAACTGCTCGATCTCGAGGTCACCGATGGGACGACCCCACTGGGCCTCGAGGTAGGCCTTGAGCTTGAGGACGTCGAGCTCTTCGCCCTCGCGTACGGCGCGGGTCCGATTCTCGACGCTCATGTGGCCTTCTCTTCGTACGCACGGAGGATGCGCCGGGCGACGCTGGCCTTGTGTACCTCGTCGGGCCCGTCGTAGATGCGTGCGCCGCGCTCGTGCACGTAGAAGAACGACAGCACGGTGTCGCTGGTGATCCCGAGCGCTCCGTGGGTTTGGATGGCGCGGTCCACGACGCGCATCATCACGTCGGCCACGTGGAACTTGATGAGGGAGATCTCCACGCGAGCCTGGGCGAAGCCGACGCGATCGATCCGCCAGGCGGCATCGAGAACCGCGAGACGCGCGGCATTGATCTCCGCCCGGCTCTCCGCGATCCAGTTGCGGATGGTCTGCTTGCTCGCGAGCGGCTTGTCGCCGTCGATCTTTCGCGAGGTGGCCCGCTGGCACATGAGATCGAACGCACGCTCACAGATCCCGAGCCAGCGCATGCAATGGTGAATACGCCCCGGGCCAAGCCGCTCCTGGGCGATGAGGAAGCCTGCCCCCTCTCCACCGAGGAGGTTCTTGTGGGGCACGCGGCAGTTCTCGTAGCGGAGCTCGGCGTGGCTCGCCCAGCCACTTCCGGCGTGACCCATGACGGGGATGTTGCGCACGAGCTCGAAGCCGGGGGTGTCGGTGGGGACGATGATCTGGCTGGCCCGCCCGTGCTTGGGCGCCTCGGGATTGGTGACGGCCATCACGATGGCGAAGGCCGCGCCGTCCGCCCCGGTGGTGAACCACTTGTGACCATTGATGACGTAGTCGTCACCGTCCTTGACCGCCGCACAGGCCAGCTCGGTGGGGTTGGAGCCCGGGGTATCGGGCTCGGTCATGGAAAAACAGCTGCGGATCTCCCCGGAGGCGAGCGGGCCGAGCCAGCGCTCCTTCTGCTCCTTGCTCCCGTACTGATGCAGGATCTCCAGATTTCCCGCGTCGGGCGCCTGACATCCGAACACGTAGTGTCCCAACGGCGAGTAGCCGAGGACTTCACTCATGAGGCCGTGCTCGAGCACGCTCAACCCCAGGCCGCCCACGTCCGTCGGCCCCTGAGGCAACCACAAGCCCTGCGCCTTCACCGCGACGCGCAGCTCGTTCAGCTTGGGCTCCACCGCGTAAAAGTCGGAGCTCCCGAGCATGTCGGGCTCGACGGGGATGATCTCCTCCCGGAGGAAGGTGCGCGCAGCCTCGAGCTTGGGCGCGAGCGACTCGGGGATCGAAAAGTCCATGGGCAAGAAGTAACCCCCGGCCCAGACTGGCGTCGAGAGGGGATTTGACACCTTGGGCAAGGGCCCATCACTCTCCCGCGCCATGAGCTCGCTCCACCTCGTGCGTCATGGCCAGGCGTCGCTCCACGCCGCCGACTACGACCAACTGTCGGACCTCGGGGCGACCCAGAGCCGAACCCTGGGCCGCTGGTGGGCCGAGCGAGGCCGGCGCTTCGACGCAGTGTACGTCGGGCCTCAGAAGCGACACCGCCAGACCGAAGCAGCCCTCCGAGAGGGCGCGGCGGAGGCCGGGCTCGAGCTTCCGCAAGCGGTGGCCTTGCCGGAGGTCGGCGAGATGGACGCGACCGCGGTCTTCGCCGAAGCGATGAAGCGCGTGGCCGTCGCCGCTCCCGACCTGCGGAGTCAGCTGAAGGAAGGCGAGCTGTCTAACGAGGGTCGCGTCGCCATGCGGCACATGGCCGGGATCAGCGCCAAGCTGTTCGAGCGTTGGGCTCAAGGCGACGCCACCCTCGAGATGCCCGAGACCTACCTGGAGTTCGAAGGCCGCGTGGTGAGCGGCCTCCAGGCCGTGATGAAGGCCCAGCGTCGCGGCAAGCAGACGCTGGTGGTGACCAGCGGTGGCCCAACCACCATCGCGCTCAAGCTCGCCCTCGGCCTCGACCCCGGCCGCGCCCTCCACCTCATGTCCGTCATCTACAACGCCAGCGTGACGGAGTTGAAGTACACCGAGAACCGGCTGACCCTAGGCGCCTTCAATCAGGCCGGGCACCTTCCACCGAGCATGCTGACCAAGGTCTGACCCGCGGAGCAGCACGATTTCGTCAGTGGCCGTGGGGCCCCGTCAAAGCTCCCGTCGTCACGCAGACTTGAGCGCGCCGGGGCGGTCCGAGAACTTCCGCGGCCGAGATTCGTCTGAGCCGGGTGTAAGACGCGTCTTTCGGGGTGCGTTTTTGCGCTTGTTGCGATGTCGCTTGTCCCAAAACCGCGGGGCAACGCCACTGAGGAGAACATGGCCCCGAGATCGATGAATGGGCGTGCCGGCACGTGTGGCCGGCGCTTGATGTGGATGACTTCGTTGGCTCTCGTCATGGCGACGACGGGCTGCGCCTCGAAAGCAGCGATTCCCCCGCCGATCGTGAGCAAGGCCTCCCTCGGGAGCGTGGTCATCTACCGCAACGGTGTGGCCTTCTTCGAGCGGCGGCTTCCGCCCGGCGACAAGGTGCTGAAGCTGCGGGTCCCGGAGGCGCGGGTCGACGACTTTCTCAAGTCACTCACCATCGTGGACGAAAAGACCGGGGAGACGATGCCCGTCTCCTATCCGACGGTCGACCGCGAAGGGGGCGACGTCGAGATGACGATCAAGCTCCCGAAGGGGCACCACGGCCTCAAGATCACCTACGTCACCGAGAGCCCCGCCTGGAAGCCGAGCTATCGCCTCGTTCTGGGAAGCGACGGCAAGGCCAAGCTCCAGGCTTGGGCCGTGGTCGACAACGTATCGGGGGAGGACTGGAAGAACGTGAGGGTCGGCGTGGGCTCCACGTCAGCGCTGTCTTTCCGCTACGACCTCCACAGCGTTCGTACGGTCGTGCGAGAGACGTTGAGCGCGGGCTCCCTCCTCGCGGCCGCTCCCCCCACCGGCGGCTCCCCCTATCGCGGGGTCGAGGGCGGCGAGCGAGAGCTGGTCGCCGTCTCGCAATCGACGGTGGAGGAGATGACCTCCGCCCCGCCCCCACCCGAGGCCTCTGGCCCGGCCGACAGCCTCGCCTTCGCGGACTCGGCTCGGGTCGCCGGTAACGGCTACACGCTGCGAGGGGCGGACAGCACCGCGACCGGGGGCTATCGCGGCTCCACCCGCGGTCAGAAGCCCCCCGCCACCAAGACCCGGCCGCGGAGAAAGCCCGTGAAGCCGAACGGCTACGGGCGCAGACCGTCGAACGACCCCGCACCGGTGCAACACCCCTCGCGTCGACTGGGTAGCAAGGCGAGCCAAACGGTGGTCAACCTCACCCGACAGCTCCAGCAAAGCCAGCAGAAGGTGCGTATCGAAGGCTTTGCCAACAAGCGTGATGCCGACCCCGGTTCGGCCTCCCTCGACCGCGCCAATCGCCTCCGCAACGAGCTCATCGCGAACGGCGTGAACCCCAGCCTCGTGGAAGCCGTGGGCACGGGCGAGGTCGACGAGAACCGTGGCCTGCGCGTGGTGCAACTCGAAGACGAAGCACGAGACAAAGAGGAGAAGGCCAAGGACGGAACCAAGGCGGCCCATGAAGAGCCCTCGGAGCCCCTCCCCGACGAGCAGCCCCTCGGCCAGGCGCACTTCCTCTCGAAGCAAGCCATGACCATTGCCCGAGACCATTCGGCGATGGTGAGCATTCTCAATCGGCCGGCCGACGCCGAGCAGGTCTACTTCTACGACCCGATCTCGTCGCGAGGAAGCAAGAGCTTCGCCTTCAACGCGGTCAGGCTCAACAACCCCAGCGACTACACGTTGGATGGCGGCCCCTTCACCATATACATGGAAAATCAGTTCCTGGGGGAGGGTCTGGCCGATCAGATCCTGCCCCAGAGCACAGCTTTCATCCCCTACGCGCTGGACCGTAACGTCATCGTCGAGCCCGAGGTCGACGGTCGCGAGGAGATCGACCGACTGGTGACCATCCAGCGTGGCATCGTCACGACCGAGTCGAAGAAGATCCGGCGCAGCAAGCTGGTCATCACCAATCGTGGGCAAGAGACCCATACGGTCTACATCCGTCACAAGGTGAAGCCTGGCTATCAGCTGAGCACCCTCGGCCCCGAAGTGGCGCCGCCGGAGAAGCTCGACGGAGCGCATCTCTTCCGAGTCCAGGCTCCCCCCGGCGAGACGATGACGCTCACCCTCGAGGAGTGGACCCCCGTGAAGCGAACGGTCGACATTCACACCGACGAGGGCGTACGCCGCATCTCGCTCTTCCTCGATGGCGCCGATCTGCCGGCGGACCTCGAGCGAGGTCTCTCGGAGGTCGTCGAGCGCCACATGAGCCGCGCCGACCTGCAGGAGAACATCATGACTCTCCAGGAGCAGATGGGGGTCTATCGACAACGCGTCGACGAGCTCAACTTCCAGCTCGTGACGCTCAAGAAGGTGCGAACGGCGGCCAAGCTCCGGAGCCACCTGTCCGACAAGATGGAGGAGATCAGTGACGAGCTCCAGTCGTCGACGATGAAGCTGGCCGACCTCAAGGCCCGGCTCATGACCGAGCGCATCGAGCTGCAAGACCAGCTCGCCGAGCTGACGCTGCGTCCCCCGAAGAAGGACGGCGCCACCGAAGTGGCAGCGGCCCCGAACGCAAAGAACGAGTGAAGGTAGGAGAAAGAACCATGCGACGAATGCATCTCATCGCCCTCGCCCTCCTGGCCTCGACCTCCGTGGGCTGTGCCGCCACCGTCAAGCCCGTCGGCACCGACACCCGGCTCGGCAGCGTCATCGTCTACCGCAATGGTGTTGCCTACTTCGAGCGCTACGCCGCGCCCACCGACGAAGCCATCACCCTACGCGTACCCGCAGAGCGCGTGGACGACTTCCTCAAGTCGCTGAGCATCGTGGACACCCGTTCCGGTGAAGCTATGCCGGTCAGCTACCCAACGATGACGGACCACGACGGGTACGTGCAGATGACCATTGCGCTGCCGAAGCAGCACAACCGGCTCCGGATCACCTACGTCACCGAAGCTCCGGCGTGGAAGCCCAGCTACCGGGTCGTCCTAAAGGGAGACGACAAGGCCCGCCTCCAGGGTTGGGCCGTCGTCGACAACGTCTCGGGGGAGAATTGGCGCAACGTCAAGGTCGGGGTCGGCTCCACGTCGGCCCTGTCCTTTCGCTACGACCTCCATAGCGTGCGGCTGGTCGAGCGCGAGACCCTCAGCTCCGGCGAGCGCCTCGCCACCGCACCGCCGGCCGGGGGCAGCCCCTACGCCGTGGCCAAACGTAAGGTGCGCGTTCTCGGCAACATCGACCAGAGCGAGCTCGCGGAGCTCGACGGGACCGTCTCCGACAAGCCACAAGTCGCGTTCTCGGCCCGCCCCCGCGAAGACGACGACCGCGCGACTGGGGCCAACAAGCCCACGGAGCGGCGCTCACGCAGCTTCTTCGACCGACGTGCACTCGAGCAGCTGCGGGTCCAGGCGGGGAATCATCGGATCCGTGTCGAGGGCTACGCTCAGCGCGGCGACGGCAACCCCCAGGCGGCGAGCAAGCGCCGGGCAGAGCGGGTAAAAAGGGAGCTTCTCCAGCTGGGGATCCCGGCCAGCAACATCGAGACGGTGGCCACCGGACGCATGGGAACCCAGGCAGTGCGGGTGCTCGCAGCGGAGGAAGGCGAACGAAAGGGCGATGGAGACGACGACCGCGCCCCGCGGGAGACCCAGCCCGTGGGCAAGGCCCTCTTCGTCTCGGACGAGGCCATGGATCTCGACAGGGACCATTCGGCCATGGTGAGCACGCTCAACGAGATGACCGAGGCCAAGCGGGTCTTTTTCTACGATCCAGTGAGCGAGCGGGGCAGCAAGCGCTTCGCCTTCAACGCCGTGCGCATCCAGAATCCAAGCCAGTACACGCTCGATGGCGGACCCTTCACGGTCTACACGGGCGGCCAGTTCTTGGGCGAGGGCCTGAGCGAGCCCATCCTGCCGCACAGCACGGCCTTCATCCCCTATGCCCTCGACAAGAGCATCGTCGCCGACCCCGAAGTGAAGACGCGGGAAGAGATCGACGAGCTCGTCACGATCCAGCGCGGAATCGTGAGCACCGAGACCCGACGTATCCGCAAGACGCGACTCACCGTGAGCAATCGCGGCAAAAAGGGTGCGGAGGTCTACATACGTCACAAGGTCCAGAAGGGCTTCCGCCTCACCAAGGACAGCCGTGCGGCGCGGGCCGACGTGGCCAAGATGGGCGGAGCGCACCTCTTCCGGGTCGAGGTACCAGCCGGGGAAGCGGTCGAGCTGGTGATCGAAGAGTGGTCGCCGCTGATGAAGACGGTCGACATCCGTACGGACCGCGGTATCCGAGACATCGGGCTGTTCTTGCGGAAGAAGACGGTGACCCCAGAGCTCCGCGCGAAGCTCGAGGGGATCATGAAGGCCCATCGGGACAAGGAGAATCTCGAGGAGAAGATCCAACTCGCGGAGGAGCAGATCGGCGTCTACCGGACCCGCGTCGACGAGCTGAACTTCCAGCTCATGAGCCTGAAGAAGGTTCGACAGGCCGAGAAGCTCCGCCGCCACCTCACGACGAAGATGGAAGAGATCAGCGACAAGCTTCAGGGCCTGACGATCTCGGTCACGGAGCAGAAGGGGGAGCTCATGGCCCTGCGCATCGGGCTTCAGGACCGACTCGCCGACCTCAGCCTCGAGAAGAAGAGGACGTCTTCTCGAATGGCAAAGACCGCGAAGAAGTAGTCACCCCGGGCGTACCGGGCCCTCCGAGCGTGCTCGGAGGGCCGCCGGGGGTGGATCGGCAACGGGGCGCGGGGTAGCATCGGCGTTGGGCCGATGACGAAGACGAGGTCAAAGGGGGGCTCGCGACCGAGTCTGCGCGCCGCGGGCAGTCCGGAGCGATCCGCGGATACGGATTCCCGTCCGCGCCGGCGGCAGAGCAAGACGATCCCCCGGGCGCCGAGCGCGCCTCCAGCTCGCTCGTCGCTCCCTCCAGACAGCGGCCCCCCCCACGTGGATGCGCGACGCAAGCGGCCCTCCTACTCGATGCCGCGGGTGCAACGGGGGCAGGCGGATGAGACTCGGCCCGCCATGGGCGGATGGCAGGGCCGCCGACAGGCGCTCGTGTCGGCGATTCGAACCCTCCCCGGCGTGGTCGCGGTGGTGGTGATGGGCTACCGGAGCCGGCGCCCGCTCACCAAATGGTGCCGCGACGGCATCCCCATCGCGGCCTTCGGTCGCGAGATGCTAAGGGCCTATCAGGTTCAAATGGCGCTACAGCGAGCGACGAGCGACGAGGTGGCGTCGCTGCCGGAGATCACGGTGGTTCACGACCAGCGGCTCGTGGTCGGCATCCCGTTGCCGCTGGCGGAGCCCGCTTTCGTGGCCGTGCTCTTCGAGCGGGAGCTGGGCTCGAACCCCGCCGAGGCGACCAAAGCGCTGGGCGACATCGTCCGTGAGCCGCGGCGCTGAGCGCACTGTGCTAGGTCCCGGTCGATGGCCGAGGATGAGGAGATCGCCGTCGAAGGCGACGAGGTCGACGAGGTCGACGACGCCCAACAGCGGGCGGAGCACGGCGCCAAGGTACCGCCGAAGCGGCGCCGATGGCGGCGGGCGTTGGTGGGGGTGGGCCTGTCGATTCCGGTGCTGGTCTTGGTGCTCTGGTGGGCGGCCCACAACGTAAAGGGCTTCGGCGGCTGGATGGCGGACACGCTGCGATCCATGTTCGGGAACGAGTTCGTGGCTTGGCTCGAGGACACGGCCTACGGCGTGGAGGACTGGGTCAACCGAAAGACGAAGGGCGACGCGGCGCCGGAGCCGATGTGGGAGATACCATCGGCGCTCCCAGTGATGTCTGCGAGCGGCTCTGCGTCGGCCAGCGCGTCGACGTCGGCCCCGGCTCGGCCGCCGTTCGTGGTGAAGGACGTGGGGCCGATGCACCCTTCGATGGCGACCGAGGGCGACGGGGTGTGGGTGCCGTTGGTGGATCCGCGTCATCCGCAAGACCGCGTGCGGGCGTTCAAGATGTTCGTACACCCGGACAAGGGTCGTTCCTGGGCGGTGACGGCGGTCATGGTGTTCGACTTGAGCCAGGTAGAGCTGCACGCGGTGGCGGGAAAGTACGAGCCGAAGAGCAAGACGAAGGAAGCGAAGGGGTACGTCCGGAAGGCGATGGTCCCGGAGGAAGACCACGAGCGGCTGATCGCGGCCTTCAACGGCGGCTACAAGGCGACGCACGGAGACTACGGCATGAAGGTAGATGGCGTGACGCTGCTACCTCCGCGTCCTCTGTCGTGTGTGGTGGCGAAGCTGAAGGGGTCGGAGGAGCTGTTGATCCGCCCTTGGGAGAAAGTGGAGGCACGGGAGCCGGAGATGAAGTGGTACCGGCAGACGCCGATCTGCATGTACGACGAGGGTGAGCCCCATCCGGCGCTGAGCATCCCGACGGTGGGCTGGGGGGCATCGAGTGTGTCGAAGACGACGGTGATCCGCCGCTCGGCGATCGGCCTCGACGAGGACCGCAACCGTCTCTTCGTGGCGATCGGCAACCACGTCACGGGCAAGGCGATCGCGGAGTCACTGGCGCACGCGGGGGCGCACTACATCGCGCAGCTCGACGTGAACTTCAGCTACCCGAAGTTCCTGCAGTACGACCATGGCCCCGACGGCAAACTGGTCCCAGTCCCCCTCACCGAGAACTTCGAATTCGACCCCGGCCAGTACGTCCACACGGCGTCTCACCGCGACTTCTTCTATCTCACTCGACCCCGACCCTGAAGAGCGCCGAACGGCGGCTCCGCGGCGCGGCTCCCCCGGGTTGCCCACTTCCTTTCACTCCGTCCCCCCACTAAGCCCACCCCCATGGCTTCCCCTCGGGTGAAAACCGGGCCCTACCCCGAGCTGACCGTCCCTGCGGTCATCGTGGGCTACGCCCTCGGCATCCTCATCACCGTGAGCATCGGCTACGCGAGCCTCGTCCTCGGCTTCTCCATCGAAGGCTCCGAGCTCGCCGCCATTCTGGGCTGGGGCGTGCTGCGCGGCATCATGCGCCGCACCTCCATCGTCGAGAACAACATCAACCAAACCGTCGCCTCCGCCGTCAACGGCGCCTCGGCCGGCATGATGTTCTCCGTCCCCGCCCTCTTCATCCTCAACGACAAGACCCCGGGCCTCACCGACTTCAACCCCTACCTCATGGTCTTCGCCTGCATGACGGGCGGGGTGCTCGGCATCGCCTTCATCATCCCGCTGCGCAAGCAGATGATCGACTTCAACCGCCTCGCCTACCCCGGCGGCATCGCGGTCGCCGCCATCCTCAAGTCCCCTGGCGCGGGCCTCAGGAAGGCGATGTTTCTGCTCGGTGGCGCCGCGGTCTCCGCCATCGCCCACATCCTCGTCACCCAGGTCTTCGAGGTCCCCCACGAGTCCTTTCACCTCGGCGACGCCATCGGCGCCCCGAGCTACCTCAACCTCACCTTCTACCTCTCTCTCCTCACGGTCGGCGTCGGCTTCCTCTCCGGCCGTGGCGGCCTCGTCTTCGGGCTCGGTGGCTTCATCTGCTACTGGTTTCTCGCCCCGATGCTCGCCGCCCTCGGCGCCCCCGAGACCCAAGCGCTCGTTCAGGAGGGGCCCGGGCCGCTCCGCGGCGTCCTCTTCAAGCCGGCCGGCATCGGCATCCTCATCGGCGCCGCCATCGGCGGGGTCGTCGCCGCCTTCCCCCTCATCAAGTCCGCCATCAAGTCGATGCAGGAGGCGGGTAAGGTCAAGACCGGCAACGACCAGCAGGACGAGCTTCCCATCCGCGTTCTCTACGCCGGCATCGTCCTCTCTTTCGTGGGCCTGACCGCCATCGCCTACTTCGTCACCCCCGACCTCGGCATCGGCCGCGCCGTCGCCATGGCGCTGCTTGGCACGCTCTGGATCTGGATCGCCGGCGTCATCGTCTCCGAGTGCCTGGGGCGCACCAACTGGTCGCCGCTGTCCGGCATGACCCTCATCGCCGTCACCATCCTCATCTTCATCGGCACCGGCGTTCCCAACCGCACCGCCATCATCGCCTCCGTCGTCGTCGGCGCCGCCATCTGCGTCGCCATCGCCCAGGCTGGCGACATGATGCTCGACCTCAAGAGCGGCTACCTCACCGGCGCGAGCCCCCGCAAGCAGCAGATCGGCCAGTTCCTCGCCACCTGGCTCGGCCCCATCGTGGTCATGGTGCTCATCTTCGTGCTCCACGAAGCCTACGGTCTCGGCAGCGAGAAGCTCCCCGCCCCGCAGGGCAAAGCCCTCGCCTCCATGATCAGCGGCGTCACCGACGGCAACGTCCCCCTCTATCGCTACGGCGCGGGCGCCGGCCTCGGCCTCATCCTCGCCCTCAGTGGCATGGGCGGCATCGGCGTCATGATCGGCCTCGGCTTCTACATGCCCTTCTACATCGCGCTCACCTACACCATCGGCAACCTCGTCCGCATCGGCGCCGAGCGGGTCAAGGGCAAGCGGTGGTGCGAGGACGTCGGCATTCCCATCGCCGCTGGCCTCATCGTCGGCGAGGCCCTCGTCGGGGTCGGGCTCGCCCTCCAAGTCGTGCTCGCGGGCGCCGCGGGAGGTGCAGGATGAACAGCAAGACCCTGCGCAGCGTGGGCTTCGCGCTCATGTCTCTCGGCTTCCTCGGGGGCGCCTTCTTCATGGTCCAGTTTCCGACCTCGGTGCCCTGGACCTCCTTCGCCATCCCCACCTTCGTCTGCGCCGTCGGCTCCGCCATGATGCGCATGGCCCAGAAGTCCGCCGGCTCCGAAGAGGGCAAGGTCACCCAAGACCTCTCCACCATCGAGCGCTCGCTCGGCGAGCTCGTCGACCGCGTCAAGGCCATGAACACAGACAAGGACGCGCCCGACGTCGACGTCTTCTCCTTTTCCCCCCGCATCGACGACGAGTGCATGGAGCTCATCAACGAATTCGTCGAGGCGCGCGAAGCCATCATCTACCGTCATGGCCTCCCCACCTATGCGGCCATGATGGACGCCTTCGCCCTGGGCGAGCGCTCACTCAACCGTTGCTGGTGCGCCTCCGCGGACGGCTACATCGACGAGGTGAAACGCTGCCTCGAGCGCGCCGAGACCAACCTCGTCAAGGCCCTCGGTGTCGTCCGTAGCCAGCAAGAGCCCCCCGACCCAGCATGAAGCCGCGGGAATAGGCGGCCCCGGCAGGCGCGTCTGACCTCAGTGGCCACCGACCTGTTAACTTCGACCGCCGTGGGCGAAACGGACGACAAGAAGCCCCGACCGAAGCGCTGGCGTCGCTACCTCCTGCGCGCGTTCCTCGCCTCCATCCTCGTCGTGGCCGGCCTCTGGATCGCCGCCCACCGCTTCCCCGTGGTCGGCTCGACGCTCGCCGACGGCCTCCGCGCCGTCATCGGCACCGAGCGCGTCTCTCGCCTCCAGGATTTCGTGTACGGGCTGCGCGACCGATACAACCGCGCCACACGCAGCGACGAGGCCCCCAAGGCCTACTGGGACGTGCCCCCACCGGTGATCCCGACCGTCACTGCCACGGCCACCAGCACCGGCCCGCCCCCCATCGTCTTTTCCCCCAAGGACGTAGGCCCGGTCCACAAGGGCCTCAAAGCCGAGGGCGACGGCGTCTGGGTGCCGGTGCCCGACCCGGTGGGCGCCGCCCCCGTCATGTACAAGACCCTCCTCCACCCCGACGCCAAGCGGCCCTGGGCGGAGATGTTCGTCGTCGCCCTCGATTTGCGCCAAATCGACCTCAGCTGGAAGCTCGGCACTGGAGAGCCACGCGCCACCACCGCCGAGGGTCGCAAAGTGCAGCGCCGGGGCCTCATCCCCACCGGCGAACAGCCTCAGCTCATCGCCGGCTTCAACGGCGGCTTCAAGCTCCAGCACGGTCGCTGGGGCGCCGGCCTCGGCGCCGCCACCGTCGTCCGCCCCCGCGTTCACGGCTGTACCGTCGCCAAGACCAAAGACGGCAAGCTCCTCATCGACCGCTGGCCCGATATCGAACCTCTCCAACCCGAGCTCGTATGGTGGCGGCAGACGCCGCCGTGCATGTTCCACGACGGCAAGCGTCACGGCGCACTCTGGGACCCCAACGCCAAGGGCTGGGGCGCCACACTCGAGGGCGGCACCGTCATCCGCCGCTCCGCCATCGGCCTCTCCCCGGACCGCCAGACGCTCTTCGTCGGGGTGACCAACGACACCGCCGCCTACGTCCTCGCCGACGGCATGAACCACGCGGGCGCCAACCAGGTCGCTCAGCTCGACGTCAACTGGTCCTATCCCCGCTTCGTCGTCTTTCCCATCGAAGGCGGCCTTCGCAAGACCAAGAGCCTCTTCGAGGGCTTCGAGGTGAAGGAAGACGCCTACCTCCGCTCCCCCATGCACCGCGACTTCTTCTACGTCACCCGCCGTCCGCCCGGCTGAGCCTTCCCCCTCGCCCGGCTCCACAGTAGGAGCCCTTCCCATGCTCCTCGACCAGATCAAGGCTCAGATGAAGGCCGCCATGAAGGCGGGCAAGACCGTGGAGAAGGAGATCCTCCGCACCGCCATCGGGGAGATCTCCACCGAGGCCGCACGCACCGACGACGGGACCCTCCCGGATCCCAAGGTCGAGAAGATCCTCCGCAAGCTGGTGAAGTCCAACCGCGACACCATCAAGAACACCAGCGACGACCCCCAGAAGGCGACCCTCGAGGAGGAGATCGCCGTCCTCGAGGCCCTCCTCCCCAAGTCGCTCACGGTCGACGAGATCGCCGTCGCCCTCGCCCCGGTCTCCGACGCCATCAAGGCCGCCGGCAACGACGGGCAGGCCACCGGCGTGGCCATGAAGCATCTGAAGGGCGAGGGCGCAGTCGTCGAAGGCAAAGACGTCTCGGCGGCCGTGAAGAAGATACGCGCCTGACGCCAGCCCGTGACGGAGCTATGACTGCGTCTTCATGGTGCGCGCATCGGCTCTCGCTCATCTCACGCTTGCGCTCCT